>WNGJ01004170.1_pt2 | contig 17140 bp, 15 predicted proteins | sample 5400611 | NCBI WGS metagenome assembly WNGJ01 (sample SAMN13153375, study PRJNA577476) | soil metagenome | isolation source: 40 cm soil or saprolite under Garry oak tree replicate 1 | place: USA:California | collected 2016-06-15 | reverse complement strand
TGCCCCGGCGCCGCCGGCGCCTCGGCGACTCCTGGCGCGAGCCGCTGCCGCGGCGGCCGGACGACCGACGCTGGGAACTGGCTCAGCCACTGCGTTCCGCGCGCCGCGGCCGCGGCAGCGCGCCGACGAGCAGCACCGCGACGTCGTCCACCAGGTCGCCGCCGTTGAGGTCCTCGGCCCGCTTGATCAGCGCGTCCAGGAAGGACTCCGGCCGGGCCCGCCAGTCCGGCTGCCGGTGAACCTGCGCCTCGACCAGCCCGGCCAGCCCCTCGCCGCCGAGCCGCTCCGCGCCGCGACCGATGCGGCCGTCTATCAGCCCGTCGGTGTGCGGCAGCAACGCCCAGTCCTCGGGCAGCTCGATGTCGGTGGCCGGCCACGACGTGCGCGGCACGACGCCGAGCGGCGGGACCACCCGCGCCCCGGCCAGCAGCCGCACGGACCCGTCGTCGATCAGCACCGGCGCCGGATGGCCGACGAGGTGCACGCGGGCGTGCCCCCGGTCCGGGGCGATGGTCAGCACGCAGACGGTGGCGAAGATGTGCTCGCGGTGCCGCTCGTACACCAGCACCTGCTGCAGCGTGGACAGGATCTCCTCGGCCGGCCGGCCGGCAAGCACCAAGGCGCGCCAGGCGATTCGCAGCCGTACGCCGAGGGCCGCCTCGTCCGGCCCATGCCCACTGACGTCGCCGACGATCACGTGCAGCACCCCGGCGCCGTCGCGAATCGCGTCGTAGAAGTCGCCGCCGAGCAGCAGCCGGCGACCGCCGGCCTGGTAGCGGGCGGCGAAGACCACGTCGGCGCCGGCGATCAGCGGGCTGGGCAGCAGGCCGCGCTCCAGCCGGGCGTTCTCCTCGGCGTGCAGTTGCTGCTCGTGGAGTTCGCGCTCGGTCGCCTCGATGCGGCTGCGGCCGATGGCGTACCTGATGGCGCGGATCAGCAGATGCCCGTCGACCTGCCCCTTGACCAGGTAGTCCTGCGCGCCCGCCGCGACGGCCTCGACCCCGCGGTGCTCGTCGGACAGCCCGGTGAGAACGAGCAGCGCGACGCCGTCGGCCCGGGCGGCGAGTCGGCGCAGCCCGTCCAGGCCGCTGGCGTCCGGCAGGCCGAGGTCGAGCAGCACGCAGTCGACCCGGGCGACGGTGGCCTCGGCGTCGGCCAGCGTGCGGGCGCGCAGCAGCACGACAGGCGACACCGCATCGACCTCGTCGAGCAACTCCCGGACCAGGAACGCGTCGCCGTCGTCGTCCTCGACCAGCAACACGCGCACGGTGTCGGCCGGCGCGGTGGAGGTGCTCACGGCCGGCAGCAGCGCACTCACCCGGCTTCCCGCGGCCACGATCGGGGCTTCAGTCCTCGTCTCCCTGTCCGTCCACGCGAGCCGTCCCGTCTCCCTCGGGCACGGACCTCAGGGACGCGGACGCGCCCCCACCGTTCCGGGCGACTGTAGTCACTTCGGAGGCGTCAGAACCAGCACGGAAGGGCTACGACGGTGGCGCAGCGCTGCCGCCACGTCAGGCCTCGCGGTGCAACAGGATCACCATGTCGGCGTCCTGCTCCAGACTGTTGTGAGCGATGATCCCGTCGGCGATGAAGTTGTGCGTCCCCTTGACCGTCGCGTCATAGACGGGTTGGGCACCGAGGGCCTCGATTCCGATGACGCGGTCCCAGAACACGTCGTCCTCGGCGACCGCCCGCAACTCGGTGGAGTCGAGGGCACAGCGCAGCATCCTTTCTCGGGACGCGCCGGTCCGATAGAGACTCGAGCCGCAGTAGTTGGTGCCCATCGCCGCCTGGAACTGCCGTTCGGTGATCCCGGCGCGGTACCGCTCGGCCTTGACGAGGTCCCACGCTTCGCGCGGCAGGGTGTCGACGTTGGTGTTGGTCGCTCTGTCGTCGATTGCGACGAGCAGCCGTCGGGCTGTTTCGCCGCGGCGGCCGTGGACGCCGATCTCCCGGCAGAACATGCGCAGGCTCGGGCCGTCCGCGATGGTGACGTGGTAGCTGGGCCGGTAGTCGGCCTTCGTGACCGTCTTGACGCGGGCGATCATCCCGAACCGGGAGAGCAGCAGCACGACGCCGTCGGCCAGCGGCCGGCTGGTCGTCGCGTAGTAGACCTTGGCCGCAGTACTGGTGCCGGGCTTGGGCGTCGTGACGCTGCCATCGGTCGCCCAGAGGTGCCGGAGGAACACGGCGATCTCGCTGTTGCTTGCCGAGTGCAGCACGTCGGGGATGCGCTTCTCGTAGGATCGGCGGTCCTCGATCCCCAGCTCACGGAACCAGGCGTGCAGAGGGTTTCCTCGGCCATACGTGCAGTGGTATGGGGCGGGGAGGTAGGTGTGCCACCAGCGGCCCTGCTGGACCCGCCGGGGGCTGATCCCGAACTCGGCCGCCGCCGCCGTCTCCACGAACTCAAGATTCGCCTCGTCGTCCGAGGTGTAGTGCACGGGTTGGCTACGCAGGACACAGCCGTCGCCGAGAAGATGCGCGAGCAGTCCGAGTCGGCTGTCGGACCAGCCGAGCCCCACGCTGACCGGCTCGGGGGTGCGTCGCGGGATCGCGATCCGGTCGCCGACCGCAATGCTTCCCAGCGACGTCCAGCCGTTGAAGGCGAGGAACCGGTGGTCGCCGGTTGCCTTCACCGTCCGGCCAGAGGCGAGTTGGAGCCGGTAGGCGGGCTTGACGCCGGAGCGGAACACGTTGGTGATCGGCGCCGGGACCAGCCGTCTCCGCTCGTCCATGGACCACACCAGGACGCCCTCGTGCCCGTTGTCCAGCAGCTCACGGAAGGTGACCGGGGCGCCGGTGTCCGCGCGGAGCACCGTGGTGTCCTCGGTCATGCAGCCGCTCTCCCGAAGGTCGGAGAGCATCGGCTTCTTGTCGGTGCGCTGCTCCGGACCGCGGTTGAGCTGGCTGATCGCCACCACCGGGACGTCCAGTTCCTTGGCGAGCAGCTTGAGCGACCGGGAGAACTCGGAGACCTCGACCTGGCGGGACTCGACCCGCTTGCCGCTGGTCATCAGCTGCATGTAGTCGATCACGACGAGCCGCAGGTCGTGCCGCTGGCGCAGCCGCCGCGCCTTTGCCCGGATCTCCATCATCGTGAGGTTGGGCGAGTCGTCGATGTAGAGCGGGGCGTCCGCGACCTCACCCATCCGCCTGGCCAGCCGCGCCCAGTCGTCGTCGCTCATGTGCCCCGACCGCATGTGGTGCAGCGGCACCTTCGCCTCGGCAGACAGCAACCGCATCGTGATCTCGGACTTGCTCATCTCCAGCGAGAAGATCACCGCGGACATCCCGTGCTTGATCGAGCACGCCCGCGAAAAATCCAGGGCCAGGGTCGAGTTGTGTGTCGGCACCATCGACCGGCTCACCAGGTAGAGGTGGTCGTCGTTGTCGACCTGTACGCAGCGCACCGGCACGCTCGGCACCGGCCGCACGTCGACGACGTACCGACGACCGGCCGTGCGGGTCGCCGGCACCTGCCGCTGCGCCTTGCGGGTCAGTCGGAACACCGGATCCGCGGGGGTGAAGGTCACCGTGTAGCAGGTTGACGTCCCGGGCCGGCGTCCGTTGACCGGCTTGGTCGTCATGCTGGCGCGGTAGCCAAGGCTCAGCACCAGCTCAAGCGTGCCCTCGGCGAGACGGCGGTTGGTCACCGCGAACTGCACGGTGCCCGCCACGGACACCGTGCCGTCCGTGTCGAGCAAGCCGGCGAGCAGTGCACGCCGCTGGCTTTCGGAAGCGCGCAGGTAGACGGGCGGTATGTGCTTGTCGCTGGCCCCCGCCGAGTGGCCGTCGCCCAACCAGGCGCCCAGAACGTACGGCGGGAGCGGCAGCTGCCGGTCCGGCAACTGCAGCGCGCCCGCCACGGCGATGGCGTGGTTGGGTCGCCGGTCGGCCGACGAGCAGCGCAGCGTGGCGGCCATCTCCTCCGTCGTCACCACGTCCGCGTGCTCGGCCGCGTGCCAGACGTTGACGGGTCTGACCACGCGGTCCGCGAGAGCGCTCGCGAGCCGTCGACGCGAGTAGGCCAAGGTGTGGCGCTCGTAGGTGCGAGGAGGACCGGCGGACCTGGTCATGACGGCCCCGGCAGCGCCAAGGCGCTGCGCGACGGTGTGGACGACGGCGCCGAACTCCTGACCGACCTCGCCGACGATGTCCTTCCGCGTGACCAGCCGATCCATCTCGATCATCGCTCGCGCAGCGACCGCTTCCACCCGTCGGATCGAGTCGTGCGGCCAGTAGAAGCGCGGGCCGAGCAGCTCCGTCATCGCCCGGCGGGACGCGCGTGTCGTCGTCTTCCACTGGTGCTCGGCATCCGCAACAACCACGGTCCCGTCCGAGAACTCGACCTCATAGCAGGCCCGGTCGTGCATCACGTCAGTTGCGGCGACCACGGTGGTGGGCCGCCCGTCGGCCCCGAGCAGCCGGTCGCCGACCGCCACCTCGCCCATCGTCGTCCAGCCGTCCGGCGTCGGGAGCGGGGTGTCAAGGGCGAGCGCCTTGCCGATCGCGGGTCGGGCGGCGATGATCACCATCTGTCCGGGGTGCAGGCCGTTGGTGATCTGGTCGAGCTCCGAGAAGCCGGTGGGCACGCCGATGCTGGTGCCGCCGCGGGACGAGATCGCGTCGATCTCGTCCATCGTGCCCTGCAGCAACTGCTCGAGCCGGACGTAGTCCTCGCTGGTGCGCCGCTCGGTCACGTCGTAGATCTCGGCCTGGGCGCGGTCGACCACCTCGTCCACGTCGCCGCCCTGCCCGGAGGCCGCGCCGTAGCCGAGCTGGACGATGCGGGTGCCGGCCTCGACCAGCCGGCGCAGCGTCGCGCGCTCGGCGACGATCTCGGCGTAGAAGCCAGCGTTGGCGGCGGTCGGCACCGAGGAGATCAGGGTGTGCAGGTAGGGCGTGCCGCCGACGCGCAGCAACTGGCCGCTGCGGGTCAGCTCGGCGGAGACGGTGACCGGGTCGGCCGGCTCGCCGCGCCCGTAGAGGTCGAGGATCGTGTCGTAGAGGACCTGGTGGGCCGGCCGGTAGAAATCGGCGGACCGGAGCACTTCGACCACGTCGGCGATCGCGTCCTTGGACAGCAGCATGCCGCCGAGGACCGACTGCTCGGCCTGCAGGTCCTGCGGCGGCTGCCGGTCGAACTCGGACTGCCGCACCATCCCAAGGTCGTCCGCGACCGCCACTGCCCACCCCCCTCCGCTCGAACCCGTGCCCTTATCTTCTCGAACACGTGTTCGAGCGGCAAGTATCTTCCGGGCGAGACTAGGGGGGTGTCGGACGGCCGACAACGACGGCCTGGGGACCGCCGTGGGGACAGGTTGTGGACGAAGTGGCCGGGCCTGTGGGCCGGTCGTGGACGGGCCTGTGGGTAGCGCTGTGCGACGCTCCGGTGCGGCTGGTTGACCTGGGCATCCGGGTTGCACAGCCTGTGGAGGGAAGAAACTTCGACGCTCGATCAGCGGGCCGGGTCAAAATGCCCGTGCGCGTCGCGGCGGCCGGCACCGCCTGGTCGCCGCTCCCCGGGCGGCCGCGCGCCGAAGTCGGGTCACGAGGGCCGACGGCGCGAGCGGCGCCGCCGGGTCGTACCGACTAGGCCTTGACGACTTCGACCGGAATCGTCGCGGTCACCTCGGGGTGCAGCACGACCGGGACGTCGTGCCGGCCGAGCGACTTGATGCCGCCGGAGAGCTGCAGCCGGCGGCGGTCGAGTTGCGGGCCGCCGGCGGCCTGCACTGCCGACACGACGTCGGCCGCGGTGACCGAGCCGAACAGCCGGCCGCCCTGGCCGGCCCGGGCCGGCAGGCGTACGGACAGCCTCTCCAGCTCGGACTTGATCTCCCGGGCGTGCCCGAGGTCACGGACCTGGCGCGCGTCCCGGGCCCGCCGGATCGTGGCGACCTGCTTCTCGCCGCCGCGGGTCCACGGCATCGCATAGCCGCGCGGGACCAGATAGTTGCGCGCGTACCCGTCCCGGACCTCGACGACGTCGCCGGGCGAGCCGAGTCCGGCGACCTCCTGGGTGAGGATCAGCTTCATCGTCCGGGCCTCCTCAGCGCGCCGTGCTCGTGTACGGCAGCAGGGCCATCTCCCGGCTGTTCTTCACCGCGACCGCGACGTCGCGCTGATGCTGGCTGCAGTTGCCGGTGACCCGCCGGGCCCGGATCTTGCCGCGGTCGGAGATGAACTTCCGCAGCAGCGAGGTGTCCTTGTAATCGATGTAGGTGACCTTGTCCTTGCAGAACGCGCAGACCTTCTTCTTGGGCTTGCGCACTGGCGCTTTCGCCATCGTGTTTCTCCGTCGAGATGTTTCGTGCGGGAAGGTGAGCTAGCTGGACTGATTCCCGGTGATGGGCTGCCCGCGTCCGCCGAACGTCCGGGAAGCGACCGTCTAGAAGGGGGGTTCGTCGTGCGAGCCGCCGCCGGCGGGAGCGGGGGGCGCGGAGCCCCAGGGGTCCTCCGACCCGCCGCCCGAGCGCTGAGCGCCACCGCCGTACCCGCCGCCGAAGTCGCTCCCGCCGCTGCTGCCCCGGGAGACCTTGTTGACCTTGGCCGTCGCGTACCGCAGGGAGGGGCCGATCTCGTCGACCTCGAGCTCGACGACGGTCCGCTTCTCGCCCTCCTTCGTCTCGAAGGAGCGCTGCTTGAGCCGGCCGGTCACCACCACCCGGGCACCCCGGGTGAGCGACTCGGCCACGTTCTCGGCCGCCTGGCGCCAGATGTTGCAGCGGAGGAACAGCGCCTCGCCGTCCTTCCACTCGTTCGTCTGCCGGTCGAACGTGCGCGGCGTGGACGCGACGGTGAAGTTCGCGACCGCGGCGCCGCTCGGGGTGAAGCGCAGCTCGGGGTCGGCGGTGAGGTTGCCGACCACCGTGATGATCGTGTCGCCTGCCATCGTCGGAGACCTCCGGTCGTCTCGGGTCAGCTCGGGGTGGACTCGCGGGGTCCGTGCTACCGCAGTTCCGGCCGCAGGACCTTGGTCCGGAGCACCTCGTCGTTGAGGTTCAGCTGCCGGTCGAGCTCCTGCACCGCGGCGGGCTCGGAGGTGAGGTCGACGACGGCGTAGATGCCCTCGACCTTCTTGCTGATCTCGTACGCCAGCCGGCGACGGCCCCAGACGTCGACCTTCTCGACGGAGCCGCCGGCGGTGCGCACGACGTTCAGGTACTGGTCGAGCAGCGGGGACACGGTCCGCTCCTCGACGTCAGGGTTGAGGATGACCATGAGTTCGTAGTGACGCATGGGCGTGCAGGCCTCCTGTGGACTCGGGCGGCCACGGACTCTCCGTGGCAGGAGGAGGTCGCCGCCGCTCGGGCGACGAACCGGGCCAGGTTACCGCACCGCGGGCGCGGCCAAGGTCGGGCGGGACGCGACACCGGCATACCAACCCCGCCCCGACGCGCGAGGGGGAGAGTGCCGGGTCGGGGTCCGGCGTCCACGCGAGCCGGGGCGGGGCATAGATGGGACGCGCGGCACCGGCCGGCATGACGGCCGCCGGTGGCAAGAGCGAGGCCTGGCCCGACGGGCGGGCTCGCCGTGCCGGCCCGCACGGAGCCGGAGAACGCGGCCGCTCGGGGAACCCGCCGCGCGGGCTCGCCGTGCCAGCACGCACGGAGCCGGAGAACGGGGGCGCTCGCAGAGCCCGCCGGCCGCCCCGCTGGGCCAGCTCGCACGGAGCCGGAGGACCCGGCTCGGAGAGCCCACCGGTCGGGCCCGCTATACCCTCGCCGCATGGTGCTCATCGGCGCCCACCTGCACGGTGGGGACCCGATCTCCGAGGCCCGTGCTCGGGACGCCGAGCTGGTCCAGATCTTCCTCGGCGACCCGCAGGGCTGGAAGGCGCCGCCGGACCGCTCGGCCGACGTCGCGCCGCTGCGGGAGGCCGGCATCGGGCTGTACGTGCACGCCCCATACCTGGTGAACGTGGCGACGACGAACAACCGCATCCGCATCCCGAGCCGGAAGATCCTCGACGAGCACGCGACCGCGGCCGCCGCCCTCGGCGCTCGCGGGCTGATCGTGCACGGCGGTCACCTGAACCAGGGCGACGACCCGGAGGTCGGCGCCGCCAACTGGCGGAAGACCTTCGAGCGCGCCAGGTTCGACCTTCCGATCCTCATCGAGAACACCGCCGGCGGCGACAACGCGATGGCCCGCCGGCTCGACCGGCTCGACCGGCTCTGGGACGCGGTCGGCGGCTTCGGGCCCGGTTTCTGCCTGGACACCTGCCACGCGCACGCCGGCGGCGAGGACCTGGTCGACCTGGTCGACCGGGTGAAGGCGATCACCGGCCGCATCGACCTGGTGCACGCGAACGGCTCCCGCGACGCCTTCGGCTCCGGCGCGGACCGGCACGCCAACCTGACCGACGGCCACATCGACCCCGAGGCGATCGTCGCCGTCTGCGCCGCGGCCGGCGCGCCGATCCTGGTCGAGACACCCGGCCTGGCGGAGGGTCAGGGCGCCGACATCGCCTTCCTGCGCGCCCGCCTGCCGCGTTGACCGGGCCGGCGTGATGGTCGGGGCGGTGCGCCGGCGCCCGGACGTGGTGCTGCTGGCCGTCCTGGCCACCACCGCGCTCGGCATCCTGCTCGGCTACCTGTCCAAGCTGCCTTGCACCGGCCCGCCGTACGACGCCTACGGCATCTCGTCGAACCTGGCGGCGCGGAAGTACAGCGACCTGTGCTACAGCGACATCCAGCAGTTGTGGGTCGGCCGGGGCGTACGCGAGCACCTGTTCCCCTACCTCACCGGCCGGCTGGTCCCCGGCGAGCCGCCGCCCGGACAACTGGTCGGCGGCGCCGTGGAGTATCCGGTCGTCACCGGCGTCGTGATGTGGTTCGCCGGCCTCGCGGCCGCCAACGACGGTGAGTACCTGCGCAACACCGCGCTGCTGCTGGCCCCGTTCGGCCTGCTCACCGCCGCGCTGCTGGCCAGGCTCAGCGGCCGCCGCGCGTTCGGCTGGGCCGCCGCGCCGGCGCTGGTGCTCTACAGCGTGCACAACTGGGACTTCCTCGCCACCGCGTGCGTGGCCGGCGCCGTCTACGCGTGGCACCGTGGCCGGCCCGGCACGGCCGGCATGCTGCTCGGCCTCGGCGCGGCGACCAAGATCTACCCGGGCTTCTTCGCGCTCCCGCTGCTGCTCGAACGGCTGGTGGCGCGGGACCTCCGTGGCGCGGCCAGGGTCGTGGCCGGCACGGCCGGGGTCTGGGCGGCGATCAACGTGCCGGTGCTGCTCGCCAACCCCGACGGCTGGTGGGCGACGTACGCGTTCCAGGCCGGCCGGCTCGCGGACCTGACCACGAACTCGATCTGGTACTGGGGCTTCCCCCGCCTCGGAACGGACCAGGTCAACCGGTGGAGCGCCGCGCTGATCGCCGCGTCCTGGCTGGTCGCGCTCGGCGCCGGCTGGTTCGCCGCGCTGCGGACCGGGCGCTACCCGTGGCTGCAGGTCAGCGCGGCGCTGCTGTGCTCGTTCCTGCTGTTCAACAAGGTCTACTCGCCGCAGTACGTGCTGTGGCTGCTGCCGTTCTTCGTGCTGCTGCGGGTGCGCTTGGGCTGGTGGGTGGCGTACGCCGCGGTCGACCTGCTGCTGTACGTCGGACTGTTCCGCTGGTACTACGACATCACCCGGGGCGGCGACTTCGGGATCGCCAAGCAGGCCGCGATCGTCGGCGTCTGGGGCAAGGCCGCGCTGCTGGCGCTGCTCTACGTCGCGTTCCTGAGGTCAACGCCGGCGTTGCTCCGGCCGGCCAGCACCGGCCCGCTGTCCTCGGCGCCGTCCAGCACCCCGCCGGCCGGATCGTCCCCGGCTGGCCCGGCTGGCCCGGCTGGCCCGGCCGACCCGACCGACCCGACAGGCTGGCGGACCACGTCCTCCTCCGGCCGCAGCACGTCCCGCACCACCAGGGCCATCAGCGCGATCAGCGCGAGATCGCGCACCAGCACCGCGCCGAGGAACCAGTTGTAGCCGACGCCCTTGTCCCCGGTGCCGAGGAACCACAGCAGCCGCGGCACCCAGACCAGGCACTCGGTGGCCTGCCAGGCCAGCAGCGCCCGCCAGGACGGTCGGGCCAGCACGGCCAGCGGCAGCAGCCACAGCGAGTACTGCGGGCTCCACACTTTGTTGGTCAGCAGGAACGCGGCCACCACCAGGAAGAGCAACTGCGGCAACCGCGGCCTGCGCGGGGCCACCAGGCCGAGCCCGAGCACGCCGCAGAGCGCGACCAGCACCGCGAGCGTGGCGATACCGTTCACCTGGGGCGCCGAACCGCCCGGGCCGACGAGCAGCGCGTGCAGGCCGTACCAGAGCGAGTCGAAGTCCGCCGTCCGCTCCCGGTTGAGCTCGAAGAAGCGACGCCACGAGTCCGGGTAGAGCGCGGCGACCGGCAGGTTCACCGCCGCCCAGGCCACGGCGGCACCCGCCACCGCCGTCCAGAAGGCCGTCATCCGCCGCGACCGCCAGCACAGCGCGAGCAGCGGCACGAAGAACAGCACCGGGTAGAGCTTCGCCGCGACGCCCAGGCCGAGCAGCGCGCCGGCCAGCCCGGGCCGCCGGCGCTGCCACGCCACCAGCCCCGACCCGGCCAGGGCGACCGCGAAAAGGTCCCAGTTGGTGTACGCGTGCACGACCAGCAGCGGGGACAGCGCGACCATCGCCGCGTCCCACCTGCGCCGCCCGGCCAGCCGGAACGTGCTCCACGTGACGACCAGCATCGAGATCGCCAGCAGCAGCGCGGTGACGTTGAAGTACGCCTGCACGTCCGGCGCGTCCGGCAGCGCCGAACCGGCGGCGGCACGCACGTACGCCCGCGCCAGCCAGGCCGAGACGCCCATGAAGGCGCCGGTGAGCACCGGGTACTCCACCGCCTGGTCGGCGTACGGCACGGCGCCCTCGTTCAGCCGCTCGCTGTAGTAGAGCGGGATGACGTCGGAGTAGCAGAAGTGGGTGTACTGCCGGCCGGCGGTCCAGGCACCGTTCTGGCACGGCGACTTCTGCAGCCAGGCCAGCGCCAGGGTGACCAGCGTGAGCGCGAGCAGCACCCGCAGCGGGGCCCAGAACCGCGGCAGGCCGACCGCCCCGTGCCGGCCCCACGGACCGCCGATCGCACCGCTGGCCGCCCGCACGGCCGGGTCGTCGCGGGACGGCAGGAACGGGGGCCGGCCATCCGTCGCCGGGTCGTCCGGACCCCGTACCTTCACGGCCTCGGCGGGCGGGTGGTCGGCGACGGCGACGGCAGGGTCGGCGTCGGGGTCGGCAGGGTCGGGGTGGGCGGCAGGGTCGGCGTCGGCGACTGGTTCTTCGTCGGCTTCGGCTTCCGCGTCGGAGTGGGCGACGGGGTCGGGGACGGGGTCGCCGGAGGCTGCGTGGTCCGCGGCGCCTGGACCACCGGTGGCGCCGGCCGCAACTGCGGGTTGACCTGGACGTCGTTGGTCAGCTTCATCTGCTCGACGCCCTCGAGGTAGCGATCCATGAACCGCTTCCAGGTCTTGCCCGGCAGCCCGGCACCGAAGATGTTGCGGCCGTCGGCGTTCTTGATCTGCTTGAGCTTGTCGGTCCCGACCCACACCGCGGCGCTCACCTGCGGGGTGAAGCCCGCCATCCAGGCGTCGCTGTTGCCGGCGGTGTCGAGATACTGCTGGGTGCCGGTCTTGGCGGCCGACTCGCGGCCGGCGTCCAGCGGGTCCTTCGAGTACGCCGCGACCGGCTTCATCGCGTACGTGACGTCGTTGGCGACCTTCGGGTCGAGCACCTGCCGGCTCTGGTCGGAGTGCTGGTAGACCACCCGGCCGCTGCCGTCGATCACCTTGGCGACGATGTGCGAGGGGTGCAGGACCCCGCCGGCGGCGAAGACGGAGAAGCCGACGGCCTGGTCCACCGGCCGCAACTCGTACTGGCCGATGCCGATGCCGGCCGCGGTCTTGCCGCCCTGCTGCAGGGTGGGCTGGCCGTTGTCGGTGCGCTTGGCCGGCACCCCCATCTTGCGGACGGTGGCGGCGACGTTCTCCGGTCCGGCGTCGATCGCCATCTGGTAGAAGACCGTGTTGATCGAGCGGCGCATCGCCTCGAGCACCGAGCACGGGTTGCACTGCGCGTTCTCGGAGTTGCGGACCACCTTCGCCAGGCCGGGGAACGTGCGCGGCGAGGACCCGTCGTAGGTCTTGTAGAGGCTGATCTTCTTGTCGTCCGGGGTCTCCGGGCCCAGCGTCTGCTGCAGCGCGGTGGCCAGCACGTACGGCTTGAACGACGAGCCAGGCTGCCGCCAGGTCTGGGCGTAGTCGTAGCCGGTGCCCTGAGCGCCGCCGTAATAGGCGAGGATCCTGCCGGAGTTGGGCTCGACGGCGACCAGCGCCTGGCGCAGCTCGGGCGGCTGCCCGGTGAACGTCTCCTTGACCGCCGCCACCGCCGCGGACTGCGCCTTCTGGTCGATGGTGGTGACCACCCGCAGGCCCTCGGCGTTGAGCCTGGCCTCGTCGAAGCCCGCCCGGGTCAGCTCCTCGGTGACCTGGTCGACCACGTGCCCGGCCCAGGTCTTGCGCGCGTCGTCGACGTGGCCGTCGGTCTTCTTCAGCACCGCCGGGTATTTCTGCGTGTCGGCGGTGGCCTTCGGCATCCTGCCCATCGCGACCATCCCGTCGAGGACGAAGTGCCAGCGGGCCTTGGCCGCCTCGGGATGGGTCTGCGGGTCGTAGAGGGCGGGCGAGCGGATGCTGGCGGCGAGCACCGCGCCCTCGCCCACGGTCAGCTTCGAGACCGGCTTGCCGAAGTACACCAGCGACGCCGCCTGGATGCCGTACGCGCCCCGGCCGAAGTAGATCGTGTTGAGGTACCACTCCAGGATCTGGTCCTTGGAGTACTGCCGGTCCAGCTTGACGGTGACGAACAGTTCCTTGAACTTCCGGGCGAACGTCCGGTCACCCTGCGTGAAGACGTTCTTGACGTACTGCTGGGTGATCGTGGAGCCGCCCTGCAGGTCGCCGCCGCGGACGTTGTTCCAGGCCGCCCGCACGATGCCCTTCGGCGAGATCCCGGGGTCGGAGTAGAAGCTGCGGTTCTCGGCCGCGAGGACAGCCCAGCGCACGTGCGCCGGAACCGTGGTCAGCGGCACGTCGGTCCGGTTCTGCGAGCCGATCCTGGCCATGACGGTCTTGCCGTCGGAGTAGAGGATCGACGCGACCTGGTTGGAGACGAGCTTGTTCGGGTCGGGCACGTCGGTCTTGGCGTAGACGAGACCGACGGTGGCGATGCCGAGCAGGAGCATGGCGACGGCGACGAGGCCGGTGATCTTGGCGATCTTCTTGCCGCGGCCGCCGCCGGCGCCGGAACGCCGGTGGCTGCCGGGTCCATCCGGCCCAGCGGGTCCGCCTGGTCCGCCCAGTCCACCGGGTCCGCCCGGAAGGCCCGGGCCAGCGGCGCCGCCCGGGCCGCCGGGCACGCCCGGATAGCCCGGCTCGCCGTACAGGGTCCGCCGGGCAGCCGCCGCCTCCGCCGGCTGCCCCCCGTAGCCCCCGTACAGGCCGCCGACCCGGTCCCCGTCGTACGGGTCCTCCCCGGGGCCGCCGCCGTACCCGCCGTGGGCCGCCGGGCCATAACCCCCACCGGCCGGGCCGCCCGCCGGCCCGTAGCCACCGGCCGCGCCGTGCCATCCGCCCTGCCCCGGGCCGGCCGGCTGTCCGGACCACCCGCGGTCGGTGCCGTACCCACCCCCGCCACCGGCGGCGTCGCGGGGGCGGCGCGGCCCCGGGGTCCGGTCGTCCGGGCGGCCGTCGTCGTGCGTCACCTCAGCAGATCTCCCGTACTCGTGACTGCGCGGTCAACATCCCCGGTAGGAGGACGAGCGACACCCCGCCCCCGTTCGCCGCCGCCGTGGCGGCGGCAGCGTCGGTGGCCCTCGGTCTCACTCCCGGGCGGCCTCGCGGCGGCCGGCAGCATCCCGGCCCGGCAGGCCGTCACGCCCGAGGACGTACGACATCGTCAGATGGTTCCACCCGCAGGAGCGGCACACCTCGACGACGTACACCCGGAACTCCCGGTGGTCCATGCCCATCCGGTGCAGCTCTGCGACCGACTTCGCCTGCCCGCTGGCCGCCTTCAACTCGTCCCCGTAGACGTAGTGGACGTGCGTGAGCCGCTCCTTGCGGCACACCGGACAGGTCGTCTCGGACGGCTCCCCGTGGTAGCGGGCGGCACGCTGCAGGTAAGGATGGGCGTCGCAGACGTCGATCGTGGTGACCCGGCCGGCGTAGAGATCGGCGAGGACGGCACGCCGCTGCAGCGCGTAGTCCACCACCTGCCGTCGGGTTCGCACCGGGCCAGCGTACGCGGTGACCCCCCGTGGCAGCCCCCCCAGGTTGACCGGCCTCCAGACCGCCTTTGCGCAGCGGGCGCCCGAGCGCCTATCGTGCTGATGTATCGGCGCGATACATCGCGGCGAGAGGACTGCCGACGAACGGCTGGAGGCCGGAGGGGTGCTGGAGTTCGCCGTGCTGGGACTGCTGAGCGAGGCGCCGATGCACGGCTACGAGCTGCGCACGCGCCTGAAAGCGGTGCTCGGCGCGTTCCGCGCGTTCTCCTACGGCTCGCTCTACCCGTCCCTGCGACGCATGCGCGAGGCGGGCTGGATCACCGAGGAGGCACCCGAGCCGGGAGCCAGCGCGCCCGCGCTGACCGGCCGCCGCGGCAAGGTCGTCTACCGGCTCACAGCGGACGGCAAGGAGCGCCTGGCCGAGTTGCTCGGCGAGGCCGGGCCGACCGCGTACGACGACGAGGGCTTCGGCGTGCACTTCGCGTTCTTCGCGCAGACCGACGCGGAGGTCCGGCTGCGGATCCTGGAGGGGCGTCGGCGCCGGGTGGAGGAGCGCCGGGACCGGCTGCGCAGCGGGCTGGCCCGGACCAGGGAGAAGCTCGACCGCTACACGCTGCAGTTGCAGGAGCACGGGCTGGACTCGGTTGAGCGCGAGGTGCGCTGGCTGAGCGAGCTGATCGACACCGAGCGTCGGGAGCAGAGCGGCCCCGGGCGTCCGGAGCGGCACTCGGGGCGGCGCCAGCGGGGCGGGCCGCCGCCCGAGGAGAACGAGCAGGCCGGCGGGCCACCCAAGGAGAACAGGAGGCTTTCCGTGAACCGGAAGCCCCGACAGAAGGAGAACCGATGACCTCGGTCCGCGTGGCCATGGTCGGCGTGGGCAACTGCGCCGCGTCCCTCGTCCAGGGCGTGCACTACTACCGCGACGCCGACGCCGCCCATCAGGTACCAGGGCTGATGCACGTCACCTTCGGTGACTACCACGTGCGGGACGTCGAGTTCGTCGCGGCGTTCGACGTGGACGCCAAGAAGGTCGGCCGGGACCTGTCCGAGGCGATCGTCTCCAGCGAGAACAACACGATCAAGATCGCCGACGTGCCGCCGCTCGGCGTGACCGTCCAGCGTGGACACACCCTCGACGGCCTCGGCAAGTACTACCGGCAGATGGTGGAGGAGTCCGACGACGAGCCGGTCGACGTCGTCGCAGCGCTGCGCGAGTCCGCCGCCGACGTGCTGGTCTGCTACCTGCCCGTCGGCTCGGAGCACGCCGCCCGCTTCTACGCGCAGGCCGCGATCGACGCCGGTGTCGCCTTCGTCAACGCGCTGCCGGTCTTCATCGCCGGCACGCCGGAGTGGGCGGCGAAGTTCACCGAGGCGGGCGTCCCGATCATCGGCGACGACATCAAGTCCCAGGTCGGTGCGACCATCACGCACCGGGTGCTGGCGAAGCTGTTCGAGGACCGCGGCGTGGTGCTCGACCGCACGATGCAGCTCAACGTCGGCGGAAACATGGACTTCATGAACATGCTGGAGCGCGAGCGGCTGGAGTCGAAGAAGATCTCCAAGACCCAGGCGGTCACCTCCAACATCGACCGCGAGCTCGGCAAGGACAACGTCCACATCGGACCGTCCGACTACGTCGCCTGGCTGGACGACCGCAAGTGGGCGTACGTCCGGCTCGAGGGTCGCGCGTTCGGCGACGTCCCGCTCAACCTGGAGTACAAGCTCGAGGTCTGGGACTCGCCCAACTCCGCGGGCGTCATCATCGACGCGATCCGGGCCGCGAAGATCGCCAAGGACCGGGGCATCGGCGGCCCGATCCTGTCCGCGTCGTCGTACTTCATGAAGTCGCCGCCGGTCCAGCGCCCGGACGACGAGGCCCGTGCCTGGGTGGAGGCCTTCATCCGCGGCGAGGTGGAGCGCTAGGTCACCCGGGGGCGGCCCCCGGACCCCCGGGGCCGCCGGTCTCACCAGCTGGTCGGCGCGCTCACCCAGGGTGACGCCGGGTGCACCCTCGCAAGCTCGGATGTCCCCGGCCGGCCCCCGTCACGCCGGTCATGCGAGATCGCCCACCGGCAGGCGGCCCCCGGACCCCCGAGGCGGCCGGTCTCACCGGCTCGTTGCGCTGGTCGTGGGCGGCTGCGCCGCGGACGGGCGGCGCACCAGGTCGAGGGTGACCGCTCCGCCGCGGCGAAGGTCCGGCCGCCGTCGCTGCCGCGGGTCACGGCCTGCGCCACCACCCGGCCGATGTCCTGCCAGTCGACGTCGACCCAGTGGTCGTTGCCGCGGTGGTGGTACGGCAGCCGCAGCAGCAGCCGGCCGGACAGCGCCTGGCCGTCGACGACCGGGGTCAGCGCGTACAGCACGTCCACCTTCGGCTCGCCGCCGTTGCCGACCAGTGGAAGCTCGTGCCGCGGCCGGGCGAGCTGCAGCGCGCCCGTGGCCGCACCGACGGCTCCGGCACCGTCGACGCCCGTCCGCTCCCGGTCCGCCGACCCGCGCGGCAGCGCGGCCGCGCGACGGGTGCGGTCCGCTCCGGCGTAGGCCTCGCGGTGCACCTGCCGGGCCAGCTCGCGCAGCAGGTCCTGCATCACCCCCGGCCGGTCCGGGGTACGTATTTGCACCCGCAGCAGCGCCCGCGGCCGGGTCTCGGTCGACGTCGCGGACGCCCGTACCTCCTCCAGCACGTGCACGACGGTCCGGTGCGGCCGCAGCGTCCGCTGGATCCGGCGGGTCAGCGCGGCCGGGTCCACCGCGCCGGACGGGTCCAGCCGGCACAGCAGGAACATCACCCCGGTGCCGTTGAGGATGCCGGAGATCGCCCCGGCCAGCGA
>WNGJ01005069.1_pt1 | contig 17145 bp, 11 predicted proteins | sample 5400611 | NCBI WGS metagenome assembly WNGJ01 (sample SAMN13153375, study PRJNA577476) | soil metagenome | isolation source: 40 cm soil or saprolite under Garry oak tree replicate 1 | place: USA:California | collected 2016-06-15 | reverse complement strand
ACCATCGCCGAAATTTCATACCGTGAAGCGGCGGAGCTCGCCCACTTCGGTGCCAAGGTCCTTCATCCGAAAACGGTGCGTGCAGTGATGCAGTGCGGCATCCCGCTTTGGATCCGCAACACATTCACGCCCGAACGGCCAGGAACGAAAATTACTCCAACCGGCCCCCCGAATAACGGGGGAGTCAAGGCGCTCACCGCGATCAGCGATGTCGCACTGATCACCGTCGGTGGTCCGGGGATCGTCGGAGTGCCAGATGTGCTGGGTCGTACTTTCGCCACTACGGCGGCCGTTCGAGCCAACGTGCTGCTGATTTCACAATCGTCTTCCCAAAATGACATCTGCCTTGTGGTTTCGTCCTCAGTTGCCAAGCGCACGGTTGAGGCTTTACGCCGCGAATTTGCCCAGGACCTAGCCCACGAAAAAGTGGAACACATCAATCTTGATCTAACCGTTGCGATGGTCACCGTGGTCGGCCAAAACATGCGCGGTATATCCGGAATTGCCGGGCGCACCTTCGGGGCTTTGGGGCGGGAGAACGTAAATATCATCGCAATCGCACAAGGCTCTTCGGAGTGCAATATTTCATTCGTGGTCCCGCAGAAGGATATGAAAGCAGCCCTCATTACCACCCATCGGGAGTTCCAGTTGGGAGCTCTCAATTCGCAAGTGTTTCCTATATCCGGCGCTAGAAATCGACCTGCGGTCTGGTACTACGAGTCTGGGCGGCAAAGTGCGGACGCGGATTAACCGGCGCGAAAAAATCCTAGAATTCGATCCGAAACTCTGTTTTTGTTGCCCTGATTGCGCCAGCTAGAAAGAACCTCCTTTCACATGGATTCGTACCAGTGCATCGCGCCCGACGTAAAGCTGGGAAGGGATGTGAAGCTTTCCAAGTTCATTAATCTCTACGGCTGTGAAGTTGGCGATGAAACGAAGATCGGCGCCTTTGTGGAGATCCAAAAGAACGCGAAGATTGGCCGGCGCTGCAAGATCTCAAGCCACACGTTCATCTGCGAAGGCGTCACGATTGAAGACAACGTTTTCATCGGGCATGGAGTGACCTTCATCAACGATAGCTACCCTCACGCAACCACAGTGGCCGGGGACCTGCAAACCGAAGCGGACTGGAAAGTGGAACACACCGTGGTAAAAAAGGGGGCTTCAGTCGGATCCGGGTCAACCATTCTCCCGAACACCATCATCGGCGAGAACGCGATGGTGGGAGCAGGCAGTGTCGTCACCAAGGATGTGCCGCCTAACAGCATAGTGGCTGGAAATCCCGCACGAGTTTTACGTTACATCGAGCAGACTCTGGAGGTTACAGAATGAGCGCCAATCATGTTCCATTTCTAGACCTGGTTACTCCGCACCTAGAACTTGAGCAGGAGTTGACGAACGTTTTTCACCAGGCGTTGCGGACGGCAGGATTCATTGGCGGTCCGATGGTGGCGGAGTTCGAAACGGCGTTCGCTAAGGCTTGTGAAACCCAGCACTCGGTCGCGGTGAGCAGCGGTACCGACGCTCTGCGGTTCGCGATCATGGCGGCGGGTGTACGGCCTGGCGATGTCGTGCTTACCGTCCCGCATACTTTTATTGCCACGACGGAAGCTATCGTCCAGGCTGGCGCACTGCCTGAGTTCGTTGACATTGACGAGCGTACGTACAACCTGGATCCGGCAGAGCTCCGGGCGTATCTCGAGACTCAGTGCCTGGCAAACGGCTCAGGCAGGCTTGTCAGTAAGAGAAGTGGCCATCCCGTAACGGCGGTAGTTCCGGTCCATCTTTATGGCCAGACTGCCGACATGGATGCAATTCTGGAGATTGCAGAGCAGTACGATCTCATCGTGATCGAAGACGCCTGCCAGGCCCACTGCGCTGAATATTTTTCCCGCAAGCGCAATAGCTGGATGAAGGCCGGCTCTATGGGCCGGGCGGCGGCATTCAGCTTTTACCCAGGCAAGAACCTGGGGGCATGTGGAGAGGCAGGCGCAGTCACAACAAACGATGCCGGGCTGGCACAAAAAATAAAGATGGTCCGCGATCACGGCCAGGCCATGAAGTACTACCACGATGTAGAAGGGTATAACGGCAGGCTGGATGCAATCCAAGCCGGACTCTTGCTGGTTAAATTAACCCACCTGGCCAAGTGGAACGAGCAGCGCCGCCAACGCGCTGCCGAATACAATCGTTTGCTCGCCAATGCAGAGGATGTGATTACGCCGTTCGAACCGTCCTGGTCGCGGGCGATCTATCACCTTTATGTGGTTCGAGTCGAAGACCAGCAGGGACTGATCGCTCACCTCAAGCAGGCGGACATCCACACCGGGATTCACTATCCCATCCCGCTCCACCTGCAAAAGGCATACAAGCACCTGGGTTACGGGCGCGGAGCTTTTCCCAAGGCCGAGAAGGTCGCCGCCGAAATCGTTTCCCTGCCCATGTTTCCCCAGCTTACGGAGCAGCAGCAAGCGCGCGTGGCGGAGGAAATCCGGAATTTTGTGGGGAGCGGAATCACGGAAATTCGTGCGCCCGAGCCGCTTGTGTTGGAACAGACGGCGTGATCGGGGTTGTTTCCATACATCGATGCCGGACTGCAATGGCGGTGCCCAGGAGCCTTCAGGCACACGGATTGCCTGCTTTACCCCCGAGAAGATTTCCTACTTCCTGAAAGAGCTGCCGCTGGACTATCCCTTCCCCGTGTGCTCACCAGTCATAGAAGGACACCACGCTAGTCATGGAGGAGATCTTTACGCGCAAGGGGAACAGCAGTTAAGCGGTTCGGTGCTCACTCGATCCAATCGAAGCCGCGCTACATATCGCGTAATTGGGTTCGAGCAAATGCTTTCAATCCACCTCCATTGAATCTCATTCGACAAACGAAATGCTGAAAGCAAAAGCAAATGCCTTCTGAAACTGACGTAGCTAATTTTCAAGCGACAGGCGTAGAAAACCTGTCGAGACACATTTCCAGACGCAAAAAAATCTGGGTGGATCTGGATAATTCTCCGCATGTTCCGTTTTTCCGGCCCATTATCGAGGAACTGAGAAAGAGAAATTATGAGGTGCTGATCACGGCCCGGGACGCTTACCAAGTGCGCGAACTCCTTGAGTTTTACGGAGTATCGGGCAAAATCGTGGGACAGCACTACGGCAAGCACAAGGTCTTGAAAGCACTGGGGACGTGCTGGCGGGCGCTTGCATTGCTTGCAATTGCACGAAAAGAGAAACCGGATCTTGCGATTAATCACGGATCACGCGCATGTTTACTAACCTGCGCTTGGCTGAGAATTCCCAATGTGTTCCTGACTGACTACGAATTCGCTTCGCCGCGGAAATACCGTTCATCAAACCAAGTTGGATGATGGTGCCCACTGTGGTTCCAGACGACCGCCTGATGGTGATCGGCTCCAGAGTTCTGAGATACCCCGGCATCAAAGAGGATGTTTATCTCTCTCGATTCCGCCCTGATCAGGGGTTGAGGAAGCGTCTCGGTATACCAACGGACGATTTGCTGATGACGGTGCGCCCTCCTGCAACCGAAGCTCATTATCACAATCCAGAAAGCGAGAAGTTGTTAACGGAGGCACTGAACAGGTTTGTTAACTGCCCGAGTACTAGGATTCTTCTTCTGCCGAGAAATCGGAGACAGGAAGCCGAATTACGATCGGTTTGGGCTGGGCCCCTTGCCGCAGGCAAGATTCTGATTCCACAGCATGTCGAAGATGGGCTCAACCTGATCTGGAACTCTGATCTCGTGATCAGCGGCGGCGGTACGATGAATCGTGAAGCAGCCGCAATGGGAGTTCCGGTCTATAGCATCTTTCGCGGAAAAATTGGCGCAGTCGATCGGTTTCTCGTTGACCAAGGTCGCCTAGTTCTACTAGAGACTGTCGAGGATGTCAGGAGCAAGATCAAAGCTGTGCGGCGGACGCGATCGAAGCATTTTGACCGAGCAAATAGCCCAGCGCTCGACACGATTGTCCTTAACATTATCTCGATCATCGAGTCCACCACGACTATTGTCTCTAGAACCGAGAGCAATTGATCGTTTCAGATATCACTCTCGGGCGGCAATGAACGTTTACCGCGTTACAAGACGATCTCGTCTCGACATGAGCAATGAGGTTCAAGCAATAATCCTAAAGCTTCTGGCCTACTGCCGGGCGAACGATTGGGCGGGCTACGACCCTTACGATGCCCTGAACAGCCGTCTATTTGAGGTTCTCCCATTTTTGGACTCCAGATTTCCTCGGTTGGTTCTCACCCAGGCTTTGAAGCGCAGCCCGGTAAATTTTCGCCGTCTATTGCTGATCCCCAAGGCGGAAAACCCAAAAGCCATAGGGTTGTTTCTCTCGGCCCTGCTCAAGCTCTCAGCACTAGACTTGCCCGATCACGAGAACCTCATCTCCTTGATGGTCGATCGACTGATTGCGCTTCGCTCGCCCGGTGTGTCTTGCTGGTGTTGGGGATACAGTTTTCCATGGCAGGGGCGTACCACTGTAGTGCCCAAAGGGGAGGCGAACCTGGTCTGCACGACATTCGCCGCCAATGCGCTTCTGGATTATTATGAGCAGCGCCAGGCCTCACAATGCCTGAACATGGCAATCAGTGCGGCGGAATACATCCTCAACGAGCTTTACTGGGACGACGGCAGCTCTGCGGGTTTCAGTTATCCTGCGCCTTCAAATCGGGTTCAAGTGCACAACGCAAACTTCCTTGCTGCCGGCTTGTTGTGCCGTGTATATAAGCACACGGGTGAGGAGAAATTCCTTGCTCCTGCGCTCAGGGTAGCCCGTTACTCCGCTTCAAAGCAGCACGGAAATGGCTCGTGGGACTATGGCGAGGCGCCCTCGCAACGTTGGATTGATAACTTTCACACTGGGTACAACCTATGCGCGTTGCGATCAATTTGCCGGGATACTGACACTTCGGAGTTCGAACCGTGCATCCGACGTGGATTCGACTTCTACCAACGTCACTTTTTTCGCGCGGACAGCGCGCCCCGATATTTTCATAACCGTACTTATCCAATAGACATTCACTGCGTGGCGCAAAGCATCATCACGCTCCTTACGTTTAGGGATCTGGACCCGCGAAATGCTGAGTTGGCAGATTCAGTATTCCGATGGGCCATGAATCACATGTGGGATGATCGAGGCTTCTTCTACTACCGCGTTCTCCGCTTCTGCACCATCCGGACTTCATACATGCGATGGTCTCAAGCATGGATGCTTTTGGCAGTTTCCACGCTCCTATGCGAATCTGGCGGTGTTGAAATGTCCGCTGACGCACAGTTCACGGTTGCTGGGCGACGCCGGTGACAGCGGAAGCAGTACGATCAGTGGGGCTACAATGGTGCGGAGTGAGCAGGTTCGCTGGTCCCTTTGGGATCAAGTTTTCAGGCAGGCACTTTCAGAAGCAATAAAGCGCGTTTATTGGGGTTTCTATGAGCCTTTTTGACGGTCTTATCAAGAGTACGGACTTCGAAACTGAAATTCTTCGTGCGAGCGACCTTGTTCCCACACCTCCTCGTTCGCGGTCTCCCCGCCCGAATGCTGGCGGCCCACCTGCGCCTCAAGCGGACTTGCTCTTGTTTACGTTATGGACCTTGAAAAAAAGAAAGTGGACTGTACTTGGTTTCTTTCTTCTGGTTGTGCTACTCGTTTCCGTGGCTTCATTTGTGATGAAGCCTAAGTATGAAGCTGTTGCCAGAATAGTTTTCAACCGTGAGAATGCCAATCCTCTCGGATTCAAAAACCTGGGAGACGAGTCGCTGCAGGATGACGAATACTCTGTTTCGTTGGATACGCAGTTGCAGGTTCTGCAAAGTGACACTCTGGGCCTGCAAGTCATCCAGGAGTTGCACCTCAACAGAAGGCCGGAGTTCACAGGCAGAGGGGCTGCGGAGGCTGCAACAAATGACATCTCAGAACTGAGCACGCGAGAGCGTCAAAAATTATTGCGGAGTTTTCGGAACGGCCTGTCGGTGTCTAAAGAAAAAAACACTCGCGTGATCGAAATCCGCTACAAGAGCAAGGACCCAAAATTATCGGCCGATGTCGCCAATGCAGTCACAAGAGCATATATCGAGCACAACTTCAAGATGCGATTCGACTCCACCATGCAGACGTCGAACTGGCTCACGCAGCAACTGGCGGAGCTCGCGACCAAGGTTCAAGATTCACAGCAGAAACTGCTGGATTATCAGAAAGAACACGGCTTCATTGAGATTGACGGTAAGCAGAATTCCGCCACCACTCGCCTCGAGGATCTGAACAAAGAGCTGACCGCAGCCCAATCGGACCGGATCAACAAAGAGGCCGGATACCGGCTTACTTTGGCCGAAAATCCCGAACTGACCGCGAAAGCCGAGCGGGATGCACTGATAGAGAAGCTGCACGCTCAAGAAGCAGATCTCAAAACCCAGTACGCACAGGCCACAGTACAGCTCGGACCGTCAAATCCAAAAGTACAGGAACTAAGCAATCAGTTGAAGGAAACGCAGCGTGAGATTACCGCGGAATTGCACAAGATGTCAGATAGGGTGCGGACTCAGTATTTTGAAGCCCTTGCCCGGGAAAAAATGATCCGCGCTGCAGTGGAAGAGCAGAAACAGCAGGCAAACAAGCTGAACGAAAGCGCCATTGAATATAGCTTGCTCAAGCGTGATGCTGAATCCAACCGTCAGCTTTACGAGGGGTTACTGCAAAAACTAAAAGAGGCAGGGGTTTCGGCGGGTTTGCGATCCAGCAACATTCAAGTAGTCGATGTTGCCCAAGTTCCAGCCGTGCCGTCCGAGCCTAACATTCCCCTCAACCTGCTTATGGCTGCAGTATTGGGTTTAGGCGGAGGAATCGTGCTGGCGTTGATTCAAGAGAGATTTAACCGAACTGTGCGGAGTCCACACCACATTCAAGTCCTTTCATCGTTCCCGCAGCTCGGGATCATCCCTCTGGAGTCGAAGGTCGGGCCGCAGATGTCAGTTGCCCAACGACTGAGCCTAAGCTCAGGACAGTCATGCACTGATCCTGGCGATCTGATAGTCAGCTCGGATCCCATGTCGCCGATGGCTGAATGTTACCGTGGGTTGGTGAACTCGCTTTTGCTTTCCGCCGCGGTGCCACCAAAAACAATCCTGGTCACGAGTGCAATCACTGGAGAAGGCAAAACCACCACCAGCGTGAATCTAGCTATTATTCTTGCCAGGCAAGGGAGACGAGTGCTGTTAGTCGATGCCGATCTTCGCCGCCCCGGCATACATAAGATCATGCGAGTAGCGGCTACGGATGGGCTGACCACGGTCCTGCGAATTCGTCAGAACCTGCAGGCACGGGCCAGCACAGTTCCGTCTACCCCGGAGGGCGCGATTCATCGCATTCCTGGCATTCCAAAACTATTTGTAATGCCCGCGGGACCAATGGACACTGAACCGGCTGAGCTAATTGCGTCGGATGCCATGCAGGACCTGCTGCATGAATGGAACTTGCAATTCGATCACGTCATCATCGATAGTCCACCTGTGCTCGTGGTATCGGACGCGGTGCGGCTATCTGTGGGCGCGGATTCCGTAATCCTGGTGGTACGGTCGGGCTACACGCCACAAGATGCTTTTGCCCGCGCCCAGGAAGTGCTGATGCAGGTCAACGCTGCGGTGATGGGCGTTGTGCTCAATGCGGCCGACCTCGCGTCCCCAGAACTCTCTTACTACAGCCAGTATGGCTATTACAGCTCTTCCAGTCAGCTCCGCAAAGGCTGATTGTTGAAGGCATACCAGTTTCTTTGTTCACGGAAAAGACCTTATGTGCGGCATAGTTGGAGTGCTCTCATTTCAGAGCAGTAGATTCACGATCTCCGAAACCCTGCTTACCGCGATGCGAGACACCATGGCGCATCGCGGACCGGACGGGGCTGGGAACTGGATCTCGCCAGACCGTCACGTGGGTCTGGGGCACAGGCGTCTGTCAATCATAGACCTATCTGAGAGCGCGGCTCAGCCGATGTCGAACGAAGATGGCAGCCTCTGGGTCGTTTTCAACGGGGAGATATATAACCACGCGGAGATTCGAGCGGAATTGGAGCAGAGTGGAAGGCACATCTGGAAAACGGACCACTCCGACACTGAGGTGATTTTGCACGCGTTTGAGGAGTGGGGGATCGACAGCATTCACCGCTTCCGCGGTATGTTCGCCATCGGCCTCTGGGACACGAAGAAACGCGAGCTCTGGCTCATTCGTGACCGCATCGGCATTAAGCCCTTGTACTACAGCATCCATCATGGCAGGGTTACTTTCGCATCAGAAATCAAGGCCCTGCTGCGGGACCCGGATCAGGAGCGCAGCATTGACGAAGTATCGTTTTATCACTATCTCTCATTCCTAACTACACCTGCTCCGAATACGTTGTTCTCGGGAATCTCCAAAGTCCCGGCTGGATCTTGGTTGCGCATCAGCGACACTGGGAACATCCGAGAGCATCGCTATTGGGATGTTTGGGACCACACCGAACCTTTAGTTGGCGTGGCCGAGCAGGAGATTTCGGAGCGCCTCCTGAGCGAGTTGCGCACCGCGGTTCGGCTCCGCAAGGTCAGCGATGTTCCCGTGGGCGTATTTCTGTCGGGCGGCATCGACTCTAGTACCAACACCGCACTTTTCTCTGAAGGCGAGGGCGGGCCGGTAAAGACCTTTGCCATTGGCTACGAGGGAGAATACAAGAGTTACCAGAATGAGCTCCATTATGCCCGGCAAATGGCCGAATTCGCTGGCAGCGAGCATCACGAACGAGTTCTGACTCAGAAAGACTTGCTGGAGTTCCTGCCGCACATGGTTCACCTGCAGGACGAACCGCTCGCCGATCCCGTTTGTGTGCCGGTCTACTATGTCTCAAAGTTGGCTCGAGAGAACGGTGTAATAGTTTGTCAGGTTGGAGAGGGCTCGGACGAGTTGTTCTGGGGCTATCGCGGATGGAAAGCCAAGCTGCAACTTCAGCAACTGGACAATCTCCCCGTCCCGAGGGCTTTCAAACGGGCCGGTTTGTCGTGTCTACGATTACTCGGGAAAGACAGAGGTTGGCCTTACGAACTGCTTCGTCGTGGAGCCTGTGGCCAGCCCGTATTCTGGGGGGGCGCCGAAGTCTTCACTGAGACTGAGAAGCGGCGACTGATTTCCCGCCACTTGCAGTCGCGGCTTGGGAATCTGACATCGTGGGATGCCCTACGGCCGATCAGAGAACGATTCCAAGAAAAGGCATGGGAGAAGTCGGACTTACACTGGATGACATACTTAGATCTCAACCTCCGGCTGCCGGAGTTGTTGCTCATGCGCGTCGACAAAATGAGCATGGGGGTCAGTCTGGAGGGGCGAGTTCCATTTCTGGATCATAAGTTTGTGGAACTGGCCATGAGCATTCCGACCTCGATGAAGACCAAGCACGGGACACTTAAATACATTCTCAAGAAGTCGGTCCGCGGATTGATTCCGGATGAGCTGATCGATCGCAAAAAACAAGGATTCGGTGTCCCCATTTATGAGTGGTCATTCGATCGGCTCGGGAGCCTTTCACGAACCAAGCTGGAAGCATTCAACCACCAGACCGACCTTTTCGACCCGGCAGAACTGCAGCGTTTGCTGTTGCCTTCGAATGCGTCCGGCGGGCATTCGTTCCAGGCGTGGTGCTTATTGAATTTCGTCCTCTGGTGGGAACAGTACATTGCCGCCGGATCTCAGTGCGCTGCAGATGTGGCACTGATTGGATCAAACAGCAGTCTTGCCGCTGAAGCACCTGCGGGGGATTAGCCCGACGTAGGTTCAGCCGGCACTCCGAAAGCGTCCAACTCATGAATTGGTTTGCTGGAACCGCAGTCGCGGGACATGATCTGAAGCTGCCGGCAAGGGGCCTCCCTGACCCAGTTCGCTTTTGGCTGCTCTTTGCCGGTTGCGCCATCACATGTGCTCTAACGGTTCTGAAGCCGATTCTGGGCCTTAGTATCATTGCGGTGGTCATTGGATCCTGTGTTGTAGTGTACCTTCTTGCTGCTACATTGAGCGGCAAGATCGAACCGGCGATTCTGACTTGGGTCCTGATCTTTCCTCTCGGTTATTATTTCCTCTCGTTTCCACGTGAAAAATCGATCATCACATTGGATCGCGTGGTGCCAATTGCGCTGCTGTTGGCAGCCGGTCTTGCGGCAAGGAATAAATTGGAACCGTTGCCCCGCGCCCTTCGTCGCCCTGCTATTGCGTGGATAGCATTCCTCTTTTTGGCGGCGGCTTCGCTGGTAAATGCGGGCGACATACTTGTATCAGGTCGTTTGTTAGTGGATGGATTCTGTCTGCCTGCCATCCTGGGATGGGTGGTTATCCGCAATTTTCAGGTTGACCGGAATGCAGCGATGCTGCACTTAGTCACCAGCTTGATGGCTCTCTATGTAGCGTGTATTGGGGCAGCGGAAATGGTGGTTAAACAAGACCTGTTGCCCTTACCTGGATCTGCTATAAGTTTCGCGGGCGCCCTGCCTAGGCCCAACGGACCATTCTGGAGCAACGATGCATTTGCGCTGATAGGATTGGTCACATTCTTCCTCTTGCTGTTTCTTCGGCATTTGCTCGGAGAGAACGTCCTTCTGTGGCGGCGAGTCGTTCACTATGTCGGTCTTACTGCAGCTTTGGCTACGGCGCTAATGCCGATGTTTCGGTCAGTTGGCATCTCTCTAATGGTCATTCTGCTGATTGCAACGCTGTCCACACGCAGACCGTCCAGGCGACTAGCAGGATTTGCCCTACTTCTACTCTGCTTTTTGGTGATCTCTCTCGTAAGTATTTTGGCCCCTGATGCATACGCGGATCGAAGTAGATCAGACAATGTTTACGGACGGCTAGCCGAACAGATCCAAACATGGCATGTATTTTCCAGTCACCCCATTTTCGGAGTCGGGCTCGGTAATTTTGCCGAAGCGGTGAACCGGGATACGCAATACCTAGCTTTTTACGGTGGCGTGAGGTCCGTTGACAGTCCGCACAATAACCTGGGCGGGATTCTGGCTGAGACCGGTATTCTGGGCTTTATTCCGTACATCACTGCGCAAATAACCCTCTTTTTAGCCTTTTGGCGTATGCGAAAACGACCCGGACGGAATGCCCAGCTCGCATGGACCTATTTTCTATACATCTTTCTGGGCTATTGGATCAACGGCATGAGCTTGGAGAGCGGCTACAGCTCGGACCTCAATCTCTGGTTTATCTTCTCAATCGCAATCCTATACAAGCATTCGATGACCGAGAGAGCCGTCTCAGCGGAGCTCGTTGAGATTATCAGGTAGAGCCTACAGGAATAACGCGTCTACTTCCCATGAAGAACCCTCATTTCGTTTATATCCTGGTTCTGAGCGGCAGCGGCGAACAAGCTGTAAATCTCGCCAATCGCAGGTATCCAACGTGCAAGGTCATCGGCCTGCCTAAGAGAGAACTGAGGGAAGGTGGCTGGAGGCGGCAACTGCAGCAACTTCGCAAGTTACAGGGCGAAGCGTTCCTGGTTTTTACGGAGTCAATTGAGGATCTGCAAGAACCGCTGCTGTTGAAGTTAACGATTATGCTTCACCAATGCAACGAGACGGTGATCGCCGACTCCCGCGGTGAGATGCAAGTCTTCCACCGCGGTAGCATGTGGAAGCTTTTGCCTGCAGCTGCACTTTCTATGGCGGCTGATATTTATATTTTTTTGCTTAGCTGGGTGGCATTACAAATTTTGCGGCTCAGGATGAGGGTGCGACAGGATTGGGCCGAGCCAACTGCACGGGATTCAGCATTTCTTTATCCGTTTCCCATGGACCGAGCGCAATCGGGTGGAGCGATGAGCCACGTAACCGGTTTTCTCTCCGGATTGGCTCGTTGCTCGGCGCGCTGCGAAGTCTTTTCAGGTCGACCTCTTCCGATTTCATCTTTTCCGGTACACGAGCTTCCTAGCCGGAGACGCTTTTATCTCTCTCGCGAGTCGTTAGCTCTTTCGTATAACCTGCACTTTGTCAGCAAAGTAGAAAGGGAGCTCGCCGATCGCATTCCATCATTCATCTACCAGCGCCACGGTCGTTATGTGGTAGCCGGTGCAATATTGTCACGTCGATTGCGCCGGCCACTAGTGCTTGAATACAACGGATCGGAGGTCTGGATCTCTAAGCACTGGGATCCGGCCAGGTTCCTCCCCTGGCTCAGAATATGCGAGGAGATTTCTTTAGCGGCAGCAGCCCTGATCACAGTCGTCTCTGATGCGCTGAGACAGGAGTTGATGGAACGCGGCATTCCCGCAGAGAAAATATTAGTAAACCCTAACGGAGTGGATCCCGCGATCTTCCACCCTGACTGTGGCGGGAATGACATCAGACGACAACTGGGATTTCAACAGGATCAAGTGGTGGTGGGGTTCATCGGAAGCTTTAGTTACTGGCATGGAACCGGGGTTCTGCAGGAAGCGATCCGGGCCACCCTGCGGGAGCAGGCATCCGACAGATCTTCACCGCAGCTGCGCTTCCTGCTTGTCGGGGATGGCCCCTTAGGGCCTGAAATTCGAGAGGCCCTGGAACCGTATTGCAAGCGCGGATGGGTGGTATTTACTGGACAGATTTCTCATGAGCACGCACCGCAGTATCTGGATGCTGCGGACATCCTAGTTTCACCTCATGTGCCAATGTCCGATGGCACACCTTTTTTTGGATCACCAACCAAGCTGTTCGAATACATGGCTATGCGCAAGGCAATTGTTGCCAGCAACCTGGACCAGTTGGCGCGAGTATTGACTCACCAGGAAACGGCATACCTGGTCGAACCGGGGAATGCAGCAGATTTGGCGCATGCGATCCGTCTGCTTGCAGAGAGGCCGGATGTACGTCGTTATCTGGGTAGTAATGCACGTGATGTTGCTGTGAGAGAGCATACCTGGGAGCGGAATGCTGGTCGAGTGATGTCTCGCTTTACCCAAGCGCAACCATCTCCGACAGCTTTGGCGCGGAGCATAGCATGACGGAAATGGTCATCACACATACACGTACACGGGCCACGGAACGCAATCCTATTGTTCCGGCTGGTATTTGGCGCAATGTTGTCGAGACCTACATGACCCGGCTCCTGCTCATCGGCATCGGGTTCGCGACGACCGTGATTGTTTCGCGAACACTGGGCCCATCCGGTCGTGGTTTGTTTGCTGTGGCGGCGGCTGTCTCCGCCATCGGTATACAGTTCGGCAATCTCGGTCTACATGCTTCTAATACTTACTATGTGGCCAAAGACCGGGAATTGCTGCCGGTGCTGATCGGCAATACTCTGGTTGTCAGTTTCGGTATCGGAGGGACGGCAGCGCTGTTCGGTTGGATACTGGCTGCTATATGGCCGAAGTTGGCGCCACTGCATGGAACACTGCTGGCACTAGCTCTTGCTTGGATCCCATTCGGCTTAGCATACTTGCTTTTGCAGAATCTTCTCCTGGGCGTCGATCAGGTACGCACTTTCAACGGAATCGAACTGGCAAGCAAGGTCATTGGCTTGGTTCTCGTTGGTCTCGCGATTCTTTCGGGGAAGATAAGTGCGGAGATCATGTTCGCGGCTACGCTGGCTGCGTTGGTCTTAAGCTTTCTATGGGTTCTTTGGAAGCTACGCGATTCGCTCCAACATCCAGTGCTTGTGTCACTCACTGTATTTCGGCAGCATGTGAGGCTCGGTGTCAAAGCTTACTTGATCGCCTTTTTTGGCTTTCTTGTATTGCGCATCGACCTGGTTATGGTCAAGTACATGCTTGGTGCACAGGCGGCCGGGTATTACTCCATCAGTGAAACGATGGCGGAGAACATGCTTACTCTTCCTGTTGTGGTTGGCACGATCCTGTTCCCAAAACTCTCCGGAATGGCTCACCACAAGGAGAAACTGCATCTGACCAGAAAAGCAGGTTTTGTAACTGCAGCCCTCCTGGTCCCTATAATGGTCATAGGTTCATTACTCGCGAAGCCTCTGGTTCAAGTGGTCTTTGGGAAGAGTTTCCTTCCCGCTGTGGCGCCGTTTATATGGTTGATGCCGGGAAGTTTTCTTCTGGGTGTGGAAACGGTGATCGTGCAGTACCTGAACAGCTTGGGTTTCCCCAGAATCATTGCTTACTCCTGGTTGTTAGTGACAGCGCTAAATATAGGAGTAAATCTGTGGGCCATTCCCGCTTACGGGATCGTTGGTGCTGCGATTGTGTCCACAATTTCTTATGCTCTAGTTTTCGTGCTTGTTCTTGCTGTGATCTACGCCGGTCAACGTTCTGAGAGGATTGCACATTCCCACAACGTTCCACAGTACACCACGTGAGAGAAGCCATTTTTCCGCCGAACGCTGAGTGCATGAGTTGGGCAGAGGCTTTGATCAAAGCTTTGAGCCAGCTACGGTACGAAATAATACTCCGGACAACCTACTCGTAGGGAACCCTCCAGCGGGCGAGAAAACATTTATGTGTGGCATTGCAGGAATGGCAGGAATAGCCGATGAAGTTCTCCTGAGGGAGATGCTGGCGATTACGCGCCATCGTGGACCAAATGATTCCGGAACTTATGTTGCGAAGGGGACAGCGGCGGCCTCTCGCGTAGCCATCGGCAACAACCGTCTCAGTATTATCGATCTCAGCCCAGCTGGTCACCAGCCGATGTGCAACGAAGACGGCACGATTTGGGTCGCTTACAACGGCGAGACATACAATTTTGCAGAGCTGCGGCAAGAACTCCTGGACGATGGTCATCAGTTCAAGTCGCACACCGATACAGAAGTTCTGGTTCATCTTTACGAGAAGCATGGCGCCGACATGGTGAAACGGCTGAACGGCATGTTTGCCTTCGCCATCTGGGACACCAAAACTCAGGAGCTTTTGATCTTCCGCGATCGGATGGGGATCAAGCCCCTGTATTACACAAGAGTCGGTACGCGTCTGTATTTCGCATCCGAAATCAAAGCCCTGCTGGCATGCGAGGAAATCGCAATCGAAATCGATCGAACCTCGCTGTGTCAGTACCTTGCTTACCTATATGTTCCGAATCCGAACAGCATGTTTAAGGGCATCTTTAAATTGCCTCCGGGGCGCGGCCTACGTTGGCGAAATGGTGAGATACAGGTCAATCAGTATTGGGATCTCAGCTATGGCAATTATTTTCAGGAGTCGGAGGTAGCTCTCGCTGAACAATTCCGCGAGCTTCTGGTTGCGGCCACGCGAAGACAATTGATTAGCGACGTACCAGTGGGATTCTTTCTTAGTGGCGGGCTGGATTCGAGCACTCTGGTTGCATGCGCAGCCCACGCTGGCGAGTCATCCCTGAAGTGCTACAGCATTGCATATAAAAAAGAAGAATACGGCCGAACGGAACAGTGCACAGACGATGCGCACTTTGCGCAGCTCGTGGCCAACCGCTTCGGAGCGCAGTTTCACCAGATTGTAGCCGATCCCGATGTGGCGAGCCTTCTGCCAAAGGTTGTGTGGCACCTCGATGACCCGGTCGCGGATCCCGCCGCGATTGCGACTTATCTGATCTCCCAAGCCGCTGCCCCCGAAGTGACGGTGTTATTGAGCGGACAGGGCGCGGACGAAGTGTTAGGGGGATACCGTGCGCATCGTGCACACAAAATAGCAGCCTGGCTGAGACTGATCCCGCGAAACATGCGGGAGGCAGTACTGCCAAGATTACTGAAACGCATAGCTGCTCACAGCGATAGAGTGATCGGAATTGCCCCGGGGCTGTTGCTGGCTGGGTGCCGTTACTCCGATAAAGTATTGCGCACGGCTGGGATGAAACCCCCAGAACAATATGCTGCTTTTCGTTCTTATTTGCTGGATGAGGATATCCGGGGATTGTTTTCTGCGGAGTCCAATGCCGCGACCGCGGGATGGAGCTATCGCGACACATTTCTGAAGCTTTTCGGGAAAGTGGCTGGGGAAAATTACTTGAACCAGATGCTATACGTCGATGCCAAGACTTTTTTGCCCGATCTTAACCTTGCATATTCAGATAAGCTGAGCATGGCATGTTCGATTGAGGCGCGCGTCCCGTTTCTCGACAATGAAGTTGTGGAGTTTTTGCAGCGCGTCCCTCCGAGTCTGAAGATACATGGGTACACTCAGAAATACTTGCTGCGCAGAGCAATGGATAGTGTGCTACCCAAAGAAGTCTTGCGGCGGCGCAAGGCAGCCTTCGGCCTGCCCATCCGCGCATGGCTGAAAAACGAATTGAGAGACATGTTGACTGACATGCTCTCTGAAGATCGGATTCGTCGGCGCGGTCTCTTCGATGCATCCACCGTAACGCAAATGATTCGCGATAATGAAAAAGGCGAGCGGGACTACACACTTCAGCTTTGGGGTTTGCTAACTCTGGAACTCTGGCATCAGGCCTTTATGGAGCAGAGAAGGGCGGCAACTGCGGAAGAGGTGATGGCATGACGGTGTGCGACCGCCTATTTCCATGCAGTTCTGAAGTGCCGTTTCATACCTGCACTCAGGCTCATTAATCATGCATATACTTCACGTAGTAGGCGCTCGGCCGAACTTCATGAAAGCCGCGCCCGTTCTCCGGGCGATCCAGAACACGGGGCAGAAACAAACTCTTGTCCACACCGGCCAACATTATGATGTCAACATGTCCGATGTCTTTTTCCAAGAGCTGAAGATACCCGCGCCAGACGTGAATCTCGCAGTAGGCTCGGGGAGCCATGCGCAGCAAACCGCCGAAATCATGGCTCGATTCGAGGCAGTTGTGCAGCAGCGGAAGCCTGACGTTGTGCTGGTGTACGGAGATGTGAACTCCACGGTCGCGGCGGCATTGGTCTGCGCTAAATTGTTAATTCCAGTCGGGCACGTAGAAGCGGGCTTGCGGTCCTTTGATCGCACTATGCCCGAAGAGATCAATCGTCTTGTCACTGATCAGCTTTCAGAAATCCTATTTACGCCCTCGGCCGATGGGGATACGAACCTGCTTCGCGAAGGAATCGCACGAGAAAAGATCCATCTTGTCGGAAACGTGATGATCGACACGCTGGTTCGCCTTCTTCCTTTAGCAACTCAAGCAAAAAAAAACGGCTTACCCCAGCAATACGCGCTCGTTACTCTGCACCGCCCGGCAAACGTTGATGATCCACAGATGCT
>WNGJ01003046.1_pt1 | contig 17151 bp, 11 predicted proteins | sample 5400611 | NCBI WGS metagenome assembly WNGJ01 (sample SAMN13153375, study PRJNA577476) | soil metagenome | isolation source: 40 cm soil or saprolite under Garry oak tree replicate 1 | place: USA:California | collected 2016-06-15 | reverse complement strand
GTTGCTGCCGACGCCCTCGACGACTGCGGTTGCGCCCGAGTTGCGGACCGCGAAGCGCTCACCCGCCGAGCCGGCCAGGAAAAGCTCCCCGGCCGTCGCACCGTAGAGAACCGTGTTGCCGGCGAGGCACGGATCGCCGGTGTCGTCGGCGGGAGGACGGATGACGATGCGTCCTCCGCTCAGGCTCTTGCCGACGTAGTCGTTCGCCTCGCCGTCGAGAACGAACTCGACGCCTGCGTGCAGGAAGGCGCCGAAGCTCTGGCCGGCCGTCCCTTCGAAGCGAAACCGAAGCGGCTCGCCGTATCCCAGCCGCGCGAGCGTGCCGCCGAGCCGCGCGCCAACCGTGCGGTCGTCGTTGCAGATCTTGTAGACCGGAGCCGGAGCCGCACGGTCGGCGGCGATGCGTTCGCCGAGCTCGCCGCCCGCAGCGACAGGCTTCTCCGCGCCGACGTGACGGAGCGCGTCACCGTGCAATGGCTCGAGCAGGCCGTCCAGTTCGAGCAGCCCGGCACGGCCCTCGGCTCGACGCCGCTGCAGAAGATCCGTTCTGCCGACCGCGTCGTCGAAACTTCGCAGCCCGAGGGCCGCGAGATAACGCCGCACTTCCTCGGACACGAGCAGGAGGTAGTTCTCGACCATCTCCGGTGTCGCCGCGAACTTCGCGCGCAACTCGGGACGCTGCGTCGCGATTCCGACGGGGCAGCTGTCGACGTGGCACGTGCGCACCATCAGGCACCCCTCGGCGAGGAGGAGAGCGGTACCGAAGCTGACCTCGTCGGCACCGAGAAGCGCGGCGACGACGACGTCGCGGCCGGTCTTGACCCCGCCGTCTACACGCACGCGCACGCGCCCGCGCAGCCCGTTGGCGATGAGCGCGCGCTGCGTGTCCACCAGGCCGAGCTCCCACGGGATGCCCGCGTTCTTGATCGACGAGAGCGGGCTCGCACCGGTCCCGCCGTCCGCTCCGGCGATGTGGACGACGTCCGCGAGCGCCTTGACCACTCCTGCGGCGACGAGCCCGACTCCAGCCTCTGCGACGAGCTTGACCGACACGTCCGCATCCGGGTTGACCTGCTTGAGGTCGAAGATCAACTGTGCGAGGTCCTCGATCGAGTAGATGTCATGGTGTGGCGGCGGGGAGATCAGCGCAACGCCGGGCTGCGTGTGGCGCAGCCGTGCGATCTCCGCCGTGACCTTGTGGCCTGGCAACTGGCCGCCCTCACCCGGCTTCGAGCCTTGCGCGATCTTGATCTGCAATTCCGAGGCGAAGGCCACGTACTCGGCGGTGACGCCGAAGCGTCCCGAGGCGATCTGCTTGATGCGGGAGTTGCGGTCGGTCCGGAAACGTGCCGGGTCCTCGCCGCCCTCGCCGCAGTTCGAGCGGGCCCCGAGATTGTTGAACGCGCGCGCGATCGTCTCGTGCGCCTCGGCCGACAGCGATCCGTGCGACATGCCGCCCGATGAGAACCGCTGCACGATCGATTCCGCCGGCTCGACGTCTTCGAGCGGCACGGGTTCCGCATCCGCGCGCAGGTCGAGCAGGTCGCGTACCTCCATCGGCTCGCGTCCGTTGACGAGCTCCGCAAAGTCGGAGTAGCGCTCCCACCCGTTCGTCCGCACGGCACTGCGAAGCGCGTGCGCGGCACCCATGTCGTCGCTGCGCGCCGCCGCCTGCAGTGCCTCGAGCACGTCGGGATTGGTCTCGTGGGGCTCGCCGCCCTTGCGGAACTTGAAGTAGCCGGGGTTTTCGAGGCGAGGGCGGCTCGCGGCGGCGGCGGCTGCGCGCGCGACTGTCTCCTCCTCGAGTTGGTCGAGGCCGATCCCACCGATCGACCACGGCGTGCCGGGAAAAGCGGCCTCGACCAGGTCACCGTCGAGCCCGAGCGCCTCGAAGGTCTGAGCGCCGCAGTAGCTGGCGATGTCGGAGATCCCGAGCTTCGACATCACCTTGAGCACGCCGTCCTCGATCGACTGCTTGAAGCGCATCTGTGCCTCGGCAGGCGACGGCCGGTCGCCCCCGATCCGGTCGCCCTCGGCCAGGGCCGCGATCGTCTGGAGCGCCAGCCGCGGGCACACCGCCTCTGCCCCGAAGCCGAGCAGGCAAGCGACGTGATGCACCTCCCGCGGCTCGTCGCTCTCGACGAGCAGGGTCGCGAGCGTGCGCAGCCCGGCCTTGACGAGGTGATGGTGCACGACCGAGGTCGCGAGCAGGCTCGGCACCGGCGGCCTCTCCGGCGACGCGTCGGCATCGGAAAGGAGCAGCATCCCGTGTCCTTCGCGCACCGCGGTCTCCGCGGTCTGTGCAAGCCTCGCGCACGCATCTGCGAGCCCCTCCGCGGGATCGAAGCTGGCGTCGATGCGGACGACTGCGAGCTGGTCGAGCGCGGACGGGAAGAGGAAGAAGCTCTCGAGCTCGATTCCTGCCGCGTCTTCGGGCGCCTCCACGAGCAACGGCCCACGCGCCCCGAGCAGCGTCGCGAGCGACATAGCGAACCGCTCGCGAATGTGGTCGATCGCGGGATTCGTCACCTGCGCGAACCGCTGGCGGAAGTAGCTGAAGAGCGGCCGCGCACGGCCGGCGAGCGGCGGGAGCGCGGTGTCGTCGCCCATCGAAGAAGTCGGCTCGTGCCCATGAGCGGCCGACGGACGCACGATCACGGTCAGCTCCTCGCGCGTGTAGCCAAACAGCACATGCCGCGGTCCAAGCTCTTCCTCCGGAGGCGAGACCGGCTCTCCGGTCGACGCCTCCCGCCTCCATTCTTCGAGCCAGCGTCCGTACGGGCTCGCATCCGAAAGACGCCGCTTGATCGCATCGTCCTCCTCGAGGCCTCGCTCCGGGTCGACGGCGAGCATCTCCCCCGGCCCGAGCCGTCCACGGCGAGCACTCGTTCCCGCCGGCACGTCGAAGACACCCGCCTCGGAGGCACAGCAGACGAGGTCGCCGGCGACGACGTAGCGAAGAGGACGCAGGCCGTTCCGGTCGAGAGCGGCGCCGACGACGCGCCCGTCGGTGAAGACGATCCCGGCCGGGCCGTCCCACGGCTCGACGAGCCCGGCGTGGAAGCGATGGAAGTCGCGCACCTCCGGGTCGAGCTCGGCGTCTCCCTGCCAGGCGGGCGGAATGAGCATCGTGAGTGCGTGCCGCGCGTCGCGGCCGCCGCGCACCAGCAGCTCGAGCGCGTTGTCGAGCATGCCCGAGTCCGAGCTCGCTTCTTCGAGTACGGGTCCGTCGACGCCCAACGTCAACGCGCGGGCACGCATCCAGTTGACGTTGCCCCGAATTGCGTTGATCTCCCCGTTGTGGCAGAGGAGCCGGAACGGCTGCGTTCGCTCCCAGGACGGCTCGGTATTCGTCGAGAAGCGCTGGTGGAAGACGCCGAACGGAACCTCGAAGGACGGGTCGCGCAGGTCGGCGTAAAACGGAGCGAGCTGGTCGGCGGCGCAGAGCGCCTTGTAGACAACCGTGCGAAACGAGAGCGAGGCGACGTAGAGGTCTTCGCGGCCGTCGAGGCGCTTGCGGGCGCGGAATGCAGCCGCCTCGCCGACCTCGGAATCGCCCGCCGGCCGTTCGAGGAGCGCCTGTTCGATTGTCGGCGCAGAGGCCCGAGCCGACGGGCCCAGTGCGTAGAGGTCGACGGGGACCGACCGCCAGGAACGCACCGCGATCCCCTCTGCCTTGCAGGCCTCCTCGACCGCGCGCCTTCCATCCGCACCGCGGAAGAAGACCATCGCGATTCCCATTCCAGTTTCGGGCACCAGAGCAGCCGGCAGCGGCAAGAGGAGGCCCGCGCCGTCGCCGGAGCGGTGATCCGCCGCCACGGCTCCCCGGTGGCGGACACGCCTCAGTGCCTCGAGGAGGGAGTCGAGCACCGCCCGCGACGGGCCACCGGAGAGCCGGGCGACGAAGCCGATGCCACAGGCATCGCGTTCGTCGACCGAAGGATCAAGCGTGGAAAACCGTGCCAACTGCGCACCTTTTCGTTCGAAGGAGAAAGCCCCGCCCGGTGGATCTGATCTAGCCGGCGAGGGCGGGAAGGCGAAGCCGCCGGCTAGCGGACGCGCTTGCGCGCGCTGCCGCTAAAGAGTGAAATCCGGCGGACGTCCGCGCGAGCCATGGCGACAGCATAGAGACATGGGTCGGACAGATCAACGCAGAACTGGCTTGGATACCGAAATCTGTACCGTCTAAAGCGACTTGACAGGGTAAAGTTATTCCGCCACACTGCCGACAAGGATGAGGATGAACACGACTTCACGCACTTCGTCGACCCGGGCCATTCGGTCCCGGTCGATCGTGCTCATCCTTTCGATTCTCCCCCTCTAGGGGGAATGCGACTCACGCGCCGTAGGGCGCATACACCCACCGTTGACACCACCGGTACGTCCTCAGGCGTGCCCGGACAGGAGGTTGTAGTGAGTTCGCGCAGGATCCAAATTTTCGACACGACGCTTCGAGACGGCGAGCAATCGCCGGGCATCGCGCTGCGGCCGGAGGAGAAGGTGGAGATCGCGGAGCAGCTCGAGCGGCTCGGGGTCGACGTGATCGAGGCGGGCTTTGCAGCGGCCTCCCCCGGCGACTTCGAAGGGGTCCGCGCCGTGGCCGCGGTTGCCCGGCGCGCAACTGTCGCGACGCTCTGCCGCACGCGCCGTGAGGACCTCGACGCGGGCGCCGACGCGCTTCGAGACGCACGACGCTCGCGCCTGCACATCTTCCTGGCGACGAGCCCGATCCACATGCAGAAGAAGTTGCGGCTCACCCCTGACGAGGTCGCGGCACAGGCTGCCTGGGCAGTCGGTTATGCGCGCGGTCGCGTCGACGAGGTCGAGTTCTCCTGCGAGGACGCGACACGTTCCGACCCGGTGTTCGTCGCGCGGGTCTGCCGCGAGGTGATTGCCGCCGGCGCCGACGTGGTGAATCTTCCCGACACGGTCGGGTACGCACTGCCGAACGAGTACGCCGGATTCTTCGACGAAGTACGGCGCCTGTCGCCCGAGCTGGAGAGCGTCACGATCTCCGCGCACTGCCACGACGACCTTGGACTGGCGGTGGCGAATTCGCTCGCTGCAGTCGAAGCAGGAGTGGGGCAGGTCGAGTGCACGATGAACGGGATCGGCGAACGTGCGGGCAACGCCGCACTCGAGGAGATCGTCATGGCTCTGCGAGTGCGCGAAGAACGGCTTGGCGTCGACACGGGCATCGATCTCGCCGAGATCGGCGCTTCGTCGGCGCTGGTCGAGAGGTTGACCGGCTACGCCGTTCCGCCGAACAAGGCAATCGTCGGGGCGAACGCATTCGCGCACGAAGCCGGCATCCACCAGGACGGCTTGCTGAAGGACACGACGACGTACCAGATCATCGAGCCGAAGGAGCTCGGCCTGGCCATGACCTTGCCGCTCGGCAAGCACTCCGGCCGGCACGCCTTCGCCCGTGCCTGCGCGGACGCCGGCCTCCAACTCGACGAGGAGCTGTTGAGCCGGGCGTTCATGCGGTTCAAGGCGCTTGCCGATAGCGGAATGCATGTGTCACTCGACGCATTGTTCGTGGACGTGACGGCGGCATGAGCGTCGCTCGCCTGCGGCTCGCTCCCGCGAGGGAAACCATGTTTCCCGCACGAGCCCCCTTCTTCAGGGATCGCCTCAGCCCCCGCGCCGCTGAGATCAACGCGTGCGCCGAGGAGAAAAAGAGGGGAAACCTCCCGGTTTTCCCTTACGCCCCTTCCACCGCTCATCGGCCACGAGGTGGCCAATGAGCCAAAACGCCTACACGGTCGTCTGCCTGGCGCGACACGGCATCGGCCCGGAAGTCATGGGCGAAGCAAGCCGTGCACTGACGGCAGTCTCGCTCCAGCACGGTTTCCACGTCGACGAGCGACATGTCCCGTTCGGAGCCGACGCAGTGACGCGTTTCGGCCGCTCGTTTCCGCTCTCGTCACGGAGCGCGCTCCTCGGCGCCGATGCGGTGCTCGTCGCCGCAAAGAGCGACGCCGTCCTGACGTCGCTCGAGGCCGATCTCGATCTGCGCACCTCGATCGTGCGCGTTCGGTTCGACGGGCGCGCCGAGCTCTCGATCCTCGCCCCCCTCGGCGCGGATGGGTGGGAGTGGACACTCGAGCGCGCCTTCACGCTCGCTCGCGAAAGTCGTGGCCGGATCACGCTCGTCGGTGTCGACGAGAGCTGGGCGAACGAGGCCGCGCGGTTCGAGCAGCAACACGACGGGCTCGAGGTCGAGCGCATGACGCCGCAGGAAGCGATGCGCCCGCTCATCTTCACGCCGGAACGCTTCGACGTCGTCGTCTGCCCGCCCGAGCTCTCCCGCACGGCAGCGGAGGTGGCCGCAAGCCTCGCCGACTCACGCACCGTGGCGTGGGGCCGACTCGCCCCCACCGCACCGAGCATCTTCGGCCCTGCCCACGGCGTCGCCGACACGCTTGCCGGCCACGGCGTCGCCGACCCGAGCTCGATGCTGCTCGCGGCCGCTCTGATGCTCGCGGAAGGGCTCGGCGAACGCAGTGGTGCCGCGACGCTCTCGGGCGCCGTCGGCCTCGCGGGCGGCGACGATGCTCGCCGACCGTCCACACGCGGCCACGCCGACCTCGTGCTTTCGCAACTGCCGGTCGCCGCGGCAAACGCGGAGTTCTACCGGGAGGAAGCATGCGGATGAACGGTGCCGATGCCCTGCTCCGCTCACTCGAGGCCGAGGGAGTCGAGGTCGTCTTTGGCATTCCCGGCGGCGCGATCCTTCCCACCTACGACGCATTCGCACGCGGAACGACCATTCGCCACGTCCTCGCCCGGCATGAACAGGGCGCCGGCCACATGGCCGAGGGCTACGCACGTGCGTCCGGCCGCGTCGGCGTCGCAATTGCCACGTCGGGGCCGGGTGCGACGAATCTCGTCACGCCGATCGCCGACGCGTGGATGGACTCGACGCCGCTCGTCTGCATCACCGGCCAGGTGCGCTCGCATCTGATCGGTACCGACGCCTTCCAGGAGTGCGACATCACCGGAATCACGATCCCGATCGTCAAGCACTCGTGGCTCGTGAAAGACGTCAAGGAGCTGCCCCACGCGATCAAGGCTGCGTTCCACATCGCACGCACCGGTCGCTGCGGGCCGGTGCTGGTCGACATTCCCCGTGACGTCCAGGAGGCCGAGCTCGACTTCGAGTATCCGGAGACGGTCGATCTCCCCGGCTGGCGGCCGCCGCGCCGGGGACACCCACGCCAGATCCGCGAAGCCGCAACCCGAATCGCCGCCGCCGAGCGACCCGTCCTCTACGTGGGGGGCGGCGTTCTCAACGCCGACGCGTGCTCCGAGCTCCTCGCGCTCGCCGAGCATGGGCGGCTGCCCGTCGTGACGACGCTGATGGCGAAGAGCTCATTTCCGGAGACGCACGAGCTGCACTTCGGCTGGCCGGGCATGCACGGGCCGAAGTGGTCGAACTGGGCGCTCAACAAGTGCGACGTGCTCGTCGCCGTCGGCGCACGCTTCGACGACCGTGTCACGGGCAAGCTCGCGTCGTTCGCCCCGGGGGCCACGGTCGTCCACCTCGACATCGATTCGGCGGAGATCGACAAGCTCCGTCACGCCGACGTGCCCGTTGTCGGGCCGCTGAAGAGCGTGCTGGCGGATCTCGGCCGCGACCTGCGGGAGCTCAGTCGCCCTGACGCGACGGAGCCGTGGCTCGCTCAGTTGCGTCGCTGGCGGGAGGAGGCTCCGCTCCGCTACGGCGAGGGCGGTGACGAGATGAAGCCACAGCCCGTGCTCGAGACGCTGCAGCGCCTGACGGCCGAGCGCGACGACATCGTCTGGACGACCGGCGTCGGGCAGCACCAGATGTGGGCGATGCAGTACCTCCTCTGCGACCGCCCGCGCACGTTCATCACCTCGGGCGGGCTCGGCACGATGGGCTACGGCATCCCTGCAGCGATCGGCGCGAAGACCGCACGGCCGGACGCCACCGTGATCTGCGTCGACGGCGACGGCTGCTTCCAGATGACTCAGCAGGAGCTCGCGACATCAGTACTCGAAAAACTGCCGATCGTCGTCGTCCTGATCAACAACGGCCATCTCGGGATGGTCCGACAGTGGCAGGACATGTTCTTCGAGGAGCGGTTCTCGCAGATCGAGCTCACGCATCACCTCCCGGACTACGCCGCCCTGGCAGAGGCCTACGGCGGTCGAGGCTTCGTCGTCGACCGCGAGGAGGATCTCGAGGAGACACTCGCCGAGGCGATCGCGTGCGGCCGCACCGCGGTGGTCGACTGCCGTGTCGACGCCCACGAGCACTGCTTCCCGATCATCCCCGCCGGTGCCGCGGCGCTCGATCTCGTCGAGTATCCGGGCGAAGGCGACCTGGAGTCGGTTTCGGCATGAAGCACACACTGGCCGTCCTCGTCGAGAACAAGCCGGGCGTCCTGGCCCGAATCTCGAACATGTTCGCGCGGCGCGGTTTCAACATCGAGAGCCTGGCGGTCGGGACAACCGAACGGCCCGAGATCTCCCGGGTAACGCTCCGCGTCGATTGCGACAACACCTCGCTGGCTCAGATCGAGAAGCAGATGCACAAGCTCGTGAACGTGCTTCGGATCACCGAGCTCACTCCGGGCGATTCGATCGAGCGTGAGCTCGCGTTGATCAAGGTCACGGCGCCACCCGCGCGACGGACGGAGCTGATGGCGCTGGGCGAGGTCTTCGAGGCCCGCGTCGCCGACCTCGGCCCGGACTCGATCGTCTTCGAGCTCGCGGGCGCGCCCGAGGAGATCGACTCGTTCGAGGAGCTTCTCCGGCCACACGGTGTGAAAGAACTCGTCCGTACCGGACGCGTCGGTCTCAGCCGCGCGTCCTCCAAATCGACCATCAGGCGCCGCCAGCTCGTGGTGCGCTGACGAAAGGAGTTTCCGTTGGCAACCATCCACCGCGGAGGAAATGTCGACCTGCTCTCGGGCAAGGTCGCCGTCATCGGCTACGGCAGCCAGGGCCACGCACACGCCCTCAACCTGCGTGACTCCGGCATCGAGGTCGAGGTCGGCGTACGCGCGGGCAGCCCATCGGCCGACGTAGCCGAGGACGCGGGCTTGGCCGTGAGCGCAGTCGGCGACGCGACGCGTGGAGCGCAGGTCGTCGCGGTTCTCGTGCCGGATCACGTGCAGAAGGGTGTCTACGAGCAGGAGATCGCTCCGAACCTCGAGCCCGACGCTGCGCTGCTGTTCGCGCATGGCCTGAACGTCCATTTCGGCCGAATCGTCCCGGCCGCAGGTCACGACGTCGTCATGGTCGCGCCGAAGGCGCCCGGACACCGGGTCCGCGAGCTCTACGAGTCGGGCGCCGGGACACCCGGGCTCGTCGCGGTGCATCAGGACTCGAGCGGCGGGGCGCTCGAGCTTGCGCTCGCTTATGGAACTGCGATCGGGTGCGGCCGCGTGGGCCTTCTCGAGACGACGTTCGCCGAGGAGACGGAGAGCGATCTCTTCGGCGAGCAAGCCGTGCTCTGCGGCGGCGTCACGTCGCTGATCAAGGCCGGTTTCGAGACACTTGTCGAGGCGGGCTACCAACCGGAGATCGCCTACTACGAGTGCCTCAACGAGCTGAAGCTGATCGTCGACCTGATCTACGAGGGCGGCTTCGAGTACATGCGCTATTCCATCTCGGACGTCGCCGAGTACGGCGACCTCACGCGCGGCCCGAGGGTGGTTGACGAACGGGTGAAGGAGACGATGCGCACCCTGCTGGACGAGATCCGAAGCGGCGCATTCGCACGCGAGCTCTTCGCCGACGACGAGGCAGGTCGACCGAAGTTCGAGGAGCTACGCCGCAAGAATGCGGGCGGGCAGCTCGAGCAGGTCGGGTCGGAGTTGCGGGCGCTCGCGGGCAAGGAAGGCCTGCTCGGCGCGGACGTGCATGGCGTCGGTTGACGTCCCGGTTGCGCTACTCGGTTACGGCACGGTCGGCGCGGCCGTCAACAGGCTGCTGGTCGAGGGCGCAGACGAGATCGAGCGTGCGACCGGGCACAAACTGCGCGTCACGCGTGCGCTCGTCCGCGACACCGGCAAGGAGCGCGACTACCCCGTAGCCGACGGCGTCCTCACAACCGACTTCCGGTCGGTGCTCGAGGACGACTCGATCGCGCTCGTCGCCGAGGTGATGGGCGGAGTCGAGCCGACCGGCGGCTACGTCCTCGACCTGCTTCGCTCCGGCAAGCCTGTCGTCTCCGCGAACAAGCAGCTGCTGGCGCGGCGTAGCGCCGATCTCTTCGAAGCTGCGTCGGAAGGCGGCGTGCAGCTCCGCTTCGAGGCATCTGTTTGTGCAGCGATCCCGGTCATCAAGGTTCTGCGCGAGTCGCTCGTCGTGACCAACGTCCACCGTGTGCTCGGCATCGTCAACGGGACGACGAACTTCATCCTGACGAGGATGGAGGAAGGCGCGGACTACGAGGAGGCACTCGCCGAAGCTCAGCGGCTCGGATACGCGGAGGCCGATCCCACCGACGACGTCTCGGGCGCCGACGCGGCGGCGAAGATGGCCGTCCTCGCCACGGTCGCGTTCGGCTCGCGCGTCGAACTCGCAGACGTCGCCTATGAAGGAATCGAGGGCATCAAGCCTCACCACGTGGCGGCCGCGCGCGAGTTGGAGACGGTCGTCCGTCTCGTCGGCTCGGCGACACTCGTCGACGGAGCGGTCGACGTGCGTGTCGGGCCGGCGTTCGTCGACGGCCACCATCCGCTCGCAGCCGTCGTGGGTGCCTTCAACGCGGTGATGCTCCAGGGCGATGCCATTCGCGAGATCACGCTCGAGGGGCCCGGTGCGGGCGGGATCGAGACCGCCTCGGCGGTCGTCGCCGACATGGTCAGCGTGCTCGGGACGACCGGCACGGGCTTCCTCCAGAACGACGCCTGCTGGCGTTCGCTCTCGAAGTTGCCGCCGGGGGATCTGCCGGGTGCGTTCTACGTCCACCTGGAGGTCGCCGACCGCCCGGGCGTTCTGGCGCGTGTCGCGGACTGCTTCGCGGAGCAGGACGTGTCGATCGCCCAGTTCACCCAGCACCTCGTCAACGGCAGCGCGGCGCTCGACCTCGTCACGCACGAGGCTCCAGGGGGTCGCGTCGAGGCAGCCCTGAGCTCTGCGGCGGCACTGGCCGAGGTACGCTCTCGACCCGAGGCGCTGCGAATGATCACCGAACGAGGCTTTTGACCTGAAACCGGCGCTGCTCGAGCGCTACCGCGACGCGCTGCCGGTGTCGCCGTCGACTCCGATCGTGACGCTCGGCGAAGGATCGACGCCGCTGCTGCGAGCGGCGCGGCTCTCCGCTGCTCCCGGCGTCGAGGTGTGGCTCAAGTGCGAGGGAGTCAACCCGACGGGCTCGTTCAAGGACCGGGGCATGGCACTTGCGGTCGCGAAGGCGGTCGAGGCGGGCGCGCGTGCCGTCGTGTGCGCGTCGACGGGAAACACGGCCGCGTCCGCAGCTGCGTACGCCGCACGGGCAGGGCTCGAGGCCATCGTCGTGCACGCGGCGGGCGGGCCCTCGAGCTCGAAGCTCGCCCAAGTGCGCGTGACCGGTGCGCGACTGGTCGAGATCGAAGGAACGTTCGACGACGCGTTCGCCGCGGCCGAGGAGCTCGCCGAGCGCGAAGGCGCGGTCGTGGTCAACTCCACGAACCCGGACCGGATCGAAGGTCAGAAGACCGCAGCACTCGAGATCGTCGAGCAACTCGGCGGCCTTCCCGACGTCCTCGCTCTGCCGTACGGCGGCGGCGGCAACACGGTCGCGTACGCGAAGGGCTTCCTCGAGGCGGGATTCCCGGCGCTCGAGATCGTTCCCGTCGAAGCCGCCGACCGCGCGGCGACGACCGCCTCCGCGATCCGGATTCCGACCCCCGTCCACCGCGCTGAGGTCGAGGACGCACTCGCGCGCTCGGGCGGCGCAATCGTCTCTGTCACCGACGACGAGATAGCGATGGCCTGGAGATCCTTGGCGCGAGGGGAGGGGGTCTTCTGCGAGCCTGCCTCGGCAGCCGCACTGGCAGGGGTCGACCTCTCGAGCCTTGCCGAAGGCACGCGTGTGGTGCTCGTCCTCACCGGCCACGGCCTGAAGGATCCGGACGCACTCGACCGCCTCCGCGAGCCGGGCTCGTGATCCACGTCCGCGCCCCGGCAACGACGGCCAATCTCGGGGCGGGTTTCGACTGCGCCGGCGCCGCGCTCGATCTCTGGAACGAGCTCGAGCTCAGCGAAGACGGTGGAGATGCCGATGCCGGCCATCTCGCCGTGCGTGCCTTTGCTCGACTCGCGTCCCCCGATGGCTTCGGCTTCACCTTCACGGAACGCATTCCGCGCGCCCGCGGGCTCGGGTCGAGCGCGGCGACCATTGCGCTGGGGCTGGTGGCCGGTGCGGAAGTTGCGGGCCGCTCGCCGGACGCCGAAGAGCTGCTCGCGCTCGGGCTCGACCTCGAAGGCCATCCGGACAATCTCGCCGCCGCCCTTGCGGGCGGCGTCTGCTTGACCTGGGAGGGTCGCGTCGTGCGCATCGCGGACGATGCGCCGGGAGTGCCGATCGCCGTCGTTCCCCGCGAACAGGTCGAGACACACGCGGCACGCGCAGCGCTGCCGGAGACGATCGCGCATGGCGACGCGGCGTTCAGCGTCGCACGAGCGGCATTGCTCGGTGCGGCAGTCGCGTCCGGCTCCGCGGAACTCTTCGCCGCGGCGGCTGACGATCGCCTTCATGAGCCTTACCGCGCCCCGCAGGCGCCCGTTTTGGCGGCCGTCCGCGAGCAAATGCCGGACGGCGCGATCGCAGCAACGCTCTCGGGATCGGGCCCGACCGTGATCGTCTGGGCAGAGCCGCAGTCCGCGGCCGCATGCGCAGTACAACTGACAGAGCGTTTTCCCGACACGGACGTCCTTCAGCTTTCGATCTCACCGACAGGAGCGGGCCAGCTATGAGCACTCCCTACGATCTTCCTTCCGATCCGGCGAAGCGTCACAGCGCCGCGCTGACCGACGGTGTCGATCGCGCCGCCGCGCGCGCGATGCTGAAAGGAACCGGCTTCAACGACGACGACCTGGCCCGCCCGCTCGTCGGTGTTGCAACGTCCTGGATCGAGACGATGCCGTGCAATCTCAACCAGCGCAAGCTCGCACAAGACGTCAAGCGTGGCATTCGCGCGGCCGGCGGCACCCCGATGGAGTTCAACACGATCGCAGTGTCGGACGGCGTCTCGATGGGAAGCGAGGGAATGCGCGCTTCGCTCGTGTCGCGCGAGGTGATCGCGGACTCGATCGAGCTCGTCGCGCGCGGCCACCTCTTCGACGGGCTCGTCGTCCTCGTCGGCTGCGACAAAACGATCCCCTCGGCTGTCATGGTTCTCGCGCGGCTCGACCTGCCGGGCCTCGTGCTCTACAACGGCTCGATCGCGCCGGGCCGCTTCCGCGGGCGTGACGTGACGATCCAGGACGTGTTCGAAGCGGTCGGCGCGCACGCGGCCGGCACGATGAGTGCGGAGGACGTGCACGAGCTCGAGGGCGTCGCCTGTCCCGCCGCCGGCGCGTGCGGCGGACAGTTCACGGCGAACACGATGTCGCTCGCGCTCGAGTTTCTCGGCATCAGCCCGGCGGGGCTGAACGGGATTCCAGCTCTCGACTCGGCGAAGGCCGCAGCCGCAGAGCAATGCGGCAAGCTTGTGCTCGACCTCGTGCGCGGCGACGTCCGCCCTTCCACGATCCTCACTCGGGCGTCGATCGAGAACGCGATCGCAGCCGTCGCCGCCACCGGCGGCTCGACGAATGCCGTCCTCCACCTGCTCGCCATCGCGCGTGAGCTCGGTCTGCCACTCGAGCTCGACGACTTCGACGAGATCGCGACACGCACGCCGGTCGTCGCCGATCTCAAGCCGGGTGGACGCTTCGTCGCTACCGACCTCCATCGCGCCGGCGGTGTCGCCCTCGTCGCGCGAGAGCTGGTCGACGCCGGGCTGGCCGACGGATCAGCTGTGAACGTCGACGGCCGCACGCTCGCCGAGATCGCCGCCGCTGCGACCGCGACGCCCGGCCAGGAAGTCGTCGTGCCCGTCGACCGGCCGCTGAAGGAGACCGGCGGGCTCGCCGTGCTGCGCGGCAACCTCGCGACCGAGGGCGCGATCGTGAAGCTCGTCGGCCACGAGCGGCGCCTCCATCGCGGGCCGGCACGCGTCTTCGAGTCCGAAGAGGAGTGCTTCGCCGCGGTCTCGGCGAACGCGATCGTCGCCGGTGACGTCGTCGTGATCCGGTACGAGGGGCCGGCAGGCGGTCCCGGCATGCGCGAGATGCTGCACGTGACCGCCGCGCTCGTCGGCGAAGGGCTCGGCGACGCCGTCGCGCTGGTCACCGACGGGCGCTTCTCGGGCGCGACGCACGGGCTGATGGTCGGCCACGTCTCGCCGGAAGCTGCACGCGGCGGCGGGCTGGCTGCGCTGGAGGAAGGTGACGTGGTCGTGATCGACGTCGACGCGCGGGAGTTGCGCGTCGAGCTCCCTGACGGCGAGCTCGAGCGCCGGCTCGAGCGCTGGACGCCGCCGCCGCCGCGCTACGCGTCGGGTGTGCTGGCGAAGTACGCCGCGCTCGTCTCGTCCGCCTCGGACGGTGCGATCACACGCCCGCTCTGGTCTGAGCCGGTGCCTGTGTCGTAGAGCGCGAGCCGGTCGCGATGGACGACCTCGACGCCGCGCGTCCGGCCGCGGATCTCGTCGGCGCCGACGCTCGTCAGTCCCTTGGCGAACACCTTGCCGTTGGGCGCCTCCAACTCGACAGCGTCACCGGCCGCGAACGAGCCGTCGCAGCGGACGACGCCGACCGCGAGCAAGCTGCGTCCGTGCACGAGCAGCGCGCTCCGCGCTCCCTCGTCGACGACGAGACGACCGACGGCCGGCTTCGCGTAGCGGAGCCAGAGCTTGAAGGCGGTGCTGCCGTCGACGGCCTCCGGAGCAAAGCGCGTGCCTCGTCGTTCCCCGGCGACGATCGGACCGAGAACGCCGCGGCCTCTCCCGGATGCGATCACGGAGGGAATGCCGGCGGCGGCGGCGAGCCGTGCGGCCGCGATCTTGCTCGCCATCCCGCCTCGACCTAGCGCGCTTCCACGACCGACGACCGCGTCCGTGGCGGCGGCGCCGTCGGCGAGCAGCTCCGGACCGCCGGGCTCTGCGGGGTGCTTCGCGTAGACCCCATCCACCTCGGTCAGAAGCACGAGGAGCCGTGCGCGGGTCAGCACCGCGACCTGCGCTGCCAGCGCGTCGTTGTCGCCGAAGGTGATCTCGTCGGTCGCGGTGGCGTCGTTCTCGTTCACGACGGGAACGACGCCGAGCTTCAGCAGCGTGTCGAACGAGTTGCGGACGTTGACGTAGCTCGCACGCTCGGCGAGATCCGGCGCCGAGAGCAGTATCTGCGCCGCCTCGACACCCGACGCACGCAGCGCGGAGTCCCACGCGGCCTGGAGTCGAGACTGTCCCACCGCCGAAGCGGCCTGGAGCCTTGCAGTGGCCGACGGGCGCCGCGTCAACCCGAGGCGCGGCAGGCCGAGCGCGATCGCGCCGGACGAGACGACGCAGACCGGCTCGCCGCTTCGCACGAGCTCACCGATCTCGGCGGCGCGCGCGCCGAGTAGCGAGCGCCGGACGCGACCCTTCGTGTCCACGACGAGCGTCGAGCCGAGCTTCACGACGACCGTCATCGATGCTGGCTGCCGTCGCCCACGATCCGGTACTGCCGCAGGCAGAGATCGAGATACGTGACCGGCCCGCGTGGCCCGGGCGCGAGGTCGACGTTGACGCCCGTTTCCGGGACGCCGAGCAGCGCGAAGCCGTCCGTGAATCGTGTGGTGGCATTCCAAAGCGCCGCAGTGCCGCGATAGCCGTCGAGGAAACGCCGCGCCGCATCCTCCTCCTCGGTCACGATCGTCGCGGCAAGCCCCGAGGTGTCGTCGTTGGCGATCCTCACCGCCTCCTCGACGCCGTCGACGATGTGGAGAGTGACCGTCGCGACGTGCTCCGGATCCCCGGCCCATTCGTGTCCGAGCCGCTCGTCCAGGGGCCGGACGCCGTCCACTCCGGCCGCGGCCGCTGTGCCGCGTATTTCGAGACCGTGTTCCGCGAAGACGGCGAGCAGCGTCGGCAGGAGCACGACTGCAGCCCGGTCGACGAGGGCGAGATTGAGACGATTGCAGACACCGAGGCGGTCGAGACTCGCTCTGGCGACCGCGACAAGACGTTCATGCGACGCGCCGCTGTGCACGTAGAGAACGCCGCCGCCCTCCGCGTGAGCGAGCGTCCGCACACCGTTCAGCGCCGCCCGCTGCTCGAGCGCCGCGGTCGACGGCCCGCTGCCGCGCAGGATCACCAGCGGGACGAGCTCGGGGAACGAGACAAGCGCCTCGGCCCCGGCCCGCTCGGGCGTTCGGACGAGCCCGACGACCTCGCCCGGTAGTCCTGTCTCCTCGAGCGCAGGCCGGAGCACCTCGTCGACGAGCGCGGTGACCGTGGCCAGTGCTGCGCCGCCGGTTCGGAGGACGACGGCATTGCCGCTCTTCAGGACCTGCGACGCGATGTCGACGGCAACGTTCGGTCTCGCCTCGAAGTTGGCGCCGACCACCCCGATCGGCACGCGCCGCTCGGAGACTTCGAGCCCGTTCGGAAGCCGCCAGGCGCGGACCTCCCGTTCGAGCGGAGCGAGGGCGGCGGTCGCCTCCAGCCCTGCCGACGTCGCTTCGAGGCGTTCATCGTCAAGACGCAGCCGGTCGAGGGCTCCCGGATCCAGACGAGACGAGCCCGCGGCGACGTCCGCGCGATTGATCTCGAGGACTACAGCGCGCCGCTCGCGAAGGAGGTTCGCAGCACGCAGCAGGACCTCGTCGACGGGCCCCTCCTCGAGGCGTGCAAGCGCGGCGCGCGCAGCGCGCGCCTCTGTCTCAACCAAGCGAAAAACCGTCTGATTTCCTGCGACGTCGACCGTCGCTTTACTTTATACTGCGGAGTCAGAGGGCGGGCTCGTCCCGCTCCGCATCAAGAGAGGCTGAGGGAACCGGCCCGATGAAGCCTCGGCAACCTGCGGCAGACGCAAGGTGCCAAGCCGGCCGAGCAAAGCACTAACGCTCGGACGATGTAGAGCGAGATGACAAAGGAGACC
>WNGJ01006145.1_pt1 | contig 17152 bp, 11 predicted proteins | sample 5400611 | NCBI WGS metagenome assembly WNGJ01 (sample SAMN13153375, study PRJNA577476) | soil metagenome | isolation source: 40 cm soil or saprolite under Garry oak tree replicate 1 | place: USA:California | collected 2016-06-15 | reverse complement strand
TGCGCACGAGCTGCAAGAAAGCATTCAGCGACCTGGAAGCTCAGGTGAAGAAACATCAGGAGAAACTGCGCAAGGATTACGAGTGGAAGCGCAAGCGCCGCCCCAGCACGCGCGAAGTCGTTCTGACCTGACGCTGCGCCACGAGCGACAATCAAGCGGCTGATTTCAAGGCAACTGAGGAGCGGAGGCCTCCTCGACGAAGCAAATGCGAGGCCGTCCCCAAAAAAAGCTGGCGCTTGCGGCCAGCCGATTCACTGGCTGATTCGTTTCCTTTCCGCGCCCATTTCGACAATCGACCCGATCTCCGGGCGTTTTGCGTGCCATTGGCTTTCGGTGTTGGAGACGTCTGTGAAAAAAAACGGACTCTGAGCGTTTCGACGCGGCGCTTCTCACTCAATAGCTTTGAGTGAGCAGCGTATTTCCTCAGTTTTGTGACATTCGGGGACGCACCTGAGGGGCAGTCAGGTGTTTATCTGATTTACTTTTCGAGGGAATTCTACAGACTCACCGGGCGGGTGGCTTGCTCGGGCGAGTGGTTGCGTAGGTTGCGTAATTGCGATTGACCATCCCAGTCGAGTGGTTTATCTTCCAAGTCCAAGCGATTCCGTACAAAACAGGGAAAGGTCGTATGCTTTGGCGGACGCCCGCTTGAGGAGGGGTGATGATTCGCAACAGACGAGTTTCATTTGTGGTGTTGTTGGCCCGAGTGTTGGCGCTTTCCGCAGTTTTGTGCGTGCCGGGAATTTTGCTGGCGCAATCGGACCTCGGGAAGATTTCGGGATTTGTGAAGGACCCGTCGGGGGCAACGGTACCGAACGCCAAGATCACCGTGCGAAGCAGCAATGGCGGCGTGGAGCGGCAAACGACGACAAACGAGTCTGGCTACTACGTCATCACGAACGTTCCGCCGGGGCTCTACACCATGACGGCGGAGGCCCCTGGCTTCCAGAAATATGAGAGCAAAGCCAACAAGCTGGACCCGGCCGCCGACCTGGTGATTGATGCTTCGTTGTCGGTGGGGGCGGCAAGTCAAACCGTCGAGGTGACGGGATCGGTGGTCCAGCTTCAGACAGAATCCGCGGCTGTGCAAAAGCTCGTCACACGGGAGCAGATCGATTCCCTCGAGCTTAACGGCCGCAACCCCATCTTCATGGCCAACTTGGTGCCCGGAACGCGCGGCGGTAACCTCGCCAACCTAAGTTTCAGCTTCAGCCAGGGACCCTCGAACATGAACGGCGCACGCACGCCGGAAAGTTTGATTACCTATGACGGCGCTCCCGCCGTTCGTACTCGGTCGAATGGAACCAGCCTCGGGTCCGCCGACGTGGATTCCACGCAGGAAATTCAGATCCTGACCACCGATTACGCCTCCGAATACGGCAGGTCTTCTGGAGGACAGATTCGCATCGTTTCCAAAGCCGGCGGGCAGGACTTTCACGGAGCCGTTTACGAGTACGCGCGCAACACCATCTTCAACGCCAACCCCTGGCAGCGCAACGCTGTGGCACGCACCTCGAAAATCACCGCTCCCGTTCATTACAACCAGTTTGGATACAACGTCGGCGGGCCCTTTTATATCCCCAATCACTTCAACACTGGCAAGAACAAAGTATTCTGGTACTGGGGTCAGGAGTGGGTGCGCTACGTCTTTACGGACACGGGCTCAAATGGCTTGACTGTTCCAACTCTCTTGATGCGCCAAGGCAATTTCAGCGAATTGCTCGATCCCAACAACATTTTCTATCACAAGGTCGTACAACTCGTGGACCCCAAGACCGGGCTGCCATTTCCGGGCAATATCATCCCCGCGCCAGGAACCGCTACCACCGGTTCTACCGCCACTCCTAATGGCCTGGGTATCCTCAACTCCTATCCCGTGCCGAATCTGACCACTCCTATCGGCAGCAACAACTGGTTCTTCTCCGCATCACACCCGCAAAATCAGCGCAAAGATACCTACGCTGTCGATATGAATCTCACTGAGAAGCAGCGCCTGCAGTTCCGGCGTGTGTACTTCACTTTTTGGGAGTATCAGCCGCTCGACGGCGGCACCAATGAAACCCCAAAATATTTCAATCGGCCCAATCAGACCAATTCCATCGATCACGTCTGGACCATCAGCCCGAACAAGGTAAATGAAGTCTTGTTGAGCTTCAGCCTGGATCAGGTCTATATACCTGTGAACCAAGCCGCTTTTTTGGATCGGACTAAGGGCGCCGCCCAGGGTCCGGGACTCTTTGGCCTCAACTACCCTTATATTTTCCCGACGGGCAAGCTGATCCCCACGCGCATTCCTACGGTGAACATGTCCAACTTTTCAGGACTCAGCGGTGGACCTTATCCATCACACTCTACGGGACCCATCTTTGACGTGTCCGACAGTTTCACCTGGATCCGCGGCAATCACACCTTCAAGTTCGGTGGGTTGTTTGAACACCAGGGTGAAAACGACAATGATGAAATTAATGTGCAGGCTTGCTCCACATGCACAAACAATCAGAATGGGCAATTTAGTTTTAGCGACAATGGCGGAAAGTTCGTACGCCCAGGATACGCTGTGGCCAGCTCCGGTGCCTCGGCAGCAAATGCTGCTCTGGGCCTGTTCGACACCTACTCGGAAATTGGCCACCGCGCTTACACCATTTTCCGTGCAAACATGTGGGAGGGCTTCGGCCAGGATACCTGGAAAGTCAGGCAGAACCTGACTCTCAACCTTGGACTGCGTTACACGGTCATCGTTCCTTACCACGCCACCTGGGGAAACATGATCGTATTTGATCCCGCCCTTTACGATCCGAGCAAGGCCCCGACGATTGATCCCAAGACTGGCTTGATTGTTGGCACCATTGACCCCAAAACTGGCTTGATTATCGGCACCAGTGAGGACGCCTACAACGGTATGGTGATTCCAGGAAGCGGTTTCCCGGGTGGCGCTACCAACCATTTTCCGGAGGCAGACCCAAATCAATTCAATTTTACTCGCTTGTTTCGTGGTCTGCCGGACCACTACTCCGATATTCAATGGGGTGACATCCAGCCCCGCGTGGGCATCGCCTACCAGCTGAACAATAAAACCGTGATCCGCAGCGGAGGGGGCCGCTATTTCACTCGGCTTGGGGTCAGCGACTCCATCTTTCTCGGCGGAAACCCGCCCTTCCAGCCTAATGCCAGCGTATCCTTTGGCTCTGTCGATAACCCGGGCGGAGGTGGAACCGCTGCCGTCCCGTTGGTAGTCACCACCCAAAGCACAACTTTCAAGAATCCCGAGGCCTGGGCCTGGAACTTCACCGTCGAGCGCGAGCTGCCTTGGAATTCTGTCCTCAGCGTTGGATATGTCGCTCGCCGTGGCTTGCATCAGCAGCGCGAGGCGGACATCAACCAGCCTACCACCGCTGTCGTAGCCGCCAGTCCGGGCGTCAACGTCAACGCGCTTCGTCCTTACAGGGGGTTCGGCACGATCCGAGAAACCGACAACGTCGCGAACTCCCTGTACAACTCGCTTCAGGTGAACTGGAGCCGCCGCTTCAGAAACGGCCTCCAGTTCGGCGCCTCCTATACTCTGTCCAAGAGTATGGATAATGGCTCCAACCAGCGGGACGTCGTGCCCGATACCTACGACATCAGCATGCTATGGGGGCCGTCTGAATTCGACGTGCGCCACGTTTTTATCGCCAACTACTTGTACCAACTGCCGTTTTTCCGTGGCCAGACCGGCTTCGTCGGTAAAGCTCTGGGTGGTTGGCAAATCAGCGGCATCACCCAATACCAAACCGGCCTGCCCTGCAACGTCCTTCAGCCCAATCAGGACTTCGCTGGAGTCGGCCAGGATGCCAACTGGGGATGCGGCGGAAGCGGCCAACTTTGGGTCAAGAATGGCAATCCCAGTCTGATCAAGAGCTTTGGCCCCAGCGGCCAATGGTTTGCAACGACCAATCCCGACGGTTCGCAAATTTTCACTGCACCGCCTTCGGGTACGTTCAACACTCAGCGGGTCCGCAACATCATCTACCGGCCTGGACTCGAGAACTGGAATATGGGACTCTTCAAGAGCTTCCCATTCAACGAGCGGTATGGTCTTCAGTTCCGTGCTGAGGCCTTTAATGTCTGGAATCATCCCAATTGGAACGATCCCGGCCTCAATCCTACAAACCTCACGACGTACGGCAAGGTACTAACGAAGGGCAGCGGCAGTTCAGGAAGCGGCGAGCGCAATCTGCAGCTTTCGCTGCGCTTCTATTTCTGATTGAACGTACAGCCTTGATGCTGGTGCTCTTTAGTGCGTAGGCACCGGCATAAGTCATAAGTTAGGCTTTCGGGGGCCTCTTTGGACGTTTAGACGAGAGGCGGGTCTACATGGCCACTGCGCCCAGGTAAGTTAGCGTCAGGCCTGAGCATTAGTATCTTCTCTTGCCGTTCGCGGCCGGATACTTTTCAGCTACCTCATTTTGGGAAGCCATCATTCTCACTTTGACGGGCGGCGATAGCTGTGCGCCAGCTTGCAATCCTCCAAGAGGAATGGCGACAAACGGGGATTATCGAAGACGTCGTGCGCGCGGTCGCTGCTAAGCTGAATGTGAAACGTTTAGGGGCGTAGCTCAGTGGTAGAGCAGCGGCCTTTTAAGCCGAAGGTCGTGGGTTCGATCCCCACCGCCCCTACCAACCATCCCACGCGTTCTGAATAACTTATCGATTTGTCGAGGCGGCAAAGGGCGGCAATAAGAGCCTCAAGGGTGGCACCAATGGCTCTCGCACGCTGGAGCATCTTTTTAAGTCTTGAAGATGAAACGGGAATTTCGAATGTGATTGTGAATCCTGACCTTTACGAGAAATACCGAGTGGTGATCAACCGTGAGAAATTCCTTCGGGTTGAAGGCGTCCTGCAGAATCAGGATCACACTATATCCACCAAGGCTTCCCGAGTGCTACCGATCTCCATCACTGCAGCGGAGACGCAGTCCCACGATTTTCACTAGTGGGCCACGCTTCTACTCGAAGAGCACGGGTTGAGCGGATAATTGTGCGAACAAAGGCCCATCTCGTGGTGTCTAATAGTCGCGTGCAGGTGTTTGCTGCAACAGATATCAACCAATGGCCCGTATAACCCTCGCGCTCTGTTTGCTGGCGCTGACCCCCTGGAATGCGATGGGGCAGACTGTCCAGCAACGTGATTTAGTTCAGGAGCTACTTGTATTTCCAGCGCCGTCGCCCCAGAGCGATGAATCACGACCGCAGGCAGGAGCTGTTCGCTTCAGTTGGGACTCACCCCCACCGGAAGATGCACCCCTGGATGTCCTGGGACTTTACTGGGGGCAGATAAATGATTCAGTAAAAATGTCGGCGTCGCTGAAGACGCGCGAGCGGCTTGTCGAAGCCTGTGTTGCGAAACCAGAATTTACTGCCTCTCTCCTGAAACTTCTGCCGCAGACCCCTCAGGTCCAGGACGTGATCAAGCGCCTCTATGACGACAATGGAGAACGTCTCGGCGAGGGGTGGCGAGATGAGGTCAAGAAATACCTCAAGCTGAACAGCAGGTATTTTCGGGAAGAACTAGTTGCGGACGCGATGGCTGCCAAGGACGACCGTGAAACCGGTAGTGTAACCCACGAAGATGAACTGACAACGCTGGCGCGGCTGGACTGGAGCAGGGCTGAACCCGTCCTTAACAATTTTGCGCAAGCGCCCATGCCACGTCGCGCCGTACTGGCAAAGACGCTCCTATACCTGCACTACGAAGGAAACAAGCCGAAGGTCGAGGCGCTGTTCGCTGATCTGAAGAAAACCGTTGAAGACCGCAAAGCCCTCGGCTACTCGCGGGACAAAGCTGCTGATGCGCTGTTGTCTGTGAACTGGAGTGGGCGTGACCAATGGTTTCTTACTCTTTTCAGCGATCCCACTCTCCGTAACCTGCATGACGGTTTCTACCTGCGAATGCCTCTTGTCAGTAACGTTGGCGGAAACCCCGATCACTGGATCCCGATCGTTACGAAACTCATTGCCAACTCGGATCGCCCGGTGCACGACAATGCAGTCGAGTGCCTGATCCATTTCCAACTCGCCAACGCACGACGCGACGCACTCATGCCTCTTCTTCCATGGCTTTCTGATCCCAAGTGGTCTTCGGCCAGCGATCGCCTTCGCTTGATTCAAAGCGTGGACAAGCTGGATATGCGGGAGAGTGTCACCGGACTCATAGCCGTTTTGAACCAACCGGTCGATGAGGCAGACCGGGCATACGCAGCGAATTCGCTCGTACACTTCAGAGATCCAAGCGCGATACCTGATCTTCGGCGGGGCATGCCGTCCATAGTTGACTCCCACTACCGCCGAATGTTCATTGCCGCCCTGATTGCCGCCGGGGGATTGTCAGACACAGAGGCTGCATCTTCCGTAGAAGCATATGCGCCAATGAAGAGCACTAAAGAAGGATCTGAGACCCTGGAGCGCGCGGAATATTCCTGGCCGAAGGTAGCGCTCGATGTTCCCATCAGCATCGGTCAATACCTGGCCGAACGCGAGGCACCAAGCGAAGGCACAATGGCGATACTGCTTTCACGGGCGACGGCTTTAGAATCTTCAGACCCACAAATTTCAGACCTGCTCAGGGACATTGTTCACCGGTGGCCCTCCACCATCGGTGATCGCGACATAGCCCAGCGTATCCAAAGCCACTCCGCCCCTGCCCGCAGCGTGGCATATGCACTGCTCAGAAGGGACAGCTTTAGAAAGAACTGCGTTAATGCGATTGCTGCATCTGCGTCCTTGTCGGGAGCTCCTGGAGGGATATTTGCTGTTTTGGCCGGAAATCAGTACCTGGAGGCACAAATTCTGAAGGGTTCAGACGATGCTGCGATTGAGTTCCTGCTCGCAAGCGCACGTCTCGTCCGTGAACCGCTGCCCCTCGATCAGGTCGAGCGCATTTACAATTCCGGTGACACCCGCCTAGAACAAGTGGCCGGCGCATATCTAACGGCGGAAGACAGTTCACGCGCGCGACAGATATTCAGTTCTAAATCCAAAGGCTTAGTCATCGTCGGCGCCCGCCAGGCTGGAGGCGATCCAGGCCATCATTCCTACACAGATTTCGACAAGCGCGAAAGTGAACTGTTGTCGCTGATGTCCGGCAAAGATGCCTACGACGAGGCGTTTGCTCTGCTGAGCGCCCGATACTGGGGTGATGCAGGCCAAATCGTCATCGGGAGTAGAGGGGATACATCGACCATCACTTTCTATGACGACCCAGCTAGGAGATACCGCCGAACGCTTCGTGCCGAAGAAGTGAAGGGTGTGACGAATTTCATTAAATCAGAGAAAGTGGACGACCTCGGCCCCTTATCCCAGACCGTTTTCGATGGCATGCAATATGAGTACGTTCATCTGACCAAAAACCAGGGAAGACGTGTGTTCATGAACAATCCGGGAGAGTCAGACTCCGGTGGCTCCGTCTATGACAGGCTATGCGGCTCCTTCCATAAGTTACTTCGTGATGCCCCGCTGACGATCGAATATCCAGATTTGGCAAGCCTGCCCGGCTTCGAAATCCTATTTGCAGACGAGCGGTTTCGTGTCCTGAATTACTGGAAGGACGGAACTGAAGAACGCTTGCGAATTTACCTCACACGGAACCGTGGTAGCGCTGCGGTTGTGATTTCAACCGCGGGACCGGCGCGCGCAATTTCTCGCGTTCCGAAACCCGAAGGACTCAAGTGGATTTCGATCAAGAATGGCGCGATCGCGACGGCTGACCGTCCAGCCGCATTTCCATCCGAGGATCCGCATTCCGTCGTGCCCGACAAGTTCCAGAAGGACAACCAGGATCGCCAACCACCGGGGCTCTGGGCACTAACTCAGGGACCTGCGACTTATCGCGCTGGCGAGTTTCGAGGTAAGGAGGGATTCTGGAAATTTCAAGCTGGCAAGGAACCCACACTGCTCGCCGAGGGCGTGTTTTCTCCCGCGATCAGTGGCGATGGGAAATGGGCAATTTTGGCCAAGCGCAATGGCTCATCCAACAATACATTCGTGATCGTTCGCATGAATTTGGGATCGGGTGCAATGATGCCCGTTGACGTGCCGGAAGCCGATAGACTCTATGCCATCGTCTACATCGCTGAACAGAAACGCTTCTTGGTAGTTCGCGTAAAGGACCCGGACACAGGTTCTCATAAGCCCGTGGGCCCAGACAAACCGGAGTATTGGTTAGTGAATGCGGAAACAGGGCAAGCCAACATCGCAAGTGAAGAGATTCGGCCATTTACGCATGTGGGATCGCGACCGCTCCAATCAACGGGCGGCCTTAACCAATATTGGGCCGCAATTCCAAACGAGCTGGGCAACGGCACGGACATCGGACGGTTCGATGCTCGATCCTCTCAGTTCACCTCTCACTTGCATGTCCCTGCCCTTCAATTCAACAGCCAAGCGATCTGGGTGGATGCGCCCGCAAAGTCCATATACATCACCTACAAGTCGCATTTATTACGAGCGTCCCTGCCATAACGCGATGGCAAAACTTTCGCGGTCCAGAAGCTAAGCCACGAGGCTTTGTGGTTAGGTAAAAAGTGCCGACTGAGCGGAGGACGCATCCTCAGGGTCGCAAAAGTTGCTCAGGCCGACGCCAACCAGGCGAAAGCTCTGGTGCGGGCTGAGGCCGACACGTTCCCGCAATGACAGGGCGATATTCGTCAGCTCTTGGCAAGACGAAGGTGGAGAACCTGGTGTGTGGCTGCGAGTGAGAATCTTGAATTCGCTGGTCTTCAGTTTGAGTACAACGGTACGCGCGATTCGTGATTCCTTGCGCGAGGCGGTCCATGTGTGCTCCGCAAGTTTTCGGACCATCGGCTCCATCTCGGTCAGCAAGACATCCTGTTGAACGGTGTCCTCGGCGGATATGGATTGTGTTGGCCTGTCAGGGACTACCTCGCAGTTGTCGATACCCCGAGCCAGCTCGTAGAGACGCACGCCATAGCGGCCGAAGCGGCTTTCGAGTGTCGGCAAATCCAGCCGCCGCAGGTCGGCGATCGTTTGTACCTCAAGGTGCTTCAATTTTTCTTCCGTGACTTTGCCTACTCCGGGTAGACGGCCCACGGGCAGCGGCAGTAAAAACGAATCTATTTCTTCCGGTTGAATGACAAAGAGCCCATCCGGTTTTTTCCAGTCCGAAGCAAACTTCGCCAGGAATTTGTTGGGCGCTACGCCCGCCGATGCCGTCAAGCGCAGTTCTGAGCGGATCTGTTCGCGGATCGTGTGTGCCATTTGTGTCGCGGTAGGTAAGCCAGTCTTGTTCTCCGAAACGTCGAGATAGGCTTCGTCGAGGGACAACGGTTCAATCAAGTCGGTGTGCCGTTTGAAGATTTCGCGCACTTGGCTGTAGACCGCCCGATAGCGCGGGAAGTCCGGCGGCAGAAACACGGCGTTAGGGCAAAGGCGCTCGGCCCGAACAGCGGGCATGGCGGAACGCACGCCGAACTTTCGTGCTTCATACGAAGCAGCACACACCACGGAGCGGTTCCCGCGCCACGCGACAACAACAGGTTTGCCGCGCAGTTGCGGATCGTCGCGCTGCTCTACGGACGCATAAAACGCATCCATGTCGATGTGTACGATTTTGTGCGCTCGCACGCCTGTCGCAGTTTTCCAACCCAAAACTGGGCACTGAGTTAAGGGTGTCTCTCAGCATGATCATTCGAGAAGGAAGGCGGGAGCGTAGCCGGGCTGTTGGTCTTCCATGATTTGAATTTGTCGGCACACCGCATTGAGTTGATGGCCAATGAAGCAGGCCCCACTCAGTGGGCCAAAGTAGTAGAGTTGCAGTCGCACCGCATTTGCACGCTTTACGAAGTTGCGCATTTCGGTCTTTGCCGCGCGGGCTAAGGCGACCGCGTCTCCCGCATTTCGGAGGGCATTCCGACCCAATTCACGCTCTGGTCGAAGTAAGAGCAGCGCGGATATGCCCAGTTCTGGCGCTTCCGCAAGATGTTTTCGTACGTCATCGTCAAGGGAGCCAGTAACGCTGATGCCGCAGGCAACCGTGGTTGGCGTGCCAGATGTAGCTGTGCGTGGAACGGCCTCTTGGGTCACAGCCAATTGGAAGTCGGTGGATGGTTCTACATCTGTGCGCCAGTGAGTATCCTGTTGTTGGACTTCAATGGTGTAACTAGCAACTTCCGAGAAAACGAATCCAAATGCGAACCAAGCAGAGAGTCGTGCGAGCCCGCGGGCTCGGATGAGTCGGCAGGAGGTGGATGTGGCGATCTGCGCGGCCACGGAGCGGAGTTCGGGAAGCAAAAGAGCGTTCCAATCGCCTGGATTTTGGAGTTGATGGCCCTTGTTGTCTGGGCTACCAACGAAGTGTTTTCGCCAATCGAGAACGAAGTCGGGGCGCAAGTCGAACACTCGCTCCTTGATGGTATTTAAGTGGACGGTTGCGCACGGTTCGGCAGAATCCGGCGCGTAGAGGTCCCGCTCTTTGAGAACCTTTTCAAGCGTATCGATCGCGACGTCACCATGTTTCGTTCTGATCCATTCGCGCACGATGGCGGCGGAAATTACCAGTGCGTTGTCGTCGTACTTGAGGCGGAGATGCTCCATGCGTTGCGAAACGAGTTCTTTGAGCTGCCGCCAGGATCCCTCACCAAGGCGAAAGTGTAGGGTTTTCGCGAAAGCGATGAAATCCTCAGGAGTCGCCCCGAGATGCGAGCGCCAGCGTTCTCGCTCCTTGCCGATATCACTTTTGGGTCCGGAATCGAAAAATGTAGCGTTGAGTTTGTCATCTTGCCCGCTAATACACTGACCGATCTTGTCTGCGTCTGGATGCCAAGACCAGTTGCTGACCAAATAGAGTTCGATCCGCCGATTAAGGTCGTCGGCTCGCAACCGGTTCCAAGTCCCCCAGAATTTTTGGAGGAGACTCCGCCCCTTTCCTTCGCTCTCAAGAAGCGTGTCGGTTGAATAGGAATGCTGCTGATTTTCGTGATACTTCACTTGGAAAAAAAATTCGTAGACATCCACCCGATTATCAATGCCCGCCTCGTGAAAAATCGTAACGTCGTCGATGGAGCCGGCGTCGGCGTCCTCCACGCGGACGCGCTTCACGTAATCCTGGGGACGCAGAACCGAGAGCACGTGATACCAGGAATAGAGATGCTGGTAGTCGTCTCCGGTCAATCTGGGGATGACTTGATTAGCCATGGGTTTCAGGAAAGCGGAAAATGGTCTCCAAACAGTTTTCGGTACTCACGCAGGGCATCGCCGTTTTGGCCGCGGTTGGAAAGATTAATGGCGGTGCGGATGGAGTTGCTGGCGGCGACGAGACGCAACTTGGCAGAGTCTTTCTCCGCAGTGGTCATGCCGTCGCTGACCGGAGGGCCGAATCTTGCAGGCTCCGGCCATTCCTGATGGATGCGGTCCGCAGCAGAAGCGAAAAAGGCCATGAACTCATATGGATAATCTCCTCGAAACGGTGGCCGAAGAAGGTCGAGGGCCATCACTTCCAGAAAAAACGAAGGCTTAACCGGTTTCCCGCTTTCATTGTTCCACCGTTTAATCATGCGTACCATGCCCTTCCATTCTCCGGAAAAGGCGTCATTAGCAGCGGTGGCTTTCTCTGCATGAATTTCGGGATCTGTTTCGGTCCAACCGCTCTGCGTCTTGGTGTCAGGAATCTCATAGTGGCGTCCCGCATCGAAAGCGGGAACGACATCAAAGCTCATGACGCGCTCTTCCTGGCCAGCGACGCCGAAATTTACGGAAACGGAGCGCCGTTGCATGCTCACATTCGCGCGTCCGTACTCGCTGGCGAGTTTTTCGTCGATTACACTGAGCAGAACTTTCGGAGGCTTCGACCTGTATTCTCGTTCGTCCTCACCCAAAACGCAGAAAATGTCCACGTCTTTCAGCGGTTTGGTTTTTGTCCACCGTCGATAAGAGCCAGTGAGGAAATCGCGGTCGATGTGAAAGCATTCGTCCATGAAGGCGCGGATGTCCTTTTGCCGCCGGGACGCATCGTCTTGTTCCTTCTCTGTGAGCTCCAGGTTGCTGCGAAACTTTCGAAACGCCTCGGTGACAGTCAACATTTAATTTCCCCAATAGGCGAGCCCAGCGCCGATGCCGCTACTACCGATTGTCGTTCCGACACTGTAGCGTGAGAATCCTTGGGTCGAGTAGAGAGTACAAGGCGTCCATCCAGCTATCGTTTCTGCGCCCGGTGCGTTGTCGAGGGAGATGCGGTATTCACAGGTAGCAGGTATCACGCCAGCTTTTTCGATGTGATACTTAATTGCGTCTGTGTCGGCCCAGAACTCCCCGTCTCCGCCATATCCGTAGATGATGTCGAGGTCCGTAGGTAAAAGGCTTCAAGCAAACCAACGGTGCCCAGAATTTCGAGGCCTTCGGCCTTCGCCAATTTGCGCGCCCTGTAATCGTCGAGCAGCACAGGATTCGCACTTAGCTCTTTTGCCAAAAGGATTGTGCGCATCTCGCCGGGACCCAGACCATATTTTCGTTGGGCCGAGTACAGACCGGCTGGATTCTGAAGCACCTTCACTTCAATCCATTCTGCTTTCGAAACCTCCGATGCTCTCGGTAGCCCAGCACCGGCTATGACAACTTCATCGTGAACTTCAGCGGAGATGTAAAGGAGCGGGAAAAGTTGATTGAGGAGGTCAAAATAGCCGAGCTTGGTCAGAATGACAAGCGGCGATGAATCTGCTACAGCGGTCACGCTTTGAGACGGTCAGCAGTATGGCGCTCTTCTTCGAGATCCTCGAAGCTGTACCGTAGCGGGGGGACACCGTGCTTCGCCGCAAAATCCATGAAGGCCGCCAACGGCGTCTCGCATAGCTCAGCAGCGCGCCCCAGCGAGACCTTATCCTCACGATAAAGCTCGAGCGCCAGCAATCGAGCGGCTTCCTGGGAGAGGGTGCCCTCTTCCAAATTTGCGACCCTTAGAAGTTCCGAGGGCAGCTTTACATCCACGGTTTCCATATCTCAAAATTACAGCATCCGTCGCGGTTTGTCATGCCTTATCGTTTACCCTTCGCTCTCGCCGCCGTCAAGAGTCACGCCCGCTCAACGGCTCCTTACAGTCGCTTTGACTGCGGTTTGGCTTCGGGATGGCACAACTATGAGAAGCACCTCGTCGCCCACGTTGACTTGCTCTTGAGCACAGCCTAACATGCCTGGCCAAGAGCGGTTTTTCAGCAATGATTGGCCAGATCATTTCGCATTACCGCGTCATCGAGAAGCTCGGTGGCGGCGGCATGGGCGTCGTGTACAAGGCAGAAGACACGGAGCTTGGCCGCTTTGTCGCTCTCAAGTTCCTCCCCGATGATCTGGTCCGCGACCCGCACGCTCTTGAGCGTTTCCGCCGCGAAGCGCGCGCAGCTTCTGCTCTAAACCACCCCAACATTTGCACCATTTATGAAATCGGCGAGCACGAAGGCAAGCGTTTCATCGCTATGGAGTTTCTCGACGGATCGACCCTCAAGCATACCGTCTCGGGCAGGCCGATGGAACTGGACACCTTAATTTCCGTCGGCATCGAAATCGCCGATGCCCTGGATGCCGCCCACGCCGAAGGCATCATTCACCGCGACATTAAGCCCGCCAATATTTTCGTCACCCGGCGAGCCCACGCCAAAGTCCTCGACTTCGGCCTCGCCAAGCAGTCCATCGACAAAGGCGCGCTGCCCCATGTTGACGCTTCGCTGGCCACGGTTGAAGCCACTCACGAGAACCTCACCAGCCCAGGTGCCGCCCTCGGCACCGTTGCGTACATGTCCCCCGAACAGGCTCTCGGCAAGGATCTGGATCCTCGCACCGATCTCTTCTCTTTTGGCATCGTGCTTTACGAGATGGCCACCGGAAAGCTTCCCTTTCGCGGAGAAACCTCCGCCGCCATGTTTGATTCGATTCTTCACAAGGCCCCTCTGCCGCCGGTGCGTCTGAATCCAGACTTGCCTACCCGCCTCGAGGACATCATCAATAAAGCGCTGGAAAAAGACTGCAACCTCCGCTACCAGCACGCCGCCGACCTGCGCGCGGACCTTCAGCGCCTCAAGCGCGACACCGATTCCGGCCGCACTGCTCAGTACAGTGTGCCGGAAGAAGCCGTCGCCCCGCCTGCGCCGTCATCGGAGCGGGTAAAAGCGTCCAGCGGCGCGATTGCCGCCTCCACTCCCGCAGCATCCGCGCAAATGAAGGAGCCCTTTGCGCGCGATTGGAAATTCCTCCTGCCCGCCGCAGCACTGCTAGTGGCAGTTGTCGCGAGCGCCCTCTACTGGCGCTCGACCAAAGCCCATGCCCTCACCGAACGCGATTCCGTTGTGCTTACCGATTTCATCAACACCACCGGCGATCAGATTTTTGACCGTACTCTGAAGCAAGCGCTCGAGGTGGATTTGGGCCAGTCACCCTTCCTGAATGTCGTTTCAGAACAGAAAGCGCGCGCGACACTGAAGCTCATGGGCCGCTCGCAAGAGGAACGCCTCACAACGGAATTAGCGCGCGATCTCGCCCAGCGCACCTCCTCCAAGGCCGTGCTTGTCGGCAACATCGCGCAGCTCGGCACGCAGTACGTGATCACCCTGAATGCCATCAACGCCGTTAACGGCGACACCATCGCCGAGGACCAGGAACAGGCGCAAAGCAAGGAAACGGTATTGGCGGCGCTGGGCAAGTCCGCGTCGCGCATGCGCGGCAAGTTGGGTGAATCGCTGTCCTCCATCCGGAAGCTCGACAAACCGCTCGAAGAGGCCACCACCTCTTCGCTGGCTGCGCTGAAGGCGTTCTCGGAGGGTGAAGAGACTCGCAACAAGAGCGGCGACGAGGAAGCCATACCCCTTTACCAGCATGCTATCGATCTTGACCCCAATTTTGCGCTGGCTTATGCGCGTCTTGGCACCATCTATGGCGACACCGGCGAGAGCGGCCGCGCAATCGAGTACGGAACCAAGGCCTACGAACTTCGCGACCGCGTAGCCGAGCGCGAGCGGTTTTATATCATGGCCCATCATTACGAGGCGCTGAGAGACGTATCAAAGACTATTGAAACCTATGAACTCTGGATGAAGTCCTACCCCAGAGACTCGATACCCCAGCTCAATATTGGCGGGGACTATGGCATCCTCGGCCAGCATGAGAAGGCGCTGGAGGCTTCGCGTAAAGCGCTGGAGCTGGACCCCGCTTCCCAGCTCAACTACGTCAACACAGCCGCTGCCTTCATAGACAACAACCGATTGGATGAGGCCAAGCAAATTCTGCGGCGCGCTTTCGACGCAGGCATGGACTCGGTGCTCCTCCGCTCCACTCAGAACGATATTGCGTTCCTCGAAGGCGACATGGCAACCATCCAGCGAAACCTGGAATGGGGGAAAGGCAGAGCGGGCGGTGGGTCTTTGTTTCTCGATCGCGCGGCAATCGCAGTCTACTACGGCAAGTTGCGGGAGGCCCAGGGATTCCGTCAGCAGGCGGTGGAGGAAGCCAAGAGCCGGCACAGCCCAAAGCGCGCCGCGAACTACCTGGCTCAAGCGGCCAACGCGGAAGCAATGGTCGGCAACCTGAAAGAGGCTAAGGTCTTTGCGCAAGAGGCGCTCGCGCTGGACGGGACTATGGATACACAAAATCCTGTCGCCAATGTTTTCGCTCAACTCGGCGAGACGGCCAGCGTGCAAAAGACCATCGAGCTGCTCAACAAGCAGTTCCCTCAGGGCACCCTTACCCAGAACCAGCGCATACCGGTGTTACGCTCGATGATCGAGCGCGATCCAGCCAAGGCAGTGGAAGACCTCGAATCCGCTCGGCCGACGGAGTTGAACGCTCTCTTCCCGATCTACCAGCGCGGCCTGGCTTACCTCCGCTGGGGCAAGGGCCCCGAAGCAGCCGCGGAATTCCAGAAGATTCTGGCACACCGCACGATTGCACCGGAATTTGTGATTCATCCTCTGTCACAGCTTGGCCTCGCCCGCGCTTACGTGCTCCAGGGTGATACGGCCAAAGCCCGCACCGCCTATCAGGATTTCCTCGCTCTCTGGAAGGACGCCGACCCCGATATCCCCATCCTCATCGCCGCCAAGGCCGAATACGCCAAGCTGAAGTAGCTTAGGGTACCTGACGGAAAAGCCAGCGCTTACCTCACCAGGCTAAGATTGGTCCACCAAAGTCGTGTTGCGTTTACCCGAGATTCGGCAGAGTCCAATCCGCGATTGTGGTCGGATCACGGGCTATCCGGACAGAACCGAATTGTGGAAGAGTTGCCGACCATTCGCCCAGAATCGCAGGGTGCGGTTAGCGAATACAGCCTCATCGCAATCCGTCAGGACGTCTGTTCAATTCCCAATCCCTGAAGCAGCCTGATTAACTGCCATTCGGAAGCGCCTAACCCCAGGGATAGTCGGCTCGTGAAACATCCACTTGACTCGCAGGTCGCGCCGTCGTTGAATATGTTGTGACGCCATATATGGAGAGAACAATTTCACAGACGGAATGGAAAAGGGGCAGCTCCGAACTCCTCATTCTCTCGCTCGTCGAAGCTCGCCCGCGCCACGGCTACGAAATCAGCAAACTCATCGAGCAACGCTCCGGCGGCACCATTCGTTTCCACGTGGCCTCGCTCTACCCAATGCTCTACCGCCTGGAACGACGCGGCTGGCTGCAGGGCCGCTGGGTTGAAAAAAGCGGACAGCGCCGCCGCCGTTATTATCGTGTGACTCGCCAGGGCCGCCGAGTCCTCGCCTCGCAGCTTCGCGGCTGGCGGCAATTCGTGGCTGGCATCAATCACATCACGGAGGCAGAAAATGCCTGAATGGAAGGCAGAAATCCTCCGTCGCCTCGCTCCGCTAAAGCTCTCGCCAACGCGGGAAGCGGAAATTGCGGAAGAGATCGTGCAGCACCTTGAAGATCGCTACCACGAATTCCTTGTGACTGGCCAGTCTGAAGACGCAGCTTTCCGCACCGCCATCGACGAACTGAAGGGAGAAGACTTCCTCGCTCGCAATCTTCGCCCTGTCGAGAGAGAGATGTATCGCGAGCCCGTTGCGTTGGGAAAGGGTAGCAGCACTTTTTTCGCGGGTATCCTTCAGGACGTTCGCTACGCGCTGAGGATGCTTCGCAAATCCCCCGGCTTCACCGCCGTCGCTGCACTCACCCTCGCCCTCGG
>WNGJ01003042.1_pt1 | contig 17160 bp, 14 predicted proteins | sample 5400611 | NCBI WGS metagenome assembly WNGJ01 (sample SAMN13153375, study PRJNA577476) | soil metagenome | isolation source: 40 cm soil or saprolite under Garry oak tree replicate 1 | place: USA:California | collected 2016-06-15 | reverse complement strand
TCGGCGGCGCTCCACTCTGCTGCCACTTTGCCGGGCAGCACTCAGCACAGTTTCATCCCAGACCCAACCAGAAACTTCCACCGCTCAGGAATCGCAACCTCTTTGGCGTTGCCCCAACTGTGGCGGACCGATGGCGGTCATCGAACGCTTTACCGCTGCTCAAATCCAACTCCGTTCTCCACCACTGTTGGTCACTACTGCGGAATGAAACGCCTCGCCCACAACTCGAAACCTCCGCACGGTTCCCCGCGCCCGTCCCCGTCCGCCCTGTTCCTGATCCGATCCCCACTGCGCGTCCTTTCTTACATCGTGTTCGACGATCGATTGCCACCCCACACGCTCGTCCACCTCCTCCTCCGTTTCTGTGCCCACTGCCGTCAACTTCAACACCTCTCCCTTGCTCCATTCAATTTGCATAAGACCCGCGTCCGCCGCACCAGCGGCTTCCTTCTGACGGCTTTTTCGAACGCGCGCCCCAATCTTCTGTTCTGCTCCAACCAGTTCATCACGGGCGCGCCTCCGAAAAAGCACTAGCGTGATCAGCTCCGAATCGCAATTAGCGGCAACTTTCTGGCCGAAGCCACGGCCCGAGCAGGCTCACAACTACCACGTTGAGTTGTTGTACCAACGCAGAACTCGGAGAGCGCGCAGTGTGTTCCACCGGCTGGCCCTGCCGACACCGGTCTCCATCTCCAACGGAATATGTTCGGGATGAAGGAGGTTGAGCGGCCAGCGCCCGTCCTGGTGGCGGCGCTCAATCACGGTTTCAATGGCGTCACTGACGCGGCTGTCGGGTTTGATTCCTGCATTCCGCAGATAATCGAGTCCGCGCAAGACGTCGTAGTGCCAAAACGTCGGGAACGAGAAGCGGAGCCAGCGTTTGTCGATGACTTCGCCGGTTCGGAGCGAGCGGAACATGCGGCGCTCGAGCAGATAGTTTTCGGCCCTCTTGCGGGCCTTAGTGACGGCCACCGATTTGCGCCCCGCTCGCTCGTATTCGAGGAGCCCTTCGAGCACGCAGATGGTGGTATGGAACGAGGAGCGCCGGCTTTTGGGTGCTTCGCAGTTCCAGCCGCCATCTTCGAGCTGCTCGCCCAGGAGTTGATTGGCCAGTGCGTCGTTCGGTTCTTTGAAATACGAGCCGATGGCGAGGATTCTGCCGTTGATGCAGGGCTCCGTTTCGCCGTGAAGGAAAGGCCGGTTGTTAAGCGGCTTAAACACGAGCCGCTTGTCGACCCGGTCGATCATTTTGCGAGCCTCCTTGCTGGCGGGGTCGAGACCGAGGTCCATCAAGACGACGAGACTGTAGAGGGTAATAAGCAAGCCTCGGTCCTGCTTCGGCAAATCGTCTCTCCACCCGCGGGGGCTCCCGCCCCAGTTGCCAGCAGGAGATTGGCGGGCGAGAAGTTGGGCTCCCCAGCCTTCGGTTGCGACGCGAGACCGCTCGGCTGCAATCGCGTTGGGGGCTTCACCGGTGAGGTCCCTCATGACCTGCCAACGGATGGCCGGGTCAGAATCGAGGAGCCACTTGAGGTGCGCGGGCCGAGGTGCGAAGGATCTGGCGGAGAGGGAGGGATTCGAACCCCCGATACCCGTTAAGGTATGTCCGCTTTCGAGGCGGATCGTTTCAACCACTCACGCACCTCTCCGAGTAAAAGTGGTCAGTGGCTAGTGGTCAGTGGCCAGTGACCTCGACGTCGTGTTAAAGCTGCTTTTGTTCTTCCCTCCGCTGGCGGAAGAACGACTGCAATAAGTCTGCGCAACGCCGTGCCAGCACGCCTCGGGAAACTTCCATTTGGTGATTCAACTGAGGATGATTGAGCACCTGCAGCACTGAGTGCACGGCTCCAGCTTTGGGGTCATCCGCGCCGTATACCAGGCGTTTCAACCGCGCGTGCACCATGGCGCCGGCGCACATCGCGCACGGCTCAATTGTAGCAAAGAGCTCGCAGTCTCCCAGACGGTGGTTGCCGACTCGGGCACCAGCTTCTCGTAAGGCTAAGATTTCGGCGTGAGCCGTCGGGTCGACGTCGGTTAGATTGCGGTTCCAGCCGCGTCCGACAATCTTTCCCGCGCGAACAACAATTGCGCCAACCGGCACTTCACCTGCATTGAGAGCGCGCTGGGCCACACTGAGGGCTTCTTCCATCCAGAGTTCGTCGGAAGTGGGGGTGGAATGGTCGTTCATTGCGGAAGAAGTATTGTAGCGGGGTTGGACTGAAGACTGAGCCTTCCCCTTTGGCACGATTCGATAACGACCAAAGTCAAAGGCCGCGGGCGGGCGCACCCGCGCCACACCAAACCTGCGACATGATATTCTTTACCCGATATGGGGATACCGAACCTGCTGCGCAAAATCTTTATGGTGGACCTGCTTCAGGGGCTGAGTGTCACTTTCCGCTACCAGGATCCCAAAGAAATTTATACCGAGCAGTATCCGCTAGAGCGTCCGCAGGTCGCGGAGCGATTTCGTGGGGCGCCCCGCTTAAATGTAAATCCCGATACCAATGAGACACTTTGTATTTCGTGCGATTTGTGCGCCCTGGCTTGTCCAGAAAACCTGATTGTGGTCTCGAGCGAACGCAACGAGAAAACCCGTCGCAAAGAACTCACCAACTTTACCTACGATTTAAGCCGCTGCATGTTCTGCGGGCTGTGCGAGGACGCCTGTCCCACCGACGCGCTGGAGTTGACCCAGGATTTCGAATTGGCCAATTACACTCGCGAAGGCGCGATATGGAATCGCGAGATGCTGGAAAAGGGGCCACAGCCGACACAGTATCGGAAATAGCACTTGGCACTTAGCAATTAGCATTTGGCCAGCCATGGCCGTATCCAACTCAAAGCACTCAGCAATCAGCATTCAGCCTGCGATGGCCAGAGGTGTGTCTTTAAAAATATCCCGGCTCTGTCGTGGCTAAATGCTAATTGCTAAGTGCCAAGTGCTGGCTGCTGCTGTGTCATGCAATGCATCGCGCCGAAGCCCCAGATTAGGTCTCCGGAGTAGATGCCTATGACTTCGCGATCAGGAAAGAGATCGGCGAGGATGTCGAGAGCGAAGCGGTCGTTAGGATCATTGAATACAGGGACTAGGACCACGCTATTCGCAATATAAAAATTGGCGTAGCTCGCAGGCAGTCGTCGTTTTTCGAAGATTACCGGTGCTGGCATGGGGAGTTCCACGATGGCGAGAGGTTTGCCATTGTGATCCGTTGCAGAGCGAAGACGCCGGATATTTTCCCGCAACGGTTCATAATTGGGATCGTTGGGATTGGATTCCACGGCCGTAACCACCGTGTCAGGCGCGACGAAACGGGTGATGTCGTCCACGTGGCCGTGAGTATCGTCGCCGACGATGCCTGAGGCCAGCCAGATCACGTTCTTGATCCCTAAATAATTCGCGAAGAGTTGTTCGTAGTCAGATCGGCTCATTCTAGGATTACGCTGCTGATCTTTGCTGAGTAAGCACTCTTCCGTGGTCAGCAGCGCGCCTTGGCCGTTGACCTCGATGGAGCCGCCTTCGAGCACGACGGGATGCTTCCCGAAGACGGGCCGGATTGCACGCGCCTTCGCGGTCTTGGCCATCAGGCTTCCGATTCTTTCGTCGTGACGATAGTTGGAGTATTTGGCCCAGGCATTGAAACGCCAATTGATGGCGAGAAGATTTTCAGAGGCTGAACCCCCTTTTTTGGCACCATCGTTGGCACGACTGAACTCGTGCCCTACCCGGCGAGGAACGTGCCCCTTCTGAGTTTCGCGGGCGAGGGCGCCCGTGCCACACTTCACGAAGGTGCAGCCGGAGTCGCGAGTCCAGACGCGATTGGTGGGCCGGCGATGGAAGCGAACGCTTTTGTTCAGGGCATTGGCTTGGCTCAAAGTCTTTCGGGCGCGCTTCTCGGAAGTAGCATTGTTGACGATCAGTTCTACTCGTTCGTGGCGAGACAAGTGCCGGATGATTTCTGCGTAGACCCAGGGGATGGGTTCGAACTTGCCTGGCCAGTCGCCCTCATAGTGTGGCCAGGCCATCCATGTAGCCTCGTGCCGCTCCCACTCAGCGGGCATGCGAAAACTCAGACTTAACGTATCGCTTGAAGTATCGCGCCAGCGCGCAGTCATGATGAGCGGCAGTCCTCAGTCGAGCAAGCGGCTAGTGATCGGGGCATAGCTGTCAATACGGCGGTCCCGCAGGAAAGGCCAGTTGCGACGAATGTCCTCGAGGGCGCGCAGATCCACCTCACCGATCAGGATTTCCTCTTTGTCATGCGAGGCCTCGGCGACAACTCTGCCAAACGGATCGCAGAGGAACGAGCCACCCCAGAATTCAAGTCCCAAGCCGGGAGCAGAGTTGCCGCGAACGTCGCCAGTTTCAAATCCCACCCGGTTGACAACGGCGACGTACACCCCATTAGCGATGGCATGGGCGCGCTGAATGGTTCGCCAAGCATCATGCTGAGCCGTACCGAACTCAGCTTTTTCCGAGGGATGCCAACCGATGGCGGTGGGATAAAACAGCACGTGAGCTCCTTGCAATGCGGTAATGCGCGCGCCCTCGGGATACCATTGGTCCCAGCAGACAAGAGCCCCGACCCGGCCGACTTTGGTATCGAAGGCGCGATAGCCGAGGTCGCCGGGAGTGAAATAAAACTTTTCGTAGTAAAGAGGGTCGTCAGGAATGTGCATCTTGCGGTAAAGTCCCCGGAGCTGGCCGTCAGCGTCGAAGATGGCAGCAGTGTTGTGGTAAACGCCGGCAGCGCGCTTCTCAAACAAAGAAGCGATCAGCACGATCCGCAGTTCCTTCGCGACATCCGCCAGTCTGGCTGTTGTCGGGCCGGGGATGGATTCAGCCAGATCAAATAGCGCCGCATCCTCACGCTGGCAAAAATATTGAGTTTGAAACAGCTCCGGCAGGCACACAATCTGGGCTCCACGCCCGGCCGCATCGTGGATACGTTCGATCGCGCGCTGTAAGTTTGTTTCCGGGTCGGGCGTTGTAGACATCTGCACCAGTCCAACGCGGAAGTTGTCAGGCAAAGGAAAAGCCTCCTAAGACGACTTAGAATATCAGTTCTCTGTTACCAGTTCCTGGCTCTCAGATAGCTTCGCGGTAGTACTCTCTAGTAAAGTAGTGCTTCGCAACCGACAGGGAGGTGCGACTTGAAGCATGGCAATCATGACGGCGCCGGTTCTGAGCGCCACCTGCATGATCCCATCGAAGATCGGCTCGTCCCTTTGGAGCCGCTGGACCCAACTCGCGTGCACTCGATTGATGACCTGGTGCGCGCCATGGCAAAGACCGCATTTACCGGCCGTCAATTAGGCGAAGCCGCGGACGTGCTCGAAGCCATGGCTCGCGACAAAGACTGCTTCGTGGTCATGACTCTGGCAGGGGCGATGACCGTGGCCAAGCAAGGCCTCATCATCGGCGAGCTGATTGATCGCGGGATTGTGAATGCGATTGTTTCGACCGGCGCCCTGATGGCACACGGGCTCGTGGAAGCCACAGGACACGCCCATTTTCGTTATGACCCCGACGTCCCAGATGAACAACTCTACGAGCAGGGCTACAACCGGGTTTACGACACGCTGGAACCGGAACGGAATCTGGACGACGTGGAGCGCGTGATGTTCCAGGTGCTGCAGGAATGGGATCCCAATGAGGTGATGTGTTCATACAAGTTGAACCGGGTGATTGGCGAGTTTCTGTCAAAAAATGCCAAGGGTCAGAAAGGGATACTGAAATCCGCATTCGAAAAAGGGGTGCCTGTTTTTGTCCCGGCTTTTACGGATTCGGAGCTGGGACTGGATGTCGCCCTCTCCAATCGCATGCGAGAGAGCGCGGGCAGACATAAGTTGCGCTTTGATCCTTTTGAGGATTTGGAGCACTTTGCCTCGACATTATTGCGGCAAAAACGTCTGGGAATTTTCACCATTGGTGGCGGAGTGCCGCGCAACTGGTCACAGCAGTTTGGGCCATTCATCGAACTGCGGCACCGGCGCATGGGAGAGAATGTGCCCTTGAAGCGTTATCACTACGGCGTTCGGATCTGTCCGGAGCCGGTGTATTGGGGCGGATTGTCTGGGAGCCCGTATAGTGAGGCTATTTCGTGGGGAAAATTTGTGCCTCCAGCCGAGGGTGGAAGATTTGGAGAAGTATTCGTGGATGCCACCGTGGGTTTACCGCTCATTGTGACGGCGGTGTTAGAGAGGTTGGACAAAGATAAGGGTGCGGAAAACAGTAAGGGGAAGAAAGAGAAGGCGCACGCCAGGAAGTGAGTTGAGGCCGACGTAATCCCGGCGAGCTGGAAGGCTACAAAAGCCCGTTCGAGCGTCGAACGGGCCTTGCCGTCTACGGCCCCACAATCAGCTTCGCCGAACTGTTCTAGTGACGTACTCCCCGGCTGGGAGCTCTGCTTACCGGACGCATCTGCAAATCCTGTGCCAGCTTAAATTTCATTTCTGTCTCGGCTGGAAGGTCTTTGCTGCGGCCGGTATATACCTGAGCGCCTGCGCCACCCGCGCCACCGATCAGCGCGCCGATTGCAGCTCCTTTGCCGCCACCCGCCAGTGCTCCAAGAAGCGCCCCGATGGCTGCCCCGCCTCCCACGTACTTAGCGGTACGCGTATTGGCACCCAGGCCTGCTCCGCCAGTCTTACTCGTATTCGAGCCCGCGGTCAGGAGATAAGTGCGGCCATTGACCGTCACTGAGCGCAGGTCGAGCGCAACGTTCTTCCCGCCTTCTCCGTTTATCGCAACTAGCCGCGCCGGCGACCCCTTCGGGATCAGAACCGCGCCTGAGCCATCCACAACGTCATCGCTGACCGTGGCGTTAAAGGCTGCTCCGATTGTCGGCTTCGCAGGAATTTTCTGATCGGTACGAACCTTGATCTCGGTGTCTTTAGGCAAGGTCCGGCTGGACTGAGCCACTGCCGGAATCCACGTGAGACTCAGGACCAAAGGTAGCAAAAACGCTTTCATAGAACCTCCAATGATGAAGGAAAGATGCAACCTGCGACCTAACGGTTTCCTGCCCTGATGGAAATGACCTTCTTGGCGCTGCTCGTGCAACATTCCCCGGGGCAGCAGCGCCAGTATAGCGCCATCCACAATGGTGATCTCATTGGCTCGGGCGAGATCGAAATGCGACTGTGCCAAGTTCTCACATCGTATTGTCGTGAGCAGCTTCCTTTGGCACAGCCTCGCGACGCCAACGGATGACCATTCCTGGATCAAGCCAGCAACGCCTTCCTCAATTTCGATAACCGGAATAAACCAAACGTAAAACGGGAACCGATTGCTCCCGGCCCACAATTGTCTCCAAGGTCAGCGCAAGCCTCGGAATGAACGGCGGTAAAGACCGCTTGCTTGAAAAGGAGCAAATCGATGAAACACCTAATTGTTCGTCTGTACCTCACTGGAGCATGGTTGGCAGCCTTAGCGGCTCCCGCACTGGCCGATGGAAGCCCGATTCCTTGGCCCAAGAAGTCGGGCCAACTGACTCTGGTGGTAGTGGCCTCGCCAAGGCTGATTGCTGACGGGAGCCCTATCCCCTGGCCAAAGAAGGTGACCGAACCGGGTGTAGTTGTAACCGGGGGTTCACCCACACTAGTGCTGGAGTCCCATCCCCCTGGCCTAAGAAGGCGAGCGAACCGGATCCGACGTCAACGACGGTTTCGCCAAGGCTAGTTGCCGATGGCAGCCCGATTCCGATAAGCCGAGCCAGTACATAAAGCTTGCGGGTGGCCAGCTTAAATGAGCCACCCGTGAGCTTCAACCGAACCTCACCGAGCAGCTACTCCATCAGGGCAGAGCTCTTCTTCGGCCACCTTCCAGGCGGAATAAGCTACGGCTACAACGATCGCTCCCGGAAAGAAAATACGGAACCACCACAGCAGGTAAAAACTGCGAAATACTTTCAAGAAGCTCTCGTGGGCTGCCAGGAGAGAGCGGATCACCTCGATCGCTTAATTCGGGAATACCTGAGGCGCGTGGCACATAATGTCGAAGCCATTCACCTCTGGATAGCTGGCGAATATGAGCTAATCAAAGATAAAGATCGGAGTTCGTACAGCGAGAAGGACGCCTTGGTTCTTGAGGCCCTTCAACTCGCGATCGACCTCCGAGTTTATTCGCTCGTTGCCTGCGCCAAAGTATGGTTCTGGACGGTATTTCGAATGTATCGCTGGCCAGCCCTGCTATTTCCAACGGTGACCGACTTGCGGGTGCAGTGTGGAGTGAATGTCCTGGCAAAGTATCGCAGGTTAACCGAAAATAGCGGCAGCGCTAAGCCTAATGCAAGGCAAGACGTACCACGACAGACTGCTCGAAGCGCTCTGAGTCTGTTGGCTTAGCCCGTAGCGGCACACCCCACCTAACAGTGTCCTAGCAGGCTGCGGTAAAAAGGATGAGACTACTTGAGATACTTGAAGCCCTTACCTTAGCCCCCGCGATGAGCGGCGCCGCAACGCTTTCCCACACCGTCCACGCACGAAACCACTTTCCTTCCACACCATGGAAAATCGTACTCACATTGAGTCGATACCATCTCTCAGCTCTACCGGGCAAGTATATGTAACCGTGCTCTGTCGCCGGATCATACTCATAGAACACTACATAGATGAGTCGCTCATTCGGCGTTTTCGCGTAGAACGACACTTCGTAGCGTTGGAGTCCACTGGGGGGCTCTGCCACAGCCTGGGACCAGTCGACGATGAAGCTCTCAGTCTGTTTTGCACTTGTCCCAGGACAACCCGACCCTGTACAACTCGTGCCAGGACCGGTCCACACACTGAATTTTGCTAGTGTCTTTAGGTCCGTGATTTCGATTGGAGCTTCGAGATCCGCACCTTTGATTGTGATCTTCGATGTATCCGCTTTTGCAAACACCTCGGCAGGAATTGCTACCAGGAGGAAAGGCACCAAAACCGAAAGCAGTCGCTTCACGGCTACCCTCACACATCGTCTAAATTAGATCACTCAAAACTCAACAGGTCAATTCTTCGGACCTCTCGCTATGGACGAACGCCACACCATTAGAGAGGTCTGAAACCCACTTTTTCCTCAGCCTGCTAGGGAACCTTGCCGCAAGTATGGGCCTCTATCTAAACCACGAAGTACTTCGCCCCCGGGTGATGCACCACAATCGCCGACGTCGATTGCTCCGGCTCCAACAAGAATCCGCTGGTCAACCGCACTCCCACATTCTCCTCGGGATGGAGCAGCGCAAATAACTTAGTCTGATCTTCCAGATTCGGACACGCCGGATAGCCAAACGAATATCGCGATCCACGATATTTCTGATGAAATAAATCGCGAATGTGCGGCGAGTCCTCGCTGGCAATGCCTAATTCCTCACGCATCTTCTTATGGAGATATTCCGCCAGCGCCTCCGCCGTTTCCACACTGAGTCCGTGCATATACAGATACCGTGTATACTCTCCGCCCTCGAACAGCCGCTGCGTTTCCACAGACGCCTTCGCTCCCATCGTCACCAACGAAAGTCCAATCACATCCATCTTCCCCGAACTCTTGGCGGAGAAGAAATCAGAGATGCAAAGTTTCCGCCCTTCCCTCTGCCGCGGAAAGGTAAATCTCAGCAATTCCCTCTGTGCAGCTTTATCCTTCTCCGGGTCATACACCACGACATCATTCCCCTCGCTCTGGGAAGGAAAATATCCGTAGACAACTTTCGCATCAAACACCCCACTGGCAATGATCTCTTCCTCGAGCTGATTCTTGATGGGACGAAACTTTTCCTCCACCAGCCGCAAATAATCCTGCTGCGATGCGGTCTTTAATTGCCACTGATTCTTGAACAGCGCCGTCTCATTAATGTACTGGAATAGCTCGCGCAGATCGAAATCTTTTCTGACCCGCACGCCCCAGAACGGAGGCGTAGGAATATTGGGCGCGTCGACTACGACCGGACTTCTCTCCGCGAATACCGGCCCCGTCTCTTCATCCACCGCGACTGCCTTAGCGTATTCCTTAACTGTACGGCCTTCCTTGAGCCGCGAATCCCGTTTGCCGTCCGTTGTAGCCAGGTCCTCCATAATGTGCAGTCCGGCAAAGGCGTCGTCAGCGTAGAAAACGGAATTGGAATATTCCCGCCGCAAGTCATCTTCTACATACTTGCGAGTCAAGGCTGCGCCGCCGCAGATCACGGGAAACTCCAGGCTCTGCCGCTGCAAATCCTGGATCACGTATTTCATTTCCAGCGTGGACTTCACCAGCAGACCACTCAGCCCGATGGCGTCAGCTTTGTGCTCCACCGCCGCTTTGATGATCGTGTCCGCGGGCTGCTTAATCCCCAGGTTCACGACCCGGTAGCCATTGTTGGTGAGAATGATGTCCACAAGATTTTTGCCAATATCGTGAACATCGCCCTTCACCGTGGCTATCACAATGGTGGCTTTCTGCGATCCAGCCTTCTTCTCCATCTTGGGCTCAAGATAAGCTACAGCCTGCTTCATTACCGACGCGGAATCGAGCACCGAAGGCAACTGCATCTTGCGCGCCCCGAAAAGTTCGCCTACGGTGCGCATTCCGTCCAGCAAGACCGTATTGATCAGGTCCAGAGGCGTGTACTGCTCCAGCGCATCTTCCAGAAGCACTTCCAGCGACTTCTTTTGCGCCCCTTCGCCCACCGATTTCTCGCCATTGATAATCGCGTACTTCAGCTTGTCATCTACCGAAAGCGTTTCCACATGGGCAGTGGTCGCGGCCTGCGCTTTGCCTTTCGTCCCCGCGAAGTGCTGCATGTATTTTTGCAGCGGATCGCCGTCGGCTTCATCGCGATAAATCAACTTGCGCGCAAGTTCAACCTCTTCATGAGGAATCTTGTATAACGGATAGATCTTGGTGTAATTGACAATAGCCATCTCCAAGCCATTGTCGACCGCTTCGTGCATGAACACGCTATTCAGCACCCGCCGGGGATAAACATCCAGGCCGAAAGAAATGTTGCTGACCCCGAGAATGGTCTTCACTTCCGGCAGCTCCTGCTTGATGCGTTTTACCGCCTTCAGAGTCTCTACTCCAGCCATGCGGTAGTCTTCCTGCCCGGTCGTGATTGGCAACGTAAGCGCGTCAAAAATCAGATCCACCGGCCGAATGCCATATTTCTGGGTAGCCAAATCGAAGATACGTTTAGCAATAGCAACTTTCTTGTCCGCGGTGAGCGCCATGCCGTCTTCATCAATGGTGAGTGCGATTACCGCCGCGCCGTATCGCTTGGCCATAGGCAGCACTTTTGAAGTGCGCTTCTCGCCATCTTCCAGATTGATCGAATTGATGATGGCCTTACCCGGAATTCGCTTCAGCGCTTCTTCAACTACATCCGCCTCGGTGCTATCGACCAGAATGGGTGCCGGTACCCGCGTCGCTACCTTTTCCAAAATCGACGTGATGTAATCCTTCTCATCTTCGCCCACAATGGCGCAGCACAGGTCGAGCATGTGTGACCCGTCATTCACCAATTTCTTCGCCAGCGCCAGGATGTCGTCATACTTCTTGCCCCGCACTAAGTTCTTGAAATGCTCCACGCGCGTCGTGGTGTTGAGCTCTTCCGCCACGATCAGGGGCTTGGGATCAAGATCGAGCGGGACCGAGGTATACGCACTCGACGCAGCCGCCGTCGGTTTCACTTCCCGCTTGGCCGGCTCCACGCCAGACACCGCATCCACTACCGCTTTCAGGTGCTCCGGCGTAGTTCCGCAGCATCCGCCCACGATGCGCACTCCAAAATCTGTGATGAAATGCTTGTGATACTGCGCCAGCTCCTCGGGCTTGAGTTTGTACACCGCGCGCCCGCCTTCATTCTGCGGGAGCCCCGCGTTCGGCAAGACAGAAATATATTTCGTCGAATTGACGCCCAGATAGCGCACCGCGTCATTCATTTCCTTTGGCCCGGTCGCGCAGTTGAGGCCAATTACGTCTACGTCAAACGGTTCGATCGCAGTCAGCGCCGCGCCGATTTCCGTCCCCAGAAGCATAGTTCCGGTAGCTTCAAGCGTTACTTGAACTGTAACCGGCAGCCGCTTCCCTGCTTTCTGCATGGCCTCAAACACACCCACCAGCGCCGCCTTGGCTTGCAGCAAGTCTTGGGAAGTCTCGACCAGCAAAACATCCACCCCGCCCTCGATCAATGCACTCGCCTGCTCCACATACCCGGCAACCATGTCATCAAACCTGATATGCCCCAGTGACGGCAGCTTGGTAGTCGGCCCAATCGATCCCGCCACAAACCGCGGCTTGTCTTTAGTAGAAAATTGCTGCGCGACTTCTTTCGCCAACTTAGCGGCCGCAATGTTGATCTCCGCCGTCTTATCCTGCAAATCGTATTCCGCGAGCACCACCCGCGTAGCCCCGAAAGTATCGGTCTCGACGACGTCGCAACCAACCTTCAAAAAGCTGCCATGAATGTCCTTGATGATGTCAGGACGGCTGAGCACCAGCAGCTCATTGCATCCTTCCTTCCCCCAGAAATCATCCACACTAGGATTCCGCGTCTGGATACTAGTCCCCATAGCGCCGTCGTAAATCACGACACGCTCATTGACGGTCTGTAAAAAGTTGCTCATTGTTCGTATTTGAAGCTAAGGGCTAAATGCCAAGTGCCAAGTGCCAAGTGCTGATTTTCATAAACAAACGCCGGCCCGCTGCGGACCGGCGTCTCGTGACCTTGATTTGCCCCTATTGAATCTCAACTCCCTGGCACAGGAGCCGCCGGCGCTCCCGCAGCCACTTCAGCGCGGTTGAAAACCGCGTTCGCGCCCATATGCGCAGGCACAGCCGCGAGCATCTGCTCCTTGCGATAAATCAAATCTCCGGCATTGAACGTAGCAATCTCAAACCCGTGCCCATGCGTAATCGCATCGGTCGGACAAGCCTCCACACAATATCCACAAAAAATACATCTGTTGTAATCAATATTATAGACTTTGGCGTAGCGCTCGGCGCCGCTTACGCGGTGTTCGGCGGTGTTCTCGGCGGCTTCGATGTAGATGCAGTTTGAGGGGCAGGCCGCGGCGCACAGGAAACAGGCGACACATTTTTCCAATCCATTCTCGTCGCGCTGGAGGACGTGGACGCCGCGATAGCGCTCTTGAAACTTGGCGCCTTTCAGGGGGCCGGGGCCGTCGGGGTAGTTCTCTACAATCGTCGGCGCGAACATCTCCCTGAAGGTAATGGACATGCCTTTGGCGATGGCGGCAATGTTCTTCAGGATCGGCATACTTCACTAGTATAGCAAGGCGCTGCGCATGGATGCCTCCGGCGTAAACGTGGGCGCTGGTGGAGCTTCGCCATCCCGATCTGAGCAATGTGCATCAGAGTCTCGGGATTGAGGGACGCGCTTGCCAACCAAAGTCAAACCGGCTCGAGGCGGCAGGAAAGAAGAAAGCCTGCTGGCCATGGAGTTTGAAAAGTCGCGGGCACTGCGCATAGTGGCCGTGATTGCGATCCTGGGATTCACCACATGGATCCTGGCCGCTTTGTTTTCACATGGTCCGCGTTATTCCCTGGTTGCTTCCACACACGTGCCGGTCGAGTCGGAAGCATTCTTGAAACAAATAGAGCCGCTGGTCAATTCGAAGGTCACCACCAACAATCAGATTGAAGTCTTCCCTAACGGCGAAAATTTCTACGAAGCGGAGCTGGCGAGTCTGCGGCAGGCACAGCACAGCATTAATATCGAGGCGTACATTTTTCACCGAGGACAAGTCACACGGCGGCTGCTCGAAGTCCTGGCAGAACGCGCTCGTGCCGGAGTGAAAGTCCGCCTGGTCGTGGACGCACTCGGCAGCTTCTCCACTTCCAAGCGCTATTTCAAATCTTTGACTGAGGCCGGAGGACGTATCGAGTGGTATCACCCCTTGCGCTGGAACAATTGGTTTCGTTCCAATAACCGCACCCATCGCGAGATGATTGTGGTGGACGGTTCGACCGCCTTCGTCGGCGGAGCAGGATTTGCGGATTGGTGGCGCTTTCCCAAGGGTGGCCATCCCCGCTGGCGTGACACCATGTTTCGGGTTCAGGGGAACGCTGCTCTCCACGTTCAGGGAACTTTTGTTGAGAATTGGCTGGAAGCTTCCGGAGAAATCCTGAATGGCGATGATTACTTCCCTCTCTTGTCGCGAGATCCAGGTCGCACGCCGGCGATGGTGGTTATCAGCACTCCGTCGGCGGGAGGCTCCACGCGCTCGCGCATTCTCTTTGAGACTCTGATTGGGGCGGCGCGGAAATCCATTTACATCAATACTCCATATTTTTTGCCGGACCCTGGTATGCAGCAGGAGTTAGTGCGCGCCGTCAAGCGCGGTGTAACTGTGAAGATCATTGTTCCCGGTAAGCATGGCGACCATTCCCTGACCCGCAGCTCGGGACGCGCCGCTTATGGTGATCTGCTCAAAGCTGACGCAGGAATTTACGAGTACGATGCGTCGATGATTCACTGCAAGATCATGATCATTGATGGTGTGTGGTCGGTAGTGGGATCTACCAATCTCGATAACCGATCGTTCGGGATTAATGACGAGGTGAATCTCGCGGCTCTTGATTCCGCGGTGGCTACTCGGTTGACTCAGGATTTTGAGCAGGACCTCTCCCACTCTGAACATCAGACATTGGAAGCCTGGAATAAACGGTCGCTTTATGAACGTGCGCTGGAGTCTATTGGATGGGTGTTGGAAAACCAGCAGTAGATACGATAAATCCTACGGTGCCGACTGTCGTGGTTCCCACCCTTTCGCAAAGTGCGCGAAAGAATGGGGCACCCTCGGTTGTATAACTTCCTACAAAGTCACTTCGCCAGTTCGTATAGATACTCCACATACGAGAGCACTGCGCCATCGATTCCCTGCACTTTCGGATTCGTGGATTCGATTACGTAGTACTCGTCGGGGGCGTGGGCGCCGTTGCCGTGGCCCATTCCGAAATGGCCGGCGGGCAGATGCAGAGGGTCGCCGGTGAAGACGTAGCCGGGCCACGATCCTGCGCTGCGCGGGAGAATGATGGGATCGATTCCCTTGCTGCGATAGTAAGTGACCTGGGCGCGGATAAGCGGAGCGTCGGCGGGAGTGCTGTTCGGATCGTAGCCTCCGGTCATGTTTACTTCGATGTCGCCAAAGCCGCGTTTTGCGAGATGTGCCTTCAGGGCCGCGAGAGCTTCGTCGGCTTTCATATCGGGCACCAGGCGTAGATCCAGTTTGGCGACGGCGCGGTGCGGGAGAATGGTTTTGCCGCCCGGACCGGTGTATCCGCCGACCAGGCCTTCGATATTCACCGTCGGCCGCGATTGGAGCAGTTCGAGCGCTTCCTGATAACTGACGTCGTGTACCCAGTGATCGACGCTGAGCTGTTTCTTGGCAACGTTCTCATCCAGACGCCGGGCCGCCTCGGCAATCATCTTCTTTTCCGTGTCGGATAGCGGACGCGCTTTGTCGGCAAAGCCTTCGATGGCGGGAGTGTTGCCATCGGGGGAGACCAGGGTCACGAGCGCTTCCACCAGATGCCACGCCGGACTATCGAGCATCGCTTTGGTGCTGGAATGAACGTCTTTGCGGGGACCGCGTCCCCACTTTTCGCCGCTGGAGACCAGTTCGCACTCGATCACGCCTTTGGCGCCGAGCGTCATCGTCACTTTGCCATCGAGGTCCTGCTCGGCGGACGGCATGAAAATCCCACTGCATTTGCGCAGCGCGGCAATCACCTCGGGGCGGCGCACGATCTGCGGAAAGTGCGGAGAGCCAATTTCCTCTTCGCCTTCGGCGACTATCACCAGGTTCACCGGAAGTTTTTTCCCTGCGCCGCGAATGGCATGCAGCGCCGCGATAAACGACGCCTCCGGACCTTTCTGATTTACCGCGCCTCGGCCCATCACAACTTTGCCCAGGCCCGGTTTATCCACCAGCGCGGCGTCGAATGGCGGCGACGACCACTCGGCGGGATCGGCCTGCTTCACGTCGTACATAAAATAAAGTCCGATGGTGCGCGGCGCGCCGGCATCGAGCGTGGCAAAGATGCCAGGTTGCCCGTCGGTGGGAATTTTTGTGACCCCGCTGAATCCGGCGTCGCCCAGCATACTCATCGTGAGGTCGCAGCCTTCGCTCACGCCCCGCTTCTCAGCCGCAATCGAGGGCTGGCGAATCCAATGCTGCAAGCGCTGCACGGATTCGTCGTGGCGCTTCTCGATTTCTTTCTGGATGAGGTTGAGGTCGCTACTGCTCGGATTGGTGTTCTCGGCCAATCCATTTTGTGAGAGAGCAAGTGTGGCCGCGCCGGCAGCGGTGGCTTGGAGGAAGGTTCGTCGGTCCATGGGGTGGGAGGATAATTGGAGGGGATAGGACGTGTAAAGGAGTCCAAAAGAAACCTCCGGGACGACAAGAGACGATTGCCCAAGAGCGGTCGATGCAGCAGGTGGTGTGGAACGTTTCGTTGGCACACTTTCAAGGGAATTTCGGCCGCTATAAAACCATATACTTCTGCGGCGAAGGAGTGCACAATCCGTCCATGCTGGACCCTCTTAGTCACATATTCGAGAAGTTGGTCGATAGTGTTCTCGGCCCCATTGTGGACCGCGTTCTCCGAATGTCTTGGATAAGTCGGGCATCAGTACTCATAGCCTCGGCGTCTTGCGTTGCGCTCTTCAAGCACCGGAAAGGGTTCGCCAAGTACGCAAGAGGACTAGGCGCAAGGGTCTCTGAGCTGTACTGGTGTTACGAACTAAGAGGTTCGGTGGGGATACCATTGGTTCCAACCACACGCGAGCTAATCGACTCCTACAGTGAGGACATTGCTGATCGACTTCAGATTGACCTACGGGCACACAACGATGACAGGGGCTCTGGCACAGCTTGGGCAACTTCGCAATTGGTAATCGCGTTGAGTGGCAAGAGAGAGTTCGATACCAGCGATGTACGAGATTACCTTTTAGGAACGTCTAACAGCGATGTACGAGATTACCTTTTAGGAACGTCTAACAATGTGGCTTGGGGTTACTTCGATAACTCTAACTCTCTAGACCACGTTGGAGTGACAGCGTGGGTCGTTCTTGCATTCGCAGCGATGGGAAAGGGGATAGACGATTCAAAACTAGACTACCTGTTGAGTGCACAGACCGGCTCCGGATGGTGGCCCATATATAACCAAGCCGAAACTCAGGA
>WNGJ01003038.1_pt1 | contig 17167 bp, 14 predicted proteins | sample 5400611 | NCBI WGS metagenome assembly WNGJ01 (sample SAMN13153375, study PRJNA577476) | soil metagenome | isolation source: 40 cm soil or saprolite under Garry oak tree replicate 1 | place: USA:California | collected 2016-06-15 | reverse complement strand
AAGCTCTCCGAATGATTTCGGATGTCCCGGCAGTGGCTTCGTCGGGACAGAAATTCGCCTGTGGAGCGGGAAGCTCTGGCTCTCTCCGCGGAGAGAGTGAAACTTCCTGCGATGAAGCAGGTACGAAAGTGTCGTAACATGTTTTACTACATTTAAGGAAGCAGTAATATATGAAATCGGTGCGTATAGCCGGAGGCCTCGGCTTTTATGGTGACTCCTGGAGACCGATCAAAGCGAGTATCGAGCGGGGCAATGTACAGTACGTGGCCTCCGACCACCTGGCGGAATTAACGCTGGCCATCCTACAGAAAGATCGCCAGCGCGATCCAAACCTGGGCTACACGCGCGATCTCGTTCCCATGTTGGCCGAGCTACTTCCTATAGCCATACCAAGAGGTGTGAAATTTATCCTGAATGCTGGTGGGCTGAATCCCATGGCAGCAAGAGAAGTGTTGTTAACCGCGCTCAAGAAGTTTGGCTTGAAACTCAAGGTCGGGGTTGTGCTGGGGGATGCGGTGCATGAGCGGCTGGATGAGCTACAGGCAGCCGGCGTATCGCTCGCCCACATGGATACAGGGGAGGATATTGCTGCGATACGCGAGCGTTTAGTTTTTGCCAGCGCCTACCTGGGGGCGCGCCCGCTTGTGGAGGCGCTTGATGGAGGTGCGCATATCGTGCTGACGGGGCGTGTTGCCGATGCCGCGCTCTTCCTGGCGCCGATGATCCACGAGCTGGGCTGGCGCTGGGATGACTGGGACAGGCTGGCGCAGGGTATGGTAGTTGGCCACCTGCTCGAATGTAGTGGGCAGGCAACGGGCGGCAACTTCGGCGGAGATTGGCGCTCCATACCTGACCTGGCTCATATTGGTTATCCCATTGCAGAAGTGTGGGAGAGCAGTGAGGCTGTCATCTCTAAAGCGCCAGGTACTGGTGGGCGCGTCAATTTTGATACCTTACGCGAGCAATTGTTATACGAGGTGCATGATCCTCGCCACTATATGACCCCGGATGTCGATGTGGATATGACCACCTTGCGCATGGAAGAGATTGGCCCCGATCAAGTTCGCGTGACTGGCGCGGCAGGGCGACCAGCCCCCGACACGTTGAAGGTAGTGGCGGGTTATGAAGACGGTGTAATGGGGCAGGCGATGCTTGGATATGCATGGCCGGACGCGCTTGCGAAGGCCCGGACTGCCGCGGAGATTATCCAGCAGCAAATGCAAGAGATCGGCCTCAAGGCGGAGGAGACAGTGATAGAGTACCTCGGTTACAACTCTATCCACGGCCCACTGGCCGACCCTGGCCATGCCCATGATTTGAACGAAGTCTATCTACGCATTGCCGTGCGCTGCGCTGACAAACGAGAGGCGGCGAAGCTGGGGCGCTTGTTCCCGCCACTGGCGCTCAGTGGCCCTCCCTTCATCGGCGGCGCGGGCGGCTTGATGGAGCCGCGCGGGCTGCTCGGTATCTGGCCCACGCTGGCGCCCCGTGCCATAGTGGAGGAATATATCAGGGTCAGCGTGGAGGAAGCGTGATGAAAATGCAACTGGTTCATCTCGCCCATGCTCGTTCGGGCGACAAGGGCGACAAGGCCGACCTGAGCCTCTTTGCTCCCGACCGGCAGACATACGATCTCCTGGCGAGAGAGGTGACCGCCGAGCGAGTGAAACAGCATTTCCAGGGGATTGTCGCAGGAAAAGTTGAGCGATTTGAGGTTCCCAATGTTCTCGCTCTCAAATTTGTGCTGCACGGGGCGCTGGATGGAGGCGCCTCGCGATCACTAAGAAGTGATGCTCTGGGGAAGTCGTTGTCGTCCGCGCTGTTAAGGATGGAGATAGAGGTTTGACGATACAATCACATCCATTCAGTAACGAGAATGCCCTCCAAGCGCTCAAAGCGTTCGTCTCCTCCATAATGCGGGAAGATATGCGGCGAAGCTACTGGCACGTGGGAGACCTGCTATGGGGTATCTATAAAAACACGATCTTTGATCCGCGCAAGAGTGTACGGCTCTGGGAAAACGAGCAGGGCGACCTGCTTGGTTTTGCCTGGATAAACTCGAATGAAGTCGTCTTACATGTATCTCCTTCGATAGATAGTGGCGCTGCGAATGACCTCCTGGAGCAGATGCTAGCCTGGGGAGAGGAGCACCAGCGAGCAGCATTGGCTGATGGCAATACTCCCTCCTTCTATGCGTTTGAAGATGACCTGCCGCTCAAAAACCTGTTATACAGCCAGGGATATCAGCGCGGAGAATTTCACACATTACATATGCGCAGGGATCTTGACCAGCCTATTCCACAGGCAGTGCTGCCCGAGGGGCAGCAGGTTCGCCATGTCGCGGGAGAAGATGAGTTTGGGCAACGCGTCGAACTGCATAGAGAGGTGTGGCATCCTTCAAAAGTAACGCTGGAAGCCTATCGACGTATGAGAATTGTGCCGGGATACACACCAGAACTCGACCTCGTCGCGCTGACAGCCGATGGAACTTTTGCCTCGTATTGTATCTGCTGGCTCGATCCGGTGAGCAAGATTGGCGAATTTGAACCGGTGGGGACGCGCTCCGCTTTCAGAGGGAAGGGGCTGGGTAAAGCTGTGATGCTGGAAGGTCTGCGGCGGCTGAGGGTAGCGGGAATGCGGACGGCTATAGTGTGCTCGGTCAGCGGCAATGAGGCTTCCAGGAGGTTATACGAGTCGGTGGGATTTGAGGTCTATAACAGGTCATATGAATACATTAGGAGAGTTTAGCGTACCTCTCTATAAATTCCAAAACTATGAGATAGGTAAGGGACCCTGTAGAATTACAGCCGCGAAGATATTGGTTATTGCTTTAGGACCGGTCCCCAGGAGACCACGCTGATTGGCGTAATAGCGATTACCGCATATTTTTCCAGTGCCATTACCCTGTACTGGAAGTAGCGTTCTCGTAGGAGCTCTAAGGCCCGCGTATGGAGCGTATTTTCAGGTTCAAGCATTTCCGCCCGGCCCTGCACGAGGACATAACCCAGGCGTGACCAATCATCGTCGTACTGGTCAATTACCAGGGCGACTTCGGGGCGCGCTGCAATATTGCGTACGCGGCGCAACTTGCTTTCCGCGACGCGCTTGGGCTTTTCGTCGAGGGGAGTGTAGAAGCGTGACCTATCAAAGGCGTAGCAGACGGGGATAACGTGGGGATTTCCCTCTGCGTCAGCGGTGGCGAGCCGGGCGACACGCTGTGCGGTCACAAACGTGGTCTCGGCCACTGTTAAAGTCGTACGTTTCACCATTTTTTTGCACGCCTATTCTTGCATGTCTCAACTCGCTTGCGGACAAGTGAGCAAGTGAAAAAGTAAGCCTTACAAATATTTTTTTAGAGTGAGTTGGCAATTTGTAGCGCTACTACAAATTGCCAACTCATGATAGTACATGTAGTTTAGCGGCCAGCTACCGCGATTCTGTCAACTTGTGGGATGACTTCGGAGGCTAGCAAGTCGAATACTTCTGGATCGGTCACGTTTTGCAGGCTGAAAATTCCCTGGTCGATACCGATAGATGCTTGGTCCGCGTAGAAATCGACCAGCGCTACCGGTGTTGTCGATCCATCTCTACCATCGCGCGTCAGTTTTACTGAATTGAGCGTGGTCTTCTCTATCTGTTCGTAGGGACGACCCAGGGCTTCGCAGTGTTCGCGTAGAACATCCAGTTTATGCTGTAATGCTTCTTTGCCCAGACGTGCGAAGAGGTTACAGGCATCGCCGTATTGGGCGACCAATCGCAGGGTCTTGCGCTCACCACTCCCGCCAATCAGTATCGGAGGGTGCGGCCGCTGTACAGGTCGTGGCGAATTGAGCAGGCGAGCCAGGTGATAGTACTTGCCGTTATAGGGTTTTTCGTCACCAGACCACATTTGGTGGACTATTTGGAGTGTCTCCTCCAGTCGCTCGAAGCGTTCTGCCAATGGTGGGAAAGGGACGCCTAATCCCACGTGTTCAGCCTCGTTCCAGGCTGCTCCAATACCAAGGTAGGCGCGTCCCCCGGAGAGGACATCCAGGGTTGTGATAGTCTTCACCAGGATACCTGGATAGCGATAGGTGACACCCGTCACCATAGTGCCAAGCTTGATACGGCTGGTTTTACCGGCGGCGAAGGCCAGGGCGCTCCATCCTTCAAGCATCTCGTTTTCTGCTGGACCGACGGAGCCTATCTGGAAGAAATGATCCATGACCCAAAAACTGTAGAGGCCAGCTTTGTCGGCGCGCTCCGCGATCTCGCCAAAGGTCCTACCGAGCTGGCTCTGCCCGTTGGGCCAGGTGAAATTAGGTACTTGCAATCCTAACCGCATATGTTAGCTCCCTTACTGAGTGCTATATCGTTGAATATGTAGTAGCAACCTGGAACCGCAGCTGCTATCCAAACGATAGTTATTATACTAATGGAAAGTGCTTTGTATCAAGTGCAATGACACGCTGAAAAGTATGCTGGATACCTTCGTGTAAAGATCATGAGATACAACTTCGCTGGAAAGGCAAGGCGATAGATATGCCCGCACCCCATGTAACTCCAGCAACTCGTCAACCGCAGGAGTCTGAATCACTGTTTTCGGTGAAACGGCCCTGGTGGCGCTCGCTGGTGCTTATATTATTGCTGTTGCTCTCAGTAGCTCTCTATGTCATGCTGATCAATGTGGCCGCGCCAGAGAATACGCTTTTGTTCGCACCATTTTTGCAAACCTGGATGGTTTGCTTTGTACCGTATTTCGCGGCGTGCGCACTTGTCCTGGCAACGAAACCGGCGCCTGGCCGGTGGCGCTGGATAGAACTGGGTATTATATTCGTGGGCGCGCTGGTCTTTCGCGTCATGCTGCTGCCTTTGCCTCCAAATTTGTCACATGATTCCTGGCGTTACCTGTGGGATGCCAGGGTTACCTTGCGCGGATATAGTCCCTATGTCTACCTTCCCTGGGATAAGATCTTTCTCTCGCTGCGTGATTTCATTTATGAAAATAGCCGTTATCGCAATGTGCCAACACTTTATCCACCAGGAGCACAGGCTGTTTTCCTCTTGAGCTATCTGCTCGCACCCAGCAATTTGTTTTTTCTCAAAGGGATTTTCATCGTCTTCGATATGCTAACCTGTGGCGCGCTGGCATTGCTCTTGAGGCAAAAGAATAGTGATCCACGGCGTGCCATTATCTATGCCTGGTGTCCGCTGCCTATCGTGGAATTTGCGCTGCAAGGTCATGTTGATGTGATAACTATAACGTTCACCATACTTGCTGTATTGTGTGCGACAGCTACCTGGCGGGGTTCACGCGCCGTTACAGGCTTTTTGATAGGGATGGCGACACTGACGAAAATCTATCCCATTATCTTGCTGGTCGTCATCATGCGGCGGCGCGATTGGGCATTGTTGACCACCTGTTTCGCCACTATTCTTGTTGGCTATATTCCCTATTTGATACTGGGGCATGGGCAAGTTTTGGGCTATTTATCAGGATACGCGAGTGAACAGGGTGGAAATGCTGGTGTTGTGCAGTTGCTTACCTACTCGATCAGCCAGCATTTTCACTTTACTTTAGCCGAGACTATACTGCAGGAACACATTGTCGATGTGATCGTCATCTGCGGCACATCACTTGTCGTACTCGCGCTTCGTCTATGGAAGGTCAGTATGGAAGTAACGACCCTCCTGATGATTGGCGCTATCCTGGCGATCTCCTCACACGTTTTCCCCTGGTACGCCACAGCATTTTTACCCTGGATAGCCATGCTAATAGGTCCGCTGTGGACACGCCGGCGTCTGAGTGGGAAGGGTTTGGCGATTCTGATGACCTGGTACTTTACCACAGCCACATTGTCCGGTTACTTTTTCTCAAATACGCGGGATTGGCATGTCTACTATGTATTTGTCTACGATGCAACGCTGTTGGGATTGGGTATAGCTCTCATTGTCGGTTTATGGGGTTGGGTAAAACACGTGCATAGAATGCCGGTAGAGGAGAAACTGGAGTGACTCAGCAATGCGTAGATGAAAAGACGCAAAGCTGACTTGAACTGTAACAAATAACCTCGTGCGTGATACTATTCTATATTGGGAAGCATGATCTGAAAAACGAAAGGGGAATGCCGTGTCTCAAAACGATATCAAACTCTACGGCACAAATTGGTGCAGTGACTGCAAACGCAGTAAAAAATTTTTAGGCGAGCAGCGTATCCACTACGATTATATCAACATCGAAGAAGATGCCAAGGGACAGGCCTATGTGCAGAAGGTGCAGAACGGGGGCCTCTCTATTCCAACCATAGTTTTCGGTGATGGCTCGATTTTAATTGAACCATCGAACGCGCAACTGGCGGCCAAACTGGGGCTGGAGACGAAGGCGAAATGCGAGTTCTATGACCTGATCGTCGTAGGCGGTGGTCCAACAGCGCTCACCACCGCCATTTATGCCGCTAGAGACGGTTTTGATGTGCTGGTGATCGAACGCAGCGGACTGGGCGGCCAGGCCGGTATTACCGAGTGCCTGGATAACTACCCGGGGTTTCCTGAAGGGGTGACCGGTGCCGAGTTCGCCAGTCGCATTATCGAGCAGGCAAAGCGTTTTGGAGTAGAACTGCTCTCGGCACAAAACGTTACGCGCGTTGGCAATGACGAGGAAGCGCATTTTGTCGCGACAGACTCAGGGCATATCTATCGCAGCAACGCGGTTTTGATTGCCACCGGTTCGACCTACAAACTGTTGGGGGTGCCGGGCGAAGAAGATTTTGTTGGCGCTGGCGTGCATTTTTGCGCTACCTGCGATGGGCCATTCTATAAAGGGCGCGAGGTGGCGGTGATCGGCGGCGGCAATAGTGCCGTAGAAGAGGCGGCCTTCCTGACGCGCTTCTCCCCCAGGGTGAAGATACTGGTACGCGGCTCCGAACTATCGGCCAGCAAAGTTGCCGCAGACAAAGCTAAGGACTCGCCCGCAATAGAGGTGAGTTACAATACCGAAGTGGCGGAGTTCAAAGGAAAAAACAACCGCCTGGAGACCGTGGTGGTCAAGAACAGAAAAACTGGTGAGACCGAAGAGATACAACCAGCGGGCGTCTTTGTCTTTGTTGGGCTCTCGCCCAATAGCGAACCTTTCAAAGATATCGTGAAAGTAGATGCGCAAGGCTTTATCATGACGGGTATTGACTTCCAGACGAGCACTGAAGGTATCTTCGCCGCGGGGGATGTACGCGCCGGCAGTACGAAACAGCTGGTAAGCGCCGCTGGCGAAGGTGCAGCGGCAGCTCTCGCTATTCGCGAGCACCTGCGCGGACACGATGCGCGTTCGATGGAGAATGCCCTGGTTGGAAGCACAGCGAAGGGGTAGGGCATCGTGCCGGTGCTGGACAGGTGTGAATTCAGGCGCGTCACGCTATCGCAAAAACTGGTCGGTTCGTATTCTCCTAAGAGGATATGAACCGACCAGTTTTCTGTTCCCTTATAGTATTACAATGGTAGCAGGAAGAGCGAGAACTCTGGCGTCCACAAGAAACTCTCCTACAGGCTGTAGCGGCGCCTCTTGCGGGTGCCAGGTGTAGCTACCTTATAGCAACTACAGCAATCCTTTGCTCTTCAAGAAAGTGGTCGCTACTTGTGTTACACTCTGGCCACCGACGACCTGAGCTTGTAGCTGCTGGCTGACCTGCGTGGTCAGGTCCGGTGCCAGGGGATTCAGGGCAGTAGCAATGCCAGGAGCCTTTTTCAACGTGTCATCGCGCACGATAGGCGCCGGGTTATAGGCAGGGAAGGCATTCTTGTCGTCTTGCAGCAGGACAAAGTTGTCCTTGGCAATCAGGGCCGCCGTCGTATAACAGATGTTCAGATCTTGAGCACCTGACTGAACGGCCGGGAAGGTGAGTCCCTCTTCATTATAGGTGGTGACGCCTTTAAAAGTGATCCCATAGGATGTTTTTAGCACGTCGACACCGTATTGTTTCCCGTCTGGCGGCGTGGCGATAGACAACGATGACGCCTTCGGCTTGAGATCAGAGATCTTCATCGCACCGAGACTGCTCGCCTTACTCTGTGAAGTGCAGACGCCATATGTGTCGTTGAGTGGAGCCGGATCGAGCCAGGTAATATGGTAGTTGGACTCGTAGCCCTGCTTCACCGTCTGGTAGTCCTGTTGGGAGTTACCGCTGGACTGTTTCCCCAGCTTTGCCAGGCCGGTCGCGGTAAATTCTGGATACAGGTCAATCTGTCCACTGCTGATAGCGGCAAACACAACGGCATTGGTGCCCAACTGCGATTTCTCGGTTACGTTAAAGCCCGCTTTTCTCAACAGCAGCACATACATTTTAGTGAGCAACTGCGCCTCGGTATCAAGCTTCCCGCCTACTTTCAGTGTGATCGAGGAGTTGGAGGGTGTACCGCCGCTGGTGGTACCTGAACTGGAACTTCCACCGCATGCTGTTAGCAAGAGCATTGCGATGATGCTGAGCAGTACCAGGGGTTTAGCACGCTGTGAGCGTAAAAAGGGTGCCATGTCTTTCTCCTTTGGATATACATTCAAAATCTGACACTCCCCGCCATAAATGGACGGGGGTTCTTCCTTCATCCAGCCCGCTTGCTCGTCTTCCGTCGGGAGAGACGAGTAGAGGCAGCCTGTCCAGAAGCGTTTCCCTCCGAAGAGGATGTTTCCCTGTGCCCCAGGGTACAAGCTCGTGCCTTTGCCAGGATATTGAGTGCTGCATTGTGATCTCTCTCCAAGACCACACCACAGCTTGTACAGATGTGGGTGCGCACACTCAGAGACTTCTTCACTAGTGTTCCACATGCGCTACAGTCCTGGCTGGTGAATTGCGGTGCGACTGCAATGATAGGAATGCCATGCATCTGCCCATAGGCTTTGACCCAGGAGATGAACGTTCCCCATCCGGCATCGTGAATGCTCTTGGCAAGATGATGGTTCCTGACCATATTGCGTATCTTCAAGTCTTCATAGGCAATCAAATCGTGAGATGAGATGAGCGTGCTTGCCGTTTTCCTGGCAAAGTCTTCACGCTGCCGTTGCACTTTCAGATAGCCTCGTGCCAGTTGCTTCCTGGCTTTCTTGCGATTGCGGCTCTTCTTTTGCTTGCGCGATACAGCACGATGGAGCCGCTTGAGCTTCTGTTCGGCTTTGCGATAGGGGCGAGGATTGTCTACGGTGTTTCCATCAGAGTCCGTATAATAGGCTTTGAGTCCGACATCAATTCCTACCTGCTTTCCAGTAGGCTGATGCACGAGAGCACGTTCTGCCTTGACTCCGAACTGCACATAGTAGCCATCAGCACGATGCACAATCCTGACCCGCTTGATCTGCTCAAGAGGAAATGCTGCAATCTTCTGCTTGGGATTGCTGACCAACCGCAAGCATCCAATCCCACACCCATCGGTGAGAGTGATGTGCTTCCCGTCCGGTTCCAACTTCCACCCTGTCGTCTTGTACTCAATTGAGCGGTTGTCATGTTGGAACCTGGGATAGCCTTTCTTGCCTGGCTTGTGCTTCTTACAGTTGTCATAGAAGCGGGAAACAGCAAACCATGCCCTGTCAGCAGAAGCTTGCCTGGCTTGTGAGTTGAGTCGAGCCGCAAAGGAGTAGTCTTTGGCGAGGACAGCACAGTAGCACTGCAAGTCATTCTTGGAGATGCCGCCCTCGTCCATCCACAAACGCAAGCACTTGTTGCGGATGAACTGGACTATTCTGACAGCTTCATCGATAGCGGCGTATTGTGCTTTGGAGCCATCTAGCTTGTACTCAAAGATGAGCATACTTAACCCTTTGCCTTTTGCCGCTTGACATGCTCTTCTATCGCGGTCAAGATTTCTGCATTGAGAGAGCGGGTATGGCGATTTGCGATCTCTTTCATCTGTTCCAAGAGTTGAGCGGGAAACCGGATAGAGAGAGCTTTTGTTATTTATTCTTCTTGCATACAGCTATTTTACACCTCCTTTGGCTGTATGCCAAGCGGATAGAATCTCCGTGCTCCACCCTGAAACAAGGAACGCCCATTCATCTCCAGTTTGAAAGCGCACGGCTTTCTGGGCCGTTTTATGTAAGGGAACAATGATAGGTTGACAATAAAAAACTCGTAAGATGTGGTCGTCTCAGGTCAGGCTCCCTCGATTGATGACTTTACACGAAGGCCTGCAGGAGTCAGAGCATACTCTGTCCAGTTGAGACCGTATTCCACCAGAAGGGCGAGCAAGGCAACTGGAAGTGCGCCTGCCAGTAACTGGGTGGTATCAAACTCGCGCAACCCAAGATAGATGTATTCTCCGTACCCCCCAGCGCCGATAATGGCGGCAAGGGTAGCAGTAGCGATAATCTGTACTGCTGAGGTGCGTATACCTGCGGCGATAATGGGCAGAACCAGTGGAGTTTGTATGCGCGTGACTATTTGCAACGTAGTCATACCCATGCCTCGTGCCGCGTCGATGGTGGCCGGGTCAATACCGCGAATTCCTGTATAGGTATTGAGGAGGATAGGTGGAATACCCAGGATGGTAAGTGCCACTAACGCCGGTAAAAATCCGAAGCCGAGGATGGGATAGAAAACAACGAGTACGGCCAGGATCGGGATAGCTCGCAGCAGGCCACTGAAGTTAATCGCTATGAATGAGGCCACTGGACTGCGGACAACCAGTACCCCCAGAGGAACGCTGATCACGATTGCGAGCACAATGGCAACAGCGCAGAGCTTGATGTAATCAACAGTATGCTGTAGATACCCGTTGGATGGGTCAGCGATAAATTGTAGTAGAGCGTTCACGATACGTAACCTCCCTTGCTCTCAGTCCAATGCTTACGCTACTGAAAGTGTGCTGCGCCCTCGATTGAGTCCAACCTGTAAAGCGAGTAAGAGCAGGTCGGCTACAATGGCGAGGAGGCTAATTAAGATTGCCCCCGCAATCACCTGGTCACTCTGGAGGTTGCTAATGCCCTGGAAGATCAATGTGCCAAGGCTATCAGTACCCGCCAGGCTGGCCAGCGAGGCGATGCCGATAGTGGTGACCATAGCGATACGTATGCCCGCTATAGTCACCGGAAGGGCCATTGGAAGCGTGACGCGCTGCAAGAGCTGGCGGCCGTTCATACCCATGGCCCTGCCTACTTCGATGAGCAGCGGGTCGATACCATTGATAGCGGCGGCTGTATTACGGATGAGAGCGATCTGTGCGTAGAGGATCAAAGGAATGATAATCGTTGCGATAGTCAAACCTGTAACAGGAACCAGGAAAGCTATCAGCGCCAGGGCCGGTATAGTATACATCACGCCGGCAATGCTGATAACCGGTGGATAAAGCCATTTATAGCGTGCTGCCAGTATTCCCAACGGTATAGCGATGAGAATGGAAATGAGCATGGCTATTCCCACAATTGTGAGATGTTGGATAAGTAGGTTGGGAATGCTGCCAGGATCTGATAGATCATAGTTGGCCGGGTTGAACAGGTAACTCATTCATCAACTCCATCACATATAGCGCGCCAGGAAGCCCCGTCTCTTCAGAGCAGGGAGGAATGGCGCATTCCTTGTTTGGGGCAGGGGAGGTGCGGCACCTGCTTCTCTGTCAAGCAAGCGCATACCCATACCCATCTGCTCTCTGCACCATCTGGCAGTACGCCGCTCCAACCCATCTACGGAGCCGACACGAAACGTTCCGCTTTTGCGCACCCGCACGCGTCCCAGATGGGTTCCCGCCGTTTTGAGAGGAGCAGGGACCACTGCTCGCACCTGGTCTCCTGTCTGAAAGCCACGGACGCGTTTCTGACGTATCAGGTAGCCCACGGGGAAGCCGTATCTGTCCCAGTTCGTGCGGCAGTGCTGTCCCCGGCCGGTGGCTGCGATGGCCAGCGTTTTCAGCCTGGCCGCCGAAACGGCCGCCATCTGGCCTACGCACAGGGCGTCGAGGGCATGCGTCTTCTCGATACCGAACCTGGCGCGGTTCCAGCGGGTCCGCCCGCCCGTCCAGGTGCCGATGGGCAGCCCGAAGACCTGCAAGGCTTCGACCAGCTTGAAGCGTGTTGCATTGACCGCCGCTGCATCCTTGAGCGCCTGTTTGGCCTGGGCCTCGACCTCTGGGTGGCCCCATTCGGCAGCCGTCTTGTCCCCTTTGGCCTGATTGCACGCATGGCAGGCCAAACAGAGATTGCTGACCCGGTTCGACCCGCCCCGGCTCCTGGGCACAATGTGGTCCAGTTCGAACGCACAGTCAGTCTTGCCGCAGTAGGCGCACCGATACGCATACTTGAGGAGCAGATAGGCACGGGCTTCCCATCCAGCCAGGGTGCCCTGCTGGTAGGCAACACCGGCAATTTCCGGATGTTGGAGCAATTGTGTATCGAAGCGGACTCGCTCCACGTCGATGCGGCTCACCGCTACCCATCGGCGACACCTGCCCGTCCAGGTGAGCACATTGCCGATGCGGGAAAGCAGCGACGGCGGCAGCCAGCCCTTTGGGATGCCGCGGTTAGCGAACCGGGGAGCGCGATGTCTCAGATTGGCACTTCTGCGTCGGCGACGGGCGTTCCTCTGGGTCTGTTTCGCCCCCTGAACCTTGTCCCCTCGGTGAGCGACCTCAAAGAGGAAGACGGCATGATGGACTTCCCCTTCTTCCGTTTCCTGCACCCGAGCCACGGCGATGCCGGTCGTTTTAGAGCCAGGATCAATCTTGAGCGCGAGAGGTTGGAGCGTCGAGTCTTCCACGCGCCGGTCGCGCAGCCGGATAACGAAGGGTTTGACACGATGGACCACCGCCCGGCCACGCCCAAGCAAGAGGCGTGCCCGTTTGGGGGTGCAGGGCATCAGCGGTTTTTTGTGCCGGTCAAGGACGAACACCATGGCCTGTTCCTTTCAGAATAATCCCCGTAAGGGGCTGTGTGACGGTCCTGGGAGGGCTTTCCCAGGACGCTCCTCTCGCCCATGTTCAACAGGCTTGTCGGGTCCAGAGCACACTCCCTACCCCGAGAGGACTTTTAACCCTGGACGGCAGAGCCAGGGATTGAGGAGGCGTCCCTGGGTGCCATGACCTATCGAACGGAGCGTCCGCACCTGGCTACCTGCGCCATTGGACGCTGGGGCTGGACATGATCGGGGCTTGCACTCCAGAACCCCTGAGTTCCGGCTGCAAGCTCCCCGGATTCATCCGGGGGTTCATGACTACATGATAGCATGGTAATACTACTACGTAAAGCAAAGAATGAGAGTTCACAACTGGACTTTTTGAATGTTTGTTAATCAGCAGGGACGATGAGAAGTGAGGCATGGTGTGTGCTCCAAATACCGGCAAGCCTGGCGCTCTCAGCACTCGGTTTTTATGCTGTGCAAAGATCACGATGATATTGTAGAGCATCTGTGTTGATATGCTCTCCAACGTCAATCTTCCTTAATTTGAGCTACTTCGTGGCCAGCTCACCGTGAGTTTTTGACACTTCGCGATTGATACTGGAAAGGGTGACATAGCCAATATGTTCCTGCGTCTCCTCATCATAGACGTTGAGCGCGGTCACATTTTTCTCAATTAAGGTAAACATAGCCTGGAGCAGCGTTGCAGAGGATGAGCAGTCGGGAAGTACGCTGCCAGGAGCAGCGGCATTGTTGTCCAGTTCGGGCACTAATGCTGTTGAAACAGGGAGGTACTCTAGCTGGCGCAGGATGCTATCCGCTCCCACTAGCTTCCGTACGAAGTCGTTAGCTGGATTCGCGAGCAGCTCGATCGGCGAGCCAAGCTGTATGAGTTTGCCCTCTGAGAGGACCGCGATCTGGTCGCCCAGTTTGAATGCCTCTTCGATGTCGTGCGAGACAAAAAGAATCGTTTTATGGACGTCTCGCTGTATGCGGAGCAGTTCGTCCTGCATACGTGCACGAGTAATAGCATCGAGGGCGCCGAATGGTTCGTCCATCAAGAGAATTGCGGGATCAGTCGCCAGCGCGCGTGCCAACCCTACACGCTGCTGTTGCCCACCAGAGAGCTGACGTGGGAAGCGCGAGCGATATTCGTCGGGCGGCAGACCAGCCAGCTCTAAAAGCTCATCGACGCGCTCGGCGAGACGCTGCTTTGTCCAGCCGCCGGCAATTTCGGCGGTGATGCGCACGTTCTCAGCGATGTTCATGTGTGGAAAGAGACCGACTTGCTGAATGACGTAGCCGATGCGGCGGCGTAACAAAATAGGGTTTTCTTCGAGCACGTTTTTGCCGTCGATAAGGATTGCGCCGGAGGTCGGTTCGATCAAACGGTTGACCATGCGCAGCAAGGTCGTTTTGCCGGAACCCGAGGTTCCCACCAGCATACAGGTGGTACCTTCCTGTAGTTCAAATGTGACTGCGTCAACTGCAGGTTTGGCCGTTCCTTCGTATTGCTTGGTGATCTCTTCGAACGCGATCTTTGCCATGCGCTTTTTGGTCCTTCCAAATTGTTCCCTCATCCCCTCAAGCGAGGAAGAGGTTTTCTGTGGGCACCTCGTTCCCTGCATCCCACAGCCTTTTCTTCATTATATGAAACAATCCTTATAATTGCAAAGTACTCTATGGTCTACGATAAATCCCCCAAGGTCTACCAGGCTGCCGTTTATCTTTGTATACCATTGTGTCGTATTGCGTTTATTTGATTTGGAGAGCCACATGCAGCGTAAATTTCTGAACAGGCTTGGCATAACTGTTGTCGTCCTGGTTGTGGTTGGCGTCAGTTTCTTGAGTATCCGCTTAATTGCTCAAGCCAGGCAAGATCAACGTATCCCCATCGATGGACAGACCGTTCCACTTATCAAACATGCACAATTGCTCGGAGCCGCCAATGGTGACCAGCAATTGAACCTGTCGATCGGGCTACATCCCCGCAATCAGCAAGAATTGGAGAACTTGCTGCGCAACCTGTATGATCCTCGCTCCTTGATGTATCATCATTTTCTGACACCTCAGGAATTCGCCGATGAATTCGGCCCCACTCCAGAACAGCAGCAACGGGTCGCTGCCTATTTACGTCAGCAAGGGCTGACTGTGACCGGCATTGCACCAAATGGGCTATTGATCGATGCCAATGCCACTATTGCTCAGGCTGAGACAACCTTTCAAGTCACCATTAATAATTATCAACTGGGGTCGCACACCTTTTATGCCAACGCTGGTGCGCCGACTATTCCATCCTCGCTTTCATCGCTTATCGCCTCGATTGGGGGCCTTGACAACAGTGTGAAGCTGCACCCGCTTTTGCATCGCCTGAATCCAGAGGGCGGAAAACCAGGCTTAGGTAAACGCTCATCGCATGCTCAACCGAACGCTCAGTCCGGATTCAAGCCCGCCGACCTGGTGGCAGCCTATGACTCGGGTCCACTCCAGCGGGCAGGGGTTCTGGGCAATAACCAGACGGTGGCCGTATTTGAGCTGGATGGCTATCAGAGCAGTGATATAACACAGTATTTGCAGACCTACAACCTCGGCAGCCCGAGTATCAGCAATGTGCTGGTGGATGGCTTTAATGGCTCCGCCGGGCAGGGAGCTATCGAGGTCGAACTGGATATCGAAGTTGTAGCGGCAATGGCACCCAAAGCAACTCAGATCGTTTACGAAGGGCCAAACACGACTCAGGGCGTGAACGACACCTACAACAAGATCGTCACAGACAATAAAGCGCAGGTTACCACCATCAGCTGGGGTGAATGTGAGACGGCTTCGGGCGCCGCGGAACTGCAAACGCTGGATACCATTTTTAAGCAAGGAGCCGCGCAGGGCATCGCCATGTTTGCCGCCTCTGGCGACTCTGGCGCCTATGACTGTAATGATACCAACCTGGCAGTCGATTCGCCAGCGGGTGATCCCTACATTACCGGCGTCGGCGGCACCAACCTCCAGGTCAATAATGGCGCCTATGGCAGTGAGTCCGTGTGGAGCAACCCCTCGGATACGCAGCGCAGCCCCCAGGGAGCTGGCGGCGGCGGCGGTCTCAGTAACACCTTCAAGGAACCCAGCTGGCAGACGGGTCCTGGAGTGCAGAATCAGTACAGCAATGGCAACCGCGAGGTACCGGATGTCTCGGCGGATGCCGACCCGGCCACTGGTTACTCGGTGTATTGTACCGTCTCTGCCGCCGGGTGTCCTTCGGCTGGCTGGATTGTCGTCGGAGGGACAAGTGCAGCTGCGCCCTTCTGGGCTGGCAGCACGGCAAGCATCAATGAGTACCTGCAAAAACAGGGCAAATCGCGTGTGGGTTTTGCCAATCCGGTGTTGTATAGCCTGGCAAGCGCGCAGCAACAGTTTTCCCCTTTCCATGATGTAAGCAGCGGCAATAACCTCTACTATCCTGCGACCGCAAATTATGACCTCGCCAGCGGTCTCGGGTCGCCCGACGTTTACAATATCGCGCGCGATATCGCCGGAGGGAGCGGGCCTACCCCATCCCCCACGGCCAGCCCGACGGGTACACCTGTGCCGACTCCCTCGCCAACGGCTACGCCTGTGGCGAGCCCAACCGCGATCAGCACGCCTGCACCGACTCCCACGGCCAATCCAACCAACACCCCGGTTCCGCAGCCGCCTCCCTCTGGTTCACTGATCCAGAATGGCGACTTCGAGCAGGGGATTGACCCGTGGCAGGAGACGTCCGGCAGTGGCTACGAAATCGTAAACACTACGAATCCCCATAGCGGGCAGTACAGCGCGGATCTCTGTGGCTATGGCAGCTGCGACGATAGTATCGCGCAAAACTTTACTGTGCCGGCCAATGCAAGCACTATCACAGTGAGTTACTGGTGGTATGGCTACACAACGCGCACATCGCATTTGTGTAGAGATGCCCTTACGGTAACGCTGCTGGATAGTAGTGGAAGAGCCATCGGGACATTGCAGCATTCCTGCAATACTAATGCCACGAACAGCTGGCAGCATATGAGTTTCGACGTGACGAGCAAGCTGTCTAGCCATGCCCGGCAGACGGTGACACTGCTCTTTAATGGTAAGACGGCAAGCAGTTTTTTAGTTACCTCCGAATTCTTTGTGGACGATGTGGCTGTGAGTGGGTCGTAGAATAGTTAGGATGAAACATGAGTCATCCCGAAACGTGAGGATGGCAGAGATTATCGATGATAATCTCTGCCATCCTCACGTTTCGGGAGAATTTGCTGGAGCAAAAAGAAAGCTCAGCACTGATCAGGAGGCCGAAAAGCACACTGGCGCGT
>WNGJ01005469.1_pt1 | contig 17168 bp, 19 predicted proteins | sample 5400611 | NCBI WGS metagenome assembly WNGJ01 (sample SAMN13153375, study PRJNA577476) | soil metagenome | isolation source: 40 cm soil or saprolite under Garry oak tree replicate 1 | place: USA:California | collected 2016-06-15 | reverse complement strand
GCAGGCCACCTACCGCCAGCGGCGGTCACATAACGGAGCACACAGTGCCACCGTCTCGCTCCGGCCGGAGCCCCTTTCGCTCACCCCGCCACGACGCCACGGCTTGGCGGGCTGGGGCGAAGCCCCGTTAGGTGTTTGGGGTGACGATGCTTGAGAATGTTTCTCTGTCATTCGAGCAAGGAGAACCTCTCATGCACGTCCGCCTCCTTGGCAAGGACCCCGACTCGCAGGAGGGGCAGTCGCCAACCCTGTTCGCGACCGACCGGACAGACCGCAAAACCTACATCGCCCAGGGGTGGGTCGTGACCGACCCGGAGGTTCTGGCGGAGCTGGGCGACATCCCGCCCGGTGAGGCCGTGATCGAGATTCCCGCCGATGTCCTGCGCTTTGCGGAGAAGGTCCGCTGAGCCTGCTCCTCGGTGAGGAGTTCTCCCGGCTCTTCCGTACGTTCAAGCACACGGCCTTCCGCATGGAAACGCGAGACTACTACTACTCGCCCAACGAGTCGAAGGCGCTGGCTCAGTTCGTCGCGGGAGAGCCGACTGACATGGGCTGGTTCCAGAACTGGCTGTCGATGATCCGAACGGCAACCGCCGAGGGACGCCGGTTCTCGCGCGTCCGCGTGGTCAGCGTACCGCTGAGCGATTACAGCCGCTTTGGCGTGTTCTGCTCGCAGTACACGAACGGGGCTGGCGAGGAAATTCGTTACCTGACCCGCGATCAAGCCCGTGACCTGCCCGACTACGATTACTGGCTATTCGACTCGCGGCTGCTGGTCAAGATGCACTTCGATGAGGAAGAGCACTTCCTCGGCGGTGAGGTGATCAAGGACCCGGCCGTGATCGTGCAGCATGCCTACTGGCGCGATGCTGCCTGGCACCGCGCGGTTCGACGGGACGATTTTGCCACCGAGCAGAACTAGCGGCGTCCTCAGCGTTCACGAGGCACGCCACACGCTGGGACAGCGGCTCCGCGAGCTTCGCCAACAGGCTGGGCTGACCGGCCGGCAGGTCGCGGACTCGCTGTCCTGGCCCGCCTCGAAGGTCTCCAAGCTGGAGAACGGCCGGCAGACACCTACCGACGACGATGTCCGCGGCTGGGCCAGCGTCACCCACGCCGGGGCTGAGATGGAATCGCTGCTCGCCTCGCTGCACACCCTGGAGGTCCAGCACGCCGAATGGCAACGCCAGATCAAGACCGGGCTGCGCCCCCACCAGGACGAGATCGCCGACCTGGACGCGAAAACTCGGCTATTCCGCGCGTTCGAGCCCACGTTCATTCCGGGGCTACTGCAGACGGCGGAATACGCCCGTGCCCGTTTCGCGCAGAGCATCACCGTGTTCAAGGTACCCAATGATATTGATGAGGCGGTACGGGCACGTGTGCGGCGTCAGGAGATACTGTACCGGCCGGACAAGCGCTTCCATTTCGTCCTGACCGAGGCCACGCTGCGGTACCGGCTGTGCGCACCCGAGGTGATGCTCGGGCAACTGGACCGGCTGATCTCATTCGCGGCACTGCCCAACGTGCGGCTCGGCATTGTCGGCTTCGACACCGCGTACGTAGTCGCGCCGGCGCATGGTTTCTGGCTGCTGGACAGCGACAGGGTGATGGTCGAGACGTTCTCGGCGGAACTGAACCTCGCCCAGCCGCAGGAGATCGAGCTGTACAGCGGCATCTTCGACCAGATGGCGGCCGTGGCCAGTTACGGCCGGGCGGCGCGTACGATCGTGACCCGTGTCGTCGACGACATTGCACTAGAGGTACCCGAGGATGGCTCGTAAATTCCCGTCCCGCCTCATTCGACATCTATTTCTAGAAACTCTGAGAAACTTTCTGGCCATTCGTTACCCTTCGGTCCTACTCTCCCAGTGAAGCGCCCGTGCATACCGGGCGACTGGAGGCCGAGGTGAGTACGTTCGTCCCGCTGCTGGACACCGAACAGGTCCAACGCCTGCCGGCGGGTGCCCGCGAGGTGGTCGAGTACCGCAAGAGCGGGCTGAGCCTGAACCACATCCAGGGCTGCCCGCTGGACTGCGCTTACTGCATCCGCCATACCTACGGCCTGTGGGATCAGCGCCAGCCGCGCGCCTTGATGCCCGACGTCGAAGCGGTAGAGCGACTGGTCAGCCATCGTTACTTTCAGGCGCACGTCACCCCGGTTCAGCTTCTCAACCGTGCGACGGACCCGTTCCTGCCTTCTGTCCGGCCGCACACGCTGGCGGTGCTGGCCGATCTCGACCGCCGGGGCCTGCGCAACCACGTACTTGTCATCACCCGGCACCAGATGAAGCCCAGCGATGCCGACCGGCTGAACCAGCTTGTGAACCTCAAGGTGAGCCTGCTGTTCACCTATTCCGGCATCGATGACCCGCGCATCGAGCCCTACCCGTCCCAGGTCGCGGCCGGCTCGCTGAAGCTCATGACCGCCCCTGCCGGTCGCCGATACCGGACAATCCTGTACTGGCGCCCGCTGGTGCCTGGCCTGAACGACAGCGATGAGCACCTTGCACGGGCGTACGCGCTGAGCCGACTGGCCGATGCCACGGTCTTTACCGGCTTGTTCTACCGGGATCAGATCGCGCGGTACTACCAGGCCAGCGGGCTGCCCGAACCCTACGACGCCACCGCGCGCCGGAAGATCGTGCCCGAGACTCTCGAACAGCGGGTGCTGGCAGCCTTCGCGGGTTCAGCCTCGCTGTTCCGCAAGACCTCGTGCGCTGTCTCCTACGTGCACGGCCTGCCCGATTACAACGGTCACTACGGCATCCGGGAACTGTGCGACATCTGCCCGGTTGACCAGGTCGGCCTGTGCCGCAGCGCGCACCGGGCACCTTCTGCGGACCAGATTTACCAGGTGGCCCGCGCGTTGCCGGAAGCTGAGGGCATACAGGTAGTAGACATCAGCGGGCGGGCCGCCGTCGTGTCCGGGCTGGGCGATGAGCAGCCGCGCTACTACCTGCAACACGCGCTCAGCTTCCAGATGCACGATGTGCGGCACCCGCACCACGTGCACCGTCACGGCCGCGCGGATATCGGATGGAAGGACGCGCCACGCGATGACTGACTGGACGAGCCTGCGCTATGCCGTAGCCGACGTGGAAGGCAACGGCCAGCAGCCCCCCGAGCTTGTAGAACTGGCTGTCCTGCCGATCACGGACGGCACCATCGGTGAGCTGGTGAGCTGGCTGGTCAAGCCACTGCGGCCGATCAAGTACTTCGCCACCAGCATTCACGGGATATCCGGGAAAGATGTCGCTAGCGCCCCCACCTTTGCCGACATCGAGCACGAGGTGCGCCGGGCACTGGCGGACAGGGTTCTCGTCGCCCACAACGCGCATGTAGACATAGCCGTCCTGCGGCGCGAACTGGGCGGCTGGGAGTTCCCCGAGGTGTTCGACACGCTCAAGCTCGCCAAGCGATTGCTCCCGGGCCGGCCCAGTTACAAGCTCGGCGCGCTGGTCAAGGCGCTGTCCCTGGATGACGGGATGCCCCCCGGCCTCGAACCCCACCGCGCCGCCTATGACGTGCTGGTCACGGCCCGCTTGTTCGTCCGGCTCGCCACCCGCCACGACGGAAGCCCGCTCTCGCTCGACGAACTTCGCGGGCAGACAGGAGACCAGAAACCCGGAGGCACAGATGAGGCTGCGTCCCTTTTCTAGCCGGGAGCGAGGCATGTTCATCAGCATCGACGGCCCCAGCGGCGCAGGGAAATCCACGATAGTCCGCCACCTGGCGCAGATGCTGGTAGCGGCCGGCGAGAACGTGCATATAACTGCCGAGCCGTCAAACGGGCCGATCGGCGTGTTGTGCCGGGATGTATGCGGCCGACCGCTACCATCATGTGCAAACTGAAATCCGCCCGCATACGCAAAGCGGGGAGACCGTCATTAGCGATCGGTATATCCCGTCCGGCCTTGTCATGCAGCGGTTTGACGGTATCGACCCATCCTTCCTGTGGCATCTAAATTCCGAAGCTGACCGCCCTGACCTCGCCGTAATCCTGGAAGCTGACCCGGATACCATAGCCGAGAGGCTAGCCGCGCGTGGTCCGCATAATCGCTTCCAGCTCACGCCCGGCAGCAGCCACGCCGAGGCTCATTTCTACCGGCAGGCAACCGAAAGACTGATCCAGGCAGGTTTTGACGTACTGCGCGTGGACTGCGATAAGCGACCTCCGGAACTGTCCGCGGCATTCATCCGTGACCAGCTCGTGAGCTTCTTCGCGTCCGCGGCAAGCTGACTGCGCAATGGGGGAGGCTTCCATGCATGGCAATACGGGTACTGCCAGGCAGGCCAGCGCGGGCGGACACGCTCGTCATGTCGAAACAACGCAGCGAGCGGCGCCACCAGTCCACGGCGATCTCCACACTGACGAACCCAGTGCTGCGGTACGGATTCCGCCATTCGTAGCACAGGACAATAGCTGGGCTCGCCAGTGGCCACTGCAGAGTTCCCTGGAGCTGGGCGCATTTCCTGGTGCCGTGCCATGCGCCCGCCTGCATGCCAGGCAAATGCTGTGGGAATGGAGGCTTACCGGTCTGAGCGACATCGCCGAATTGCTGATTTCGGAGCTAGTAACGAACGCGGTACAGATATCACGCGCGGACGCGCAAACCACACCGGTACGGCTATGGGTGCTGGCCGACCATACGCGGGTCCTGATCCTGGTGTGGGACTCCAGCCCGCAACCTCCGGTGCGCATGAGGATCAGTGAGGACGACGAGAACGCCGTGGCCTGCTGCTGGTAGAAACCCTTAGCACGCGGTGGGACTGGTACTTCCCGCCGCAACAGAACGGCGGCAAAGTGGTATGGGTGCTAATGGAGACGTAGTGATGCTGAACACGGAACCGCCGCCAGGTATGTCCTGGCGGCGGTCCGCCCGTTGTCGGTACAGTCGGCGGCCCGCGGCGCTCAGCAACCTTCCTTGCATGGCATCATGCACGCGGCAACAAGCGCCGCAGGCCACGCGATCGGGAACAAGTTCAAGATCACGACCAGGGCGAGGCTCTCGACATGGCGCAGCACGCCAATGAGAGTCGGCAGAACGTAGAGCACCGCGAGGGCGCCGATCAGATCAGCCCGATCCAGAACGCCCAGCTGTTCGCGACGTTCATGGCGCCTCCCGGCCATCGGTATAGCCGATCCGTTCCTGCTGCTCAGCGTTCACTTCCGCCCACGACGGGTGGTCGCGCTCCACGACCATCGGCCGTTCCCCGCTCTCTGGCGGCACGTCGTCCTGATTGTCTGCTGCCAGTTCGGGGTCTGGCAGTACTCGCTGGGGCAAGATGAGCTCCTCGGCGATGGCGCGGGCAGCGAACAGCCGGCCCAGATGGGCGAGGTATGAGTCGCTCTGCCGGATCTCGCTGACGAGTTCGTCGGTCAGGTCATCGATCTGCCGGGCTACTTCCTCGCCGAGCGTCGTGAAGAAGCTCTCCGGGTCGCTGATCGCGGCGTACTGGCTTGGCAGCCATCGCGCCCAGTGCCGCTGGGCGATCACGCCGTACCGGTTCATGCTCATGCTGCCTTCCCGGCCAGCGCATGGCCGTTACTCTCGACGTTGATGCTGGCGATGAGCTGGCTGACCCTACGGCGGGACAGGCCGAACCGCTCGGCCAAGGTGCGCTGGCTCAGGGGCGTACCGGCCGCGACCGACGCCGCGTAGGCCGCCCGGACCGCCTGCTCCACATCGCCCGGCACCTCTGGCATGGCTGGCACGCTGGTGGCCGCGCGTGGCCCGCGCGAGCGGCGCACGAGCTGCGTGGCGATCTCGACCGTGCCGATGAACGCGACTGCGGGCCAGGCCGAGATCAGCGCCCCGAGCAGCCCGTATCCCGCCCCGTAGGCGACGTTCGCGCCGATCGTTGCGCCGATGCCGAGCCACAACATGAACCGCGCCAGCCCTGGCACGTCCCGGCCGTTACGGGCCTCATGCAGCAGCACGAGCGAGGCGGCCAGAATCAGGCCATCCACGCTCAGCGGCAGCAGCCGGGCCGCCGTGCCATCCTGCCCGTGGTCCCGGCCCAGCCCGTAGATGTGGGAGTAAGAGACCACCGCCGCGAAGGCGGCCACGGCGCAGACCACGGCCGCCGTCGCGAAGCGGATCACCCGGTCCCCGGTCACCGTGCCGCCCCGCGCCGCGTTGCTGAGGTGGCACCGCTGGATGCGATGCGCGGCCGGATCTCCGAGCCGTCCCTGAAGCAGCAGGGGTAGTAGAGGTTACGGTTGGCCGTGCCGCGCCGTGCGCGCTGGCCGTCGCGTAGGACGGCCAGTTCGCGGACTTCGACGCAGACGTACCATTCGTCTGGGCCGCACCGTTCTACGATGGAACCCGGCAGCCACGGCCAGGTGCTGCGGTCGGCTTGCTCTTCCTGCTTCGAGCGGGGGTAGCGGACCTCGACCGGGCTCTCATCAGGGAACTTACCGCCGTTGTCCTCGTCCTCGTACATGCCGGCTCCTTCCAGGAGCCAGGCGGACAATGTGTGTCATTATCGTTTGCACCGTGGACTGTGCTGGCACTCCCATATAACTCGTTGAGCTGGGAGAACAGCTTCGGGTTTCGATTGTCGGCGACGGATTGGAAACTAACCCCGTACCAGCCTTCCTGACGGCGGCCAGACCCAGACCCTAATCTCGTCCACGGTCCTGCGCGGCACCGGGCACAAGAAAACCCGGCCCACAAGGAGCCGGGTGGTATATGCGATAACTATAACGCGGTTCCCGTGTGAAGTCTTCCGCTGGGATGACTGTAGCTGCTACCAGCCAGGTGGACGCCGGTACTGCCCGACTGGGTCGGGCAGTTGATGAGCCTTCAGGTCGTCAGATGTCAGCCTCGCCCACCAGTGTCGGCCCGCACCTGTACTGGAGGTTCCGCGCAAGTCGCCGGCGAGGTAGTTGCGCGAGGGATTGATGACGCCGATGGGTACATGCTGGCACGCCTGCTCGACGGGGAAGCGCAGGTCGCTGTCATTTGAGATGACCAGCGCCCCGTCAACCGCGCCGCCTAGCACATCTAGAAGGAGATGGGCAGCCACGTTGACATCGGAGCCCTTCTCCTCCCGGTTCGCGTAGGACACCATGAACACGGCTCCGGTGACTGGGGCGCCCCCTCCGTCCTGGATCATCACGGGCCATGCCGGGCTCACGAGCTGTGGTCGGCCGTGTGGGTCTTTGGTCGCGAGCGGAGCCATCTTGACGCGAGCGACATAGGTGCCGTACTCGATGTGGTCCACACTGCTCGCGGCCATCAATGCCTTCAGGTAGACATCCTGGTCGGCCTGGCCCGACGGGTTGGAAGCGCCGTCAATCCGCGCGGTGCAGTACACGACGCGATGAATCTGAGCGCCCGGCCAGTTAGAGCGCCGTCCGGCCAGATCCGCAGCCAAGGCACGCAAATCAAGCCAGCGCCAGCCTGGGGTCCCACGGCCGCACAGACCCCGCGCGCCGTAGTACAGATTGAAGCCGTCTATGTACACTCCGATACGCACGAAAGAAAACTAGCACTTATCCAGCAAATCCCGTGCCAACCAGGCTTTAGACTCTGCACGTAGCTATTTCCGCCGGAGCAGGCGCAGCGAGCGGCCCTTCCTGCCATGGGCGCGGCCCAGATCGTAGATGTGGGTGTAGCTGACCACCGCCGTGAACCCGGCCACTCCGCAGACCACGTCGATCATGAACGTGACACTGGAAAACAGTAGTACCGGGGGTCGCGCCGTTACACCGCACGAGAGTCTTGTCGTAGACATATGCCGCGCTTGCCGTTTCGAGCACATATATCTCGATGGTCTGCTCATAGCTGTCCGAATCTAGCCGGTCACAGTCAGCTCAGGCCCTGACAGACAGGGCATCACGCGTGTCAGGGCAGTATTAGAAGGGTGTCCGCCGAGATGCCTCGATCGGAATGCTGCGAGCACTGCGCAGAGATACCACTGTTGCGCGAAGAGGTCGCCGCGCTTCGGGCACGCCTGAATGCGCTGACCACCCTGCCGCTAAGCGCCAGCGGCCCCTTGCCGCTGCAGGCTGAACTCGACGTGGCCGCGAAAACGCCGCCGCGGCAGATGCCGCTGTTCGGCCCGGTCCACGGACCTCCCCTGCCTCAGGTAGATCACGAGTCAAGCTTGCAGGCCAAGGTTGGCCTGTACCGGGCTCTCTTCGCGGGACGCAGCGATGTGTACGCCTACCGCTGGGAGAACACTGCGGAAGGCACCAAAGGCTGGGCGCCGAAACGGCGGCCCGGCACCACCCGCGACAACCCGGAGTACCTGCCGCTTACCGATGAGGTCATCTCCGCGCACCTGACTAAGGAAAACCCGGCCGCCTGCGGGCTTTACGTGACGCTGCCTGACAGTACCTGCCGCCTGCTGGTCTGCGACTTCGACGGCGGCACCTGGCGGCTCGACGCCGCTGCGTACGCGGAAGCGGCTGCCTGGGCCGGCGTGCCCGCGGCTGTTGAGATCTCCCGGTCGGGCGACGGCGCACACGTGTGGACTTTCTTCTCGGAGCCGGTAGCCGCCGCCGACGCGCGTGCCATGGGTGCCGCGCTGCTACACGAGGCGATGGCGATCCGCGGCGAGATGGACATAGAGAGCTACGACCGCCTCTTCCCTGCGCAGGATTATCTGCCGCGGCGCGGCTTCGGGAACCTGATCGCGCTGCCGCTGGAGGGCAGGTGCCGTCAGAATCGCACGACGTTGTTCGTCGATCCGGCGACGTTCGAGCCCTACCAGGATCAGTTCGCGTACTTGTCATCGCTTGAGCGCATGACCCGCCGCGACGTAGTGGAGCGCGCAGAAGAGCTTCAGCCGCCGACAGTCGGTCCTGCGGTGCGACTGCACAGATCTCCGCTGGCGGCTGAGCCTCCGCCGCCTGACGTCATCAAAGCTGAGCTGAGCGGTATGCTGGCGATCCGCCGGGCCGGGCTGCCGCCGAGTCTGCTGTCGTCGCTGAAGCACCTAGCTTCACTCCACAATCCCGAGTTCTACAGTCGGCAGCAGATCGGGCTGAGTGTCTGGGGCGCGCCGCGGATGCTGCGCTGCTACTCGGAGTCCCTGGACCGGCTGTTCCTACCACGCGGCGTCGTCGACCGTGCCGCGAAGTTGATCGAGAAAGCGGGCAGCCGCCTAGCGATCACCGATCTCCGCAGTGCACCGCCCAAGGTGGAGATCGAGTTCACCGGCACGCTGCGGGCAGAACAGCAGGCCGCGGTAGACGCCGTCGCCGCGTACGAACTCGGGGTCCTCGTCGCGCCGCCTGGCGCGGGGAAGACGGTAATGGGCTGCGGCCTGATCGCCCGGCACAAGGTGCCGACACTAATCCTGGTCGACCGGACTCCGCTGGTGGACCAGTGGAAGGAGCGGCTGCGTGAACACCTGGGTCTTGGCCCCAAGGACATCGGCCAGCTCGGTGGCGGCAGGAAGACGAAACTCACCGGCCGGATCGACCTGGCAACGCTGCAGTCACTCACTCGGGCAGATGACCCAGCAGCGCTCCTTTCTGAGTACGGCCTGGTCATCGTAGATGAATGCCACCACGTCGCGGCCCACACGTTCGCGCAGGCGATCCAGTCGATACCGGCACGGCGCTGGCTCGGGCTCACCGCGACGCCGAAGCGGGCGGATGGCCGTGAGGAGATCATGTTCATGCACTGCGGACAGGTGCGACACAAGATCCCGAGTGTGACGGACCTTATCCAGGAACTGCATGTTCATCCGACTGCCACCACGATCCGTGACGACATCGACAGCGACACGCCTGGCATCCTTCAGTCGATCATCATCCCGGCACTCGTGTCGGACCGGATCCGCACCGCGCAGATCATCGATGATGTGGTGCACGCGATCAGACGTGGCCGTAACTGCCTGGTGATGGCAGGACGGACCGAGCACGTCGACCAGCTTGCCGCCGAACTGAACGCCCGTGGCCTGGCACCGATGGTGCTGCACGGCTCCATATCCCCTGGAAAGCGGCGTGTCATCCTGAAGCAGCTCGCGGACTGGGACCCGGTGCACGCGCGCGAGCCAATGCTGCTGGCGGCAACCGCCAGCTATATTGGCGAAGGCTTCGACTGCCCAGCGCTCGACACTCTTTTCCTGTGCTCACCGTCCTCCTCGGAGTCGATCATCACGCAGAACGTCGGCCGGATCATGCGTGATCTGCCGGGGAAAACGACGGTCGAGGTACACGACTACGCCGACACCAGAGTGCCCATGCTGACCCGCATGCACGGGAAGAGGCTTACCGCCTACAAGAGGATCGGCTTCACCACTCCGGTGATTGGTGAGATCCCGCTGTTCCCCGGCACCGAGATGGCCGACCCAGCGCCAGCGCGCCCGTCCAAACCCGCTGCCGTCTCGGCAGCGGAAGTCAGGGCGTGGGCGAAGAAAAACGGTCTCGACGTCTCCGCCCGCGGCCGCCTGCGCCCCGAGATCTGGGATCAGTACCGCGTCGCGCATCTAACGTAACCGCCCACAGCTTTTGCAGGCGCGAGTGGCACGTCTAGAGTCACAGCTAAATCGCTGCGGGAAGCGCTCGTCTGGGAGCGGTAGTCGGTTGGCAGCAGTCAGGCGGGCCGCCCGAAGGACCTGCGCGTGCTGCCGTTGCTCTACCGCCACCAATCCACCCGTCGCGCGGCGGAATAGACGATGGTGAGTATCAACTCTGCCGATGACATGCCGTCCAGAGCAGGCGCATCATAGTCCTGCCGTGGCACCTCATTGGGCACTCGTGTCGACGCCACCATGTGCCGGCCTTAACGGCACGCTTGGTCACAGCGAGCTCGCGGGCCGACGCGACCAAATGTGTTGTTATGTCTTGCACGATGGACCGCCGTTACACAGGCACGTCCGTCCGGGATGGATTCGGCAAGGCAACAAGGGGTATTCGAATTTATTTATCAGAGTTATTCGTGTGACGTCTGCATTCGACCCCGCCCGAGTCAAGGCCGCAAATCCCTGCTAGCCCGTTAATGAACGTCGTGTCAGGCACGCTCCAACCCCTGAATGGACACCGCTATACGATTCGCTCCATGACCGAAGAATGGCGGGTAAGTCTGGTCATCGATGGCCGCGGGGGCACCGTAAAGGGATCCCATTATCGTGATCTTCTGCGTCATCGCCTGGGCGATGACGTCACGGTCTCCGCGGCAAAGATGCGCATTTTCTTGTACACGGGGTCGGCGAAGGCGGCCGAAGAGGCCGGGCAGGCGGCGCTGGCCGTGCTCGAGGAGCAAAGCCACCTCGCGGAATTCCGGCTCGAGCGCTGGGACGGCGAGGAGTGGCGGGACCCCGAGGAGTGGCGGGACCCCGAGGAGCCGGCCGGGTACGAAGATAAGCCGGGACCAGGCCGGCTGCAATCGACGGCGACCGCACTGCTTAAGGGCGCAGCCGGGGCCGCCATGCGGGGTGAGTTCTAGATCAGGTCCACATAGCGAGGGATCTCCCGGAAGCGGCGGCCACGCCCCGGCCTGTACCTTGACCGGTGGACCGCCACGCCAGAAACAGCTCGCCATCGGGGGGCAGGCGCAGATCTGGCACGAGGGGGAGGTCCGGACTCCAGGAAGAAGGAGCAGTCATGACCAGTGACCACGTGTGTTTCATCGTTCCACCGCAGGTGCTCATCCAGATGATCGACGACGGGTCACCAGCCTTGCGTTCCTCGGCACTTCGCACGCTCGCGATCTCCGAACGGGTCCGGGAACGACGAGCCGTCACGCGCCGTCTGGTCCAGCACGCACCGCAGGCAGCGGCGGCTTTGCTGCTGCAGCAAGTGAGCGCGAAGCGAACCGTCTATGACGTGCGGCACGGAAGCCAGGGCGACCTTCCGGGAACCCGTATGCGTGCCGAGGGCGATGCCCCGGTGACGGATCCCGCCGTGAACCAGGCCTACGACGGCTCGGGAACGACGTTCGATTTCTACGAGCAAGTCTTCAACCGGGACAGCGTGGACGGCCTGGGCCTCGGGCTCGTATCGAGCGTTCACTTCGAAACCGACTACGACAACGCGTTCTGGGACGGATCCCAGATGGTCTACGGGGACGGGGATGACCAGATGTTCATCCGCGGGGGGTTCACCACGTGCCTGGACGTCATGGCGCACGAGCTGACACACGGCGTGACTCAGTTCACGGCGGGCCTGCGGTACCGGGCGCAATCCGGCGCCCTGAACGAGTCCTTCTCCGATGTCTTCGGCTCCCTGGTGCGACAGCGTTCCCTTGGGCAGGCTGCCAATCAGGCCGACTGGCTGATCGGTGAGGGCATCATGGGCCCGGAGCTTCCAGGGGAGGCACTCCGGTCGATGAAGGCCCCGGGGACCGCGTTCAAGTTCGACAACCAGCCAGCCGACATGGCCCACTACGTCAGCCTGCCGGCCGACGGGGACCCCAGGCACGACAACGGCGGTGTCCACATCAACTCAGGGATCCCCAACCACGCCTTCTACCTCGCCGCCATGGGCATCGGCGGCAACGCATGGGAGAAGGCAGGAGCCATCTGGTACACCACGCTGACGACCAAGCTGAACGAGAACTCGGATTTCCAGGAGGCAGCCGATGCCACCGTGTCCGTGAGCGGCGACTTGTACGGCGCCGGCGGAGCCGAGCAGCAGGCCGTCCAGTCCGCGTGGGAGCAGGTCGGCATCACGCCCGCGTCGCGGCCTGGCTGAGCCGGCCGACGTATGCTCGCATCGTGCGCGTATCCGTAGTCCGCGGGGGTGGATTCGGCGGCCTGGTCCGTGCCACCGCCGCGGACACGCGACGGTTGTCACCTGGCGACCGCGACAGGCTCGTGGCCCTGGTCGAGCAGGCTGGACTCCTGGACGCTCCGGCGGGCTCCGACTCCGGCCCGGGGGAACCCGAACCCGACCGGTTCACCTATGCGGTGACCGTGGAGGACGAAGGCCTGCGACGCGAGGCGCGGTTCTCCGAGCGCTCGCTGACCGATGCGGTCAGGAACCTCATCTCATGGGTCGGCAGCGTCGACGGCCACGAGGAAAGCATCGAGGGACCGGGCGGTGCGAAGCGGCCGGGCAGTTAGCCCATGACCCTCTCGGCGATCAGTATCCGCGTCAGGTCGGTCCGGGACCGGATCCCCAGCTTGCGGTAGACCCGGGTAAGGTGCGCCTCGACGGTCTTGCGCGAGAGGAACATGGCCGCGGCTGCCTCGGCGTTGTTCAGGCCATCGGCGATCATCCGCGCGACCTGAAGCTCCTGGGGCGTCAGCGCATCGATCGGCGCGGCCTTAGATCCGGATGAGACGGCGCGGATCCCTGTCGCCGCGAGTTCGGCCGCCGCCCGGCCTGCCCATGGCCGTGCCCCTAGCCGCTCGAACAGCCCGAGTGACTCACGCAGGACCGAACGGGCGGCGGCCGGGCGCCGCCAGCGGCGCAGCACGACCCCCTCACAGAGCATCGTGCGGGCTAGCTCAAAGGGCATCGAGCAGCGAGCGTGCTCGCGGCGGGCCGCTTCGAATGCGGCGATGGCCTGCTCGACATCGTCAGCGAGCAGGCCACGGCACCGCGCCGCGGCGGCGGCGGGATAGCTCAGCCCGGTGGAGCTGGCTCGCTCCTCGAGCCAGGCGAGCGCGTTCCTGGCGCTATCCACGTGACCGCACAGCAGCTGTGCCTCGATCAGGTCCGGCACGAACCGCGCGATGCCAGGGTGACCGACACCGTGAGCGCAGACGAATTCCCAGGCTGACTCGAGGTGCTCGAGGGCGGTCTCCGCCTCACCGTCGGTCAGGGCGGCGAAGCCGAGGTTCGCCCGCTCCAGCAGCTGGGGCCAGACGATGCCGTGCGGCCCCACGGTCCGCCGCGACTCGTCGATCCGGGCCTCGCACAGGCGGCGGTCGCCACGAGCCGCTTCAATCCTGGCCAGCATGGCCAGGCTGTAGCCGATCACGTTCAGCTGATTGAGTTCCTCGGCCCATTGCAGCGATTCACAGGCATCCGCGTAGGCGGCCGACCAGCGCCCCGTCCAGTGGTCGAGTTCGCAGCGGACCGCGAGCGCCAGGGCGAGGATCGCGGGAGCGCCGTGCCGCCGGGCCGCGTCGATCGCGCTGTTAACAAGCGGACGGGCGGCCTCGAAATCCTCCGTCAAGGATCTGCCCTGGGCCAGGTGAGCCAGCGCCTGCTGGTCGACCACGAGGTCAACGTCCCCGAGCATGGCCTCGGCAGTGTCAAGCCGGCGCTTGGCTTCCTGGATCGCTCCGCGGAGCAGATAGGGCTCGGCGACCATCACAAGCATCCGGAAGGATGGCGTGACCCCGGCCGCGCACTCGGCTTCGCAAGCCACGGCCGCATCGCTGGCGGCGCAGAGGTCGCCGATCATCACGGCAGGCATGATGGCCTCGGCGAACAGTTCCGCGGCGAGCTGCGGCTGCCGCATCCGAGTGTCCGCGGCCGCGCGGATCACCGCCTCGTATCCCCCGCCGGGGTCGCCGACCCACGTCAGGGCGCGGCCGCGGACCAGCGTCGCGGCCGCCATGAACGGCGGATCGCCACGGAGCTCAAGGGCCTCCTGTGACCAGGCGGCGGCCGACCGCGCATCGCCGGCGAGGTGGGCGTCCGTCGCGGCCGCCAGCAGCCGGTCCGCTCGCTCCCCGTGATCGGCGGTGAGCTCGGCTGCACGCTTGGACAAGCGCAGCGCGGCACTGTAACCACTGCGGCGCCGGATGTCCTCGGCCGCTTCGGCCAGGCGGTCGGCTACGTCGCGATCCGGGCCGACCGCGGCGTAGGACAGATACCAGGCGCGGAGGTCAGGCCCGGCCAGATCGGCCAGGGCCCGGTAGGCGGGCAACCGGACCGCCAGCGGCGTGCTGTCGATGAGCACACGGCGCAGGAGCGGATGCCGCAGCCTCACCTGGTCACTGTCCACGTGCACCAGGCCCTGCTCCTCGGCCGGCTCCAGGTCATCCAGGCCGAGCTGCATAGCGTCAAGGATGGCAGGCAAGGGGGTCAGCTCGTGGGCCGGGCTGATCGCCACCACGAACAGCGCGCGCCGGGTCGGCCCCGGGAGCCGGTGCAGCACACCCTGCCAGGCCCGCTGCGCCGACGATCCCACCGTCACCGTATGCTCGCCGGCCGTCGGCGACGGAGCGCGAGTGATGGTCTCCAAGACGGCGAGCGGGTTGCCTCCGGTGGCTCGGACGATCGATTCGAGGACGGCGTGCGTCACCCTGAGCCCCCGGTGCCGGGCCATCAACTCGCACTCGCCGACGCCCAGTCCGGCCAGCCGAATCGCGGGAAGGTCACCGACCTGATACTGGGCTCCCGGCATTTCCCTGGCCGCGAACAGGATGACAACGTGCTCGGTGGCCAGCCTGCGTGCCACGAAGAGCATCAACTGCTGGGACTCAGGGTCAATCCACTGCAGATCGTCCACAAGGAAGACGAGAGGCTGCTTGTCCCCCGCGGCCGCGAGAACTCCGAGCGCTCCGGCGCATGCCGCGAGCGGGCTCGGCGGCGGCCCGTCGGCCAGCGTCAGCGCGATTTCCAGCGCCTGGCGCTGGGCCCTAGGGATGTTGTCGAACCAGGGCCGGAGTGGAGTCAGCAGGTCGGCGGCCGCGGCGAACGGCATTACCGTCTCAGACTCCACGCCGCGCACCCAGCGGACCCGGTGGGAAGTGGCCTGCGCCACCTGGCGGAGCAACGCGGTCTTACCGATGCCTGGCTCGCCGAGCACGACACCGGAGGCACCTCCGCTGGAGGCCGAGCCGGCCAGCGCATTGAGCAGGCGCCGCTCCCGGGACCGCCCCACAAAGGATTCATCCGGCATGGATCCGTCGAAGCCGTTGACGGACAATTCGGGCAGCGTCGGCGTCATCGTGCTCGTCATCCCCCCTGAGCTAAGGCCGCCGCCTCCGCGCAATCCGGAACCCTGCTTGCACCAGCGATTGTCGCTTGTCTTACGGAGTGTCCCCCATGCACTCCTTGATACATCGGTGGAAGTCTTTCTCTACGAATACACCGAGGGGGACAGTCTGCCAATGGCAGAGCGCCTAGACGGCGTTCAATCTGCGAATCGGCATTCCGGACGCCCTGTGGCGAATGTAAATGACGGGTTCGGCCTTGACGCATGGGAAGCAAGTGAAAGCGCAATCCACGTGCTGGAGGATCTTTCCGGCACGCCGGTCGGCGCGATGCTAGTCCGCGCCCTCCGCTGGGCCTCCGCGCGGCGGTGAGCGCCGCCGATCAAGGGATTTCCCCGATGCCCGCTGCGCGGATCGCGCTAATTTGGCGGGTTTTCGGCAGCAGTTACCCCGAGACGCTGAAACCGGCCGGGGAAATCGGATTCAATATAGCGGCGCACGGACGCATCGTGCTGACCGAACCGCGCTACCAGGCACGCTTCCCGATTTCGCCGAATTCGCGGCGATGACCAGCGATTACGCGCCGACCACGGCCGCGGGGACCTCGACGATCCGGGAGCGCAGGTATTCGCCCAGGCCCTTGGCCTGGGCGTCGGGGCGGGTGGTGCCGGACACACCGGGGGCGAGCAGGCCGGGCACGACGAAGTTGAGGGCCAGGAGGTTCGGCAGTTCGTAGCGCTCGACCGGCAGGCTGGCCGCCTCGGTGAGCAGGCCCTTGAACCTGTCCACGGTCAGGTAGCCGCGCAGCCACGCGTACGCCTCGGGGCTGACGGCCCACAGGCCCACGTTGGCCGCGCCGCCCTTGTCGCCGGATCGCGCGCCGCACAGCCGCCCGAGCGGGACGGCCCTGGCCGGGCCGGACGCGATGGCGGGAACGGCGGGCGAAGGAATGGGGACGGGCGCGGCCGGGGCGTGCGAAAGGTCGGATGTATGCCGAACGGCCTGGGTTTCACCGTCTGGCAGATGGACCTGCTGCGTGACCACGGCGGCCGGGATGACCGCGGACCAGTAAACGCCGAACGCGCTGGCCGCGGTGGGCGGCGTGGTGGTGTGGAAACCGGCGTACCCGCCCAGCGCGAGCTCGACCGCTGCGTTGGAGAACGCGCGGCCCACCTTGCGCTCGTCGGTGTCCTTGACGGTGATCCGCAGGTTGGCGGTGGCCTGCTCGTTAGTCGGCGCGTCCGGGCGGTCGAAGCGGAGCAGGCGGACGTCGAACTCACCGAACTGCTCGGCGCCGCCGAGCACCTCGGTCAGCAGGGCGACGGCGTGCTCGGCCTTCTCCTCGATATCCAGGCCGGTCAGCACCA
>WNGJ01003034.1_pt1 | contig 17172 bp, 15 predicted proteins | sample 5400611 | NCBI WGS metagenome assembly WNGJ01 (sample SAMN13153375, study PRJNA577476) | soil metagenome | isolation source: 40 cm soil or saprolite under Garry oak tree replicate 1 | place: USA:California | collected 2016-06-15 | reverse complement strand
ACTGGAAGGGGTGGCACGTGAACTCGTGCGCACCACCTCGCTCTTGGAGCGCACCAATCGGGAGTTGCGGCGCAAGTTTCGCCAAGTCTGCTGCTTTGGCAGTCCCAAGGGAGCTGAGGTAGCCATCTTTTTACAAGTCAAGCGGCTCAATGCTTGCTGGTCGAAGCAGACGTGGTGGGAGACCTCCCACGCGCTCTTCTTCGATTTTCTCAATCTCCACCCTTAATGAAGGATACGCTACCGTTATGGGCTACTCTAGTTGACTTTTAACACGAAAACCAGAGCAACATAAGCAGTTATTCTATCAAGCCGATTGCTCGCCTGCGCTAGATGGCAATGGGCGGTTATGCCAGCCAGTTAATTGCTGATAGGCATGTGCTACGCGCAATGCCGTGGCTTCCTCAAAGGGCTTCCCTACAATCTGTAGCCCAATGGGTAGACCATCCATGGTAAAACCGCAGGGGCAGGAGACTGCCGGTAATCCGGCCAGATTAAATGGCAATGTCAGACGCAAATAGGCCGGTGAGAGGTTTTCTGTCACGCCATCGATCTCAATATCCTGGGCCATCAGTGTCGCCGGTTGAGCGGGCACTGGAATAGTGGGTAGCACAAAGACATCTACTTTCTGCATGATGGTACGCAGATTGCTGGAAAAGAGACGGCGTTCATGCAAGGCATTCAAATAATCTACAGCCGAAAACTGTTTGCCTTTTAAGAGATTTGCCCGGACAGCCTCTCCATACAGATCCAGTTTGTTGAGCCAGCCGTTTTGTATATGTGCTAGCATGGCTTCCGGTCGTAGAATAGTGTGGAATTGCTCAACGGTAGGGCGGCGTGGTAGCTCAACATCAACGATCTCAGCACCTTCTTCTTCTAAGACGTGCAAGGCTGCACGCCAGGATGCACGTACCTCTGGATCAAGCGGAGCCACAAATGCTTCCTGTAGTACCCCTATGCGTAATCCTTGTAGTAAGAGTGTGCCACGTCCTTGCGCGCCGCCAATCAGCATAGCGGTTGTGTGCCCAGGTGACAAAGGGGGACCGGAGACGCTATTGGGATCACGTGGATCATAGCCAGCAATCGCGTCGAAGATAAGGGCACAATCTTCTGCCGTGCGTCCTAATGGCCCAACGTGATCGAGCGACCAGCTTAGTGGTATTACTCCGTGACAACTAACCCGTCCATAAGTCGGCTTGAGACCGGTAACACCACAGCAGGCGGCAGGAATACGAATAGACCCGCCGGTGTCAGTACCGATTGCTCCCAGACACATGCCCGTTGCCACTGCCGCAGCTGAACCCCCGCTAGAGCCACCGGTTGTTCTTGTGCGATCCCAGGGATTACGGGTGGGTGGCGCATAGGGGCCGTAGGCAAATTCAAACGTATTGGTTTTGCCAATAATGATGGCACCGGCCTTGCGTAGTTGCTCTACAACTGTGGCATCCTCTTGTGAAACGTGGTCAGCAAGCACTTTGGATGCTGCCGTCGTGCGTACACCTTTCACGGCAATCATGTCCTTAATGGCAATGGGAATCCCATGCAACCGACTGCGATGGAGGCCGGTACGCAGCTCGCGTTCCGCCTGCTCTGCGTCCCGCAACGCTTGCTCGCCCATGACGGTAATGTAAGCCTGTATTTCACTATCTTGAGCCTCAATACATTCGATTGTCTCAAGAACCAGTTCGGTTGGTGTAGTAATCCCTGCATGTACCTCTTCAGCCGCTTCGCTTATAGAACTGTAAGGCATTTCGTTTGCTCCTCGTTATTGCCTCTATGCCGCTCAGTCGCCGTTCTCTGCTTGCTAGATGACCTTTTCGACAACCATTGCGATCCCCTGTCCTACGCCTATACACATGGTGGCTAGTCCCAATTCCACATCCTGGCGCCGCCCCATCTCATGCAGCAGTGTAGTAAGAATGCGTGCACCGGAGCAGCCCAGAGGATGCCCAAGCGCAATCGCTCCTCCATTCCTGTTCAACCGTTCGTCCTCAGGATCCATATTCCACTCGTGGAGCACTGCCAGAGATTGTGCAGCAAAGGCTTCGTTGAGTTCGATAAGACCCACATCATTGAGCGAGACTCCGGCCCGCGAAAGCGCCTTCCTCGTTGCTGGCACTGGTCCAATGCCCATCACGCGGGGTGGGACTCCGGCTACCCCAATGCTCCTTATCCTGGCCATTGGCTTGAGACCGTGTGCCCGAGCGTAAGCAGCGGAGACGATCAGCACCGCAGCCGCTCCATCGTTGAGAGGGCTGGAGTTGCCTGCTGTGACTGTCCCGCCTTGTTTGAAGACTGGCTTGAGCCTGGCAAGCTGCTCTAGAGAGGTATCGCGGCGTGGACCTTCGTCTGCCTCGATCTGCGTTTCAGACGTGCCAGTCCTGATCGTGACTGGCACGATCTCGTCGTAGAAGCGCTTCTTGTCCTGCGCAGTGACAGCCTTCTCATGACTCCTCAGAGCGAAGCGATCCTGGCGCTCACGAGTGATAGCGTAAAGATGCGCGAGTTCTTCGGGTCTCTGTTCCTGAGAAGCGAACTTGAAGCTCTCCTGGACCAGGTTTTCGGCGGTCATACCGAGCGAGTCTGTGTGTCCCATCTCCTCCAACTTGGGATTGACGAAGCGCCAGCCCAGAGTGGTATCGTACATGGTCTGGTGCCCAGTGGCAAAGCCCTTTATAGACTTGGATATTGCGTAGGGCGCTCGGCTCATGGACTCGACACCCCCGCTGACATACACGTCGGCTTCGCCAACCATCACGGCCCGCGCGGCATTCGCCACAGCTTCAAGTCCCGAGCCGCATAAGCGATTGACCGTCGCTCCCGCCACCTCGACCGGAAAGCCCGCCAGCAACAGTGACATGCGCGCCACATCGCGGTTGTCCTCACCAGCCTGATTGGCACAGCCAAAATAAACATCCTCGACTTCAGCGAATGGGACACCTGTCCGTTCCATAAGCGCACGCAAGACGAGAGCCCCGAGGTCATCAGGTCGGATGGCACTCAGTGCGCCGCCATGCTTTCCGATGGGGGTGCGGACTGCACCCACGATCCAGGCCTCGTTTGCTCCTCCGTAGGCCATATCTATCGGCTCCTTTCTCTGGTTAGTGCATGTGCATGCATTTCTTCAACAGTGGGACGGAATTGATGAATCGCCGCCAGCCGGGAGCTTCTCACTTGCTCTTAGAATACATCCCGGTCGGGTCCAGTCGGACACGAATCATCTGTAACTCCTGGCTGGTTGGCGGACTTACCTCTGAAAGATTCTCGGCCAATCTCACCGGCCACCCCATCTCAGCTTGCACCTGTTCTAAGGGAATCCCTGGATAGAACGAGACAAGTTGCATCTCGCGCTCTACATTCTCAAAATTAAAGATGGCCTTATCTGTGATGACGAGTTCCGGCCCTTGACCTGGTATGCCCTGCGCCTGTCGTGCGTCTCCCCCGGTCAAGTAGCCAGGACTGGTGAGAAAGTCGAGCCGCTCGACAAAAGCCCGCTTCTTGAGCTGCATGATGTAGAAGGTGCGCTGGGCATTGATCGCGATCTCACACGCGCCACCACTGCCTGGCAGCCGTATTCTTGGGCTGGTATAGCTCCCGATGACACTGGTATTGAGATTGCCGAAGCGATCAACCTGTGCACCGCCTAGTAAGGCCACTTCGACCAGACCACGCTGGAGATAGAGGCCAAACAAATCGGCCATCGAGATGACGCAGGTAGCTCCAGTCACCAGCGTCGGGTCCCCAATGGAAAGGGGCAGCCGCTGTGGTTGCGCGCCGTAGATTCCCGATTCATAGATAAGTTCAAGATTGGGTGCTCCTGTATGCCGGGCCAGGTTGCAGGCAATATTTGGTAAACCGACTCCAACGAAGACGGTTCGGACACCACTCAACGCACGTGCGGCAGCCACAATCATCAACTCAGATGGGGTATAGCCTCTTTCAGGCTGTGTCTTTTTTTCACTCATTGATAAGCTCCATACTCAACGGAAGCAGCAGGAGCAGAGCCGGGTTGAATGCGCTCTAAGGTCTCCGTCCCAAGCTTGCGTAAATATTCAGTATGATCCTCGACACTGTAAACCCATTCGTCTAACCAGTCTTGGACACGTTGTGGATCGCGTGAGAGCTTATCCCACATGAGATAAAAAGCATTGTCACGGTCATAGTATCCCTGGACATACGAAGGGTACGCTCCATAGGGCAGATGCACAACCGCATCAACAATCAAACCAGGAATAAGCGTTCGATTGGGATCAGCCCGGATGATGGCTTCATCCACAAGCTCCTCAGCGACAATGATCACCTTGCGGGCAGCAAAGGCCACCTCTTTCTGCACACCCAGCAGGCCCCAGAGCTGCGTGTTGCCTTGACGATCAGCCCGCTGTGCATGAAGAATAGCAATATCGGGATGGAGAGGCGGCACGACAGCCACCTTTTCATCCCCATAGGGACTCTCTAGAAATTTGATCTGATCATTGACAAGGGGCATCTCGGACCCTAGGTAGCTGTGCAATGGATAGAAAGGTAATTTCGTTGCCCCGGCGATGTAGCGCCCGACCATGCCATAATGTGAGTACTCCTCAAGCTCCAGAGGAACGGGCCTCCCCGTTTCAACCGCACGACGCACGCAGTGTAAAGCACCAACCCCAGGATTCCCCAGATAACTAAAGATGAGCTTACTTGCCACTCCTGCCGCTATCATTTGATCATAGATCAGGTCAGGTGTCATACGAATCAATGTTAAGTCGCGACGGTGTTGTCGAATGATCTCGTGCCCAGCGGCGAAGCAGATAAAGGCAGTAAAGCCTTCGATTGCCACAGACATTCCATCTTGCACATACGTAGCAATAGCCTCACGCAGTGAGAGGCATTTATCAACCATTTATTGTCTCTCCTTGAGAATCAGTAGACGAGCCAGAAACCTGTTGCAAGAGGGTACGCGCAAAGGCAATTTCACCGCCGTTGACAATATGCTCCCTGCCTGGATAGATACGTTCAGTAACGAGCGCTCCCCTCTGCTGAAAAATGGCCGCGCTCTCCTGCACTCGCGAGAGCGAAATAAAGCTATCTACATCACTCGTGCCGAAAAAAATGAGTGGCCTACGGCACAGGGCCACTAGTTGTCCTTCATGAGGATTCATCGACATACTCCTGTTTTGCAGTGATGGTACTCCATCCAGGGCAAGCCGCAAGGGTTACCCATAGGCGTTAACTTAAGGGGTGTAGGGCCTCCCTTCCAAGTGTCCCCAAGTTCTTCTTTTTTTCTCGCGCACGCCACAGAAGAGCGCGAGAAAAGAGAAAAGCGAGGGCACCCTGCACCCCCAAAGGGGCTGGCCGCCCCTTTGAACCCCGCTTTAGGTCCCTTCAGTTAACACTGAGGGGAGCCATCCTTGCAGTTGCCCTGGTCCACATAGCGTGGAGCTTAGACGGTGATCGGCTCTAAATTCAACGTGGCAAGGTATTCCTCGCGCCTCTCCTCGAACCAGGGAGGCAGGTGCAACACTTGCCCTAACTTGTTCATTGGCTCATCAATACCAAAGCCGATATCACAGGTCGCAGCCTCGAAGAGCACACCACCGGGCATCCGGACATAGATCGAGTGGAAGTAGTTACGATTCTTCAACTCGGAGACATCGACATAGCCCAGACCTTCCAGATACTCTTTCATGGTCTTCAGCTCCTGATCATTCTGAACAGCGAAGGCAACGTGATGCACCGTTCCAGCACCGTAGATCCAGCTCCCCGCGGGCACGTCCGGCTCGTGCAGGAAGTCAACTGTTTTCCCTGCGCCTCCCTCTCGTACTTCAAAGCGCTTGTAGGGTCCTTTCTCGGCGGTCTTCTTGAAGCCAAATGCCTGCATAAAGATTTCCGACTCGGCTGTCTCGCGTAGGCTCAGTGTAACGCTATGCAAGCCGCGCACGGCAACGTCTTCAGGCACGACAGAGGTCCAGGGGGGACGCGTATCATTATCATCACCGATCAATTCAAATTCGAGGCCACAGGGGTGCAAGAAACGAATGTAGGGCTGGCTGAAACGCTCCTGGATACCGCTTTGCTGCACGTTGAAGGAATCGAAACGCTTCTCCCAGAATGAGAGCGAGGATCTTGGTACGCTATAAGACGTGATCTTCACCTGCCCGGTCCCTCTGCGCCCATAAATGCCTACTTGCTTGTAGGGGAAGGTCGTCATGATGGTTCCAGGTGTGCCGGTCTCATTTGCGTAGTAGAGGTGATAGATAGGAATCGCACCATCCAATAAAACAGTTTGCTTGACCATTCTCAGGCCAAGAATTTTGGTGTAAAGGTCGACGTCTTCCTGCGCGCCACCGACGCACGCTGTCAGGTGATGAAGGCCTTGAATCAAGTCCATAGAATTGTGCTCCTTTCCTTATCGGTAGTTTGTTGACACCGGAAGCTTCTCGCTCAGAGAGCAAACGGGTGGCATTTTCTCCGAGGTGAAGAGCCCAGGTGTCGTCTGCCATCAACTGATGAGATTTCCCTCGTCAACAAAGTAGCGGTAAATGCTAGTGGGAGGGGTCAATGCTCCCATCGATCTTCATCGGGTCGGAATGTGGTTCCTGGGCGACCGCCCATTGTATCTCTGCTCTAGTGAATAGTATCCTCCTTTCCTACCATGCTTCTTGCAGAAGCACCAATAGTTGGGCGACATCAGTAATGGGCTTAGGGTTACTCTGTACGGTACGGCTTGCAAAGGCAAGTTGCGCCAGCCGTGGCAGATTGGAAGCGGGAACGCCAACATCGCGTAAATGCTGCGGCAGTCCTGATTGCCTGATGAGGACATCAACCTGCTGCACAATCGTCTCTGCCAGAGCTGTCTCGCTTTGTCCACTGTCAGTGAGTCCCAGAGCGTCAGCAGCCTGAGCGATTTGAGACGCGGTAGCCTCCAGATTGAAGCGCAGCACATGGGGTAGCATGATGCCATTCGCAATGCCATGTGCTACTCCAGCCGTGCCACCCAGAACATGGCAGATGCCATGATGCAGACCCATTGTCACACTGGAAAGCGCGAAGCCCGCCAGGTAAGCTCCCGCGAGCATCTCAGTCCGTACCGGGATGTTCGCCCCATCAGCAAGACAGGAGGGGAGAGCATTCCAGATCGAGCGAAGAGCGCCAAGAGCCGCCGCAGTTGATAGGGGGTTGCGCGTTACCGAGTAGAGCGCCTCGAAGCAATGCGCGAGAGCATTGACACCAGTGGATGCGGTGAGTCCTTTGGGAAGCTGGCAGGTGAGCAACGGATCGTACAGAACGAGCTTCGGCACGATCCTTGGATCAGACAGGGTGGTTTTGCGTGTCGTTCCCTCGATGGCACGTGTCGTGCCATAGAATGGGGTCATCTCTGAACCTGCATACGTCGTGGGAATAGCAATGACTGGAATACGGGGCTGGTCGATGGGAGTCACAGCACGGACGGCTTTCCCCGTGAGCTCTTCCTCCAGGGCAGAGCTCACAGCTTTAGCTATACCAATGGGGCTTCCTCCGCCCAGGCCTATCACGGCATCAATGGCATGCTGGTGAGCGAGGGTGAGAACCTCAGAGACCTGAGCATCCTGCACGTGCGGCTGAACCCGCTCATAGATAGCAACCAGGCGGGAAGACAATGCTGCTGCAATTCTGGAGACGTGTCCAGCTGATTGTTGGGAAGGGCTTGTGCAGAGCAATAGACGTTGCCAGCCGAAATCTTCGACGGCTTTGCCAAGTTGCTCAAGCGCACCCACAGCGAAGATAACCTTGTGCGCAAAACCCGTAGAGTGAAATGCTTGCATTATAAGACCTTCTTGGGTAGTCGAGAGCAAGCCCATCATGAAGAAGCCCTGCTCCACAACACTGACAACGATGTCGCAATAACTTAGGCACGTGCTTTTCTAGAATCTCCTCTCACCTCATTGCCTTTGGCGGAGGCGCGGAAACAAGCTCAGTGCGTTTTCACGCTCGATCAGCCGCACCGCGCTGGCATCAAATCCCTCATACGCCCTCAGTTCGGCACTATTCTTGATCAGATGCGATTCCGGCATAAAGGGATAATCGCTGCCAAAAAGGATGTGGGAAAAATCAATCAGTGCGCGAAGTCCAGTCAGCGTCACGGGGTTCGCTGACATAGCTACATCATAATACAAGCGCTGAAGCAGTGTGAAGACATCTTTGGGAGCACGTTCTTTGAGCGACGCCCTGATCAGTGGCCCAAAGGTGAGCCGTTTCGCCAGATAGGGGACCGCCCCGCCGGCGTGTGAAAGGATGAAGCGTATCTCGGGGTAGCGTTCCAGTGTCCCACTGTATAACAAGTTGGCGACCGTTCTCGTGGTCTCAAAGGGAAACTCGTAGAGCGATGGAGGGAGATGAAATCTCGGTTGATCTTTGCTCGGTGGTGTGGAGGGATGAAGAAAGACCAGAGCATGACGCCGATTGAGTTCGGCAAAGAGCGGTTCAAAATAGGGATCACCGAGATAGCTTCCCTGGTAGTGGGTGAGCAGCCCGATGCCATCGAGGTGCAGGGTGTCAAGGGCATACTCTGTTTCGCGTAGCGCAGCGTCCACATCGGGGAGTGGCAGGACAGCAAATGCACCAAAGCGCTGCGGATACGCTTGCAGGAGACCGGCTGCGTATTCGTTGATCTGTCGTGCCAACGTGAGAGCCAGCGCGTTGGTCCCAAAAAGAACACCTGGTTCAGAGAGAGAAAGCATCGCGGTGGCAATGCCTTGCCGATCCATGACAGCAAGAGACTGCTCGACGTCCCACACGGGAAAATCAACCTCAGGAATAGGCTCAGATACGCCTGCGCGCTGCAAAGCCAGGAGATACTCCGGCGGAAGAAAGTGATGATGCACATCGATACGGTATGGTTCGGCGGACATGCTAGCATGCATAGAAGAACTCCTTCCACATCCTTCCATAGGATGTTGCTTTCATTAGTGCTGAGTGAGTGTGTCTCTGACGAAGCTATTGATAGAAAACACTCTTTTTGTTTCTTTTTCTCAACATTTACCTCTTATTCTGTCGAAATGGTTTCTTCCTTTATTTGCATCTTTGTCTTCAAACAAGTAAAAAACTGCCCGGTCAGCTTCTCTGCTGTGCTGTTAAGAAGACGGGCTCCTACGCTGGCGAGAGTCCCGCTCACGATGACATCTGCCTGCCAGTCCATCAGTGTTGTTCCTGCATCGCTTGTGCGCAACTGCATACGACCCACTAGTTCGACTACGCTGCCAGGAGCCTTGCCCACTCCCTTCACGACCATGACGTCAGGTTCCTGCAACTCACGAGTCACATCAATCGTAAATTTTGCCTTGACAGGTCCGACGCCTACGGCAATGATGGCTTTCCAATGTTCCTCACCTAACACCTCCAGGCTCTGGAAACCGGGCGCGCATCCAGCTACCTTGTTCACATCTGTAAGATAATCCCATACGTGTTTGTGGGGCGCTTCAATGGTCTGTGTTCCTGAAAATTCCATGTTTCACCTTTCTCACTTCTCATATTCTTACGAGACTGCTGGAATTGCTCCCATGAACTCCAGAATGCGGGTCGGGGTAATGGGGAGCTGTGTAATTTTGGCACCAAGTGCATCGGAGATAGCGTTGGTAATCGCGGGCGGGGCGCAGATCGCGCCACCTTCACCCACACCGCGAAAGTTGACAGGGCTGGCAGGGGGGGTCTCCAGATGCTCAATCTCTATCAATGGGACCTCTGTTGCTGTGGGGATCAGATAGTCCATGAAGGTCGAGGTCAGGAATTGCCCCTCCTTGTCGTAGATCGCATGCTCATAGAGTACTCCGCCGATACCCTGGGCTACACCTCCGCGTATTTGTCCTTCCACGACGGCAGGATTAATCATGGTCCCGCAATCTTCTACGACCAGGTAGCGTGTAATCTCCACTTTGCCGGTCCCCGGATCGATTTCGACCCAGCAGCAGTGTGTGGCCTGGGAGAAGCCCCCCTCTCCGCCATCATAGGTTGAAGTGTGTACCAGCTCGGCAGCTACTCCAGGCGGCAGATCACCTGGCATCGTATGCACCATCATCGCGATGCGCTCCAGTGGGAGTGCCTTTTGCGGTACACCACGAACCGAGATGATGCCATTGACCATGTTCAGATCATCTGCGCTCGCTTCCAGCATGAAGCTCGCCACCTGAAAGACCTGCTTTTTGACTTCTCGTGCAGCAAAAAGTGCAGCCCCGCTGGCCATCGTCGCGGCCCGGCTACCGCCCGTGCCAACCAGACTGAAAGGTGTCGTCTGTGTATCCCCATGCACCACTTTGACGCTCTCAAATGGCACACCTAATTCACTGGCTACCACCTGTGCGAGCGTGGTTTCGTGGCTTTGTCCATGCGGTTGCTGGGCAGTCATCACGCTCACCTGACCCGTGGGCTCGATGCGGACGGTTGCCATTTCTCTGGCTCCGCCGATTTGCGACAGCATATCTGCCTCAGCAGGAGCGGGTTCAATGAAGGTTGCCAGGCCAAAGCCCACTACGCGTCCTTGCGCACGCAAGCGCTTCTGTTCCTCACGATACCGCGGTAAGTCTACCAGTTCCAGGGCTCGTTCGAGCGTCTGGCGCACATTCACCCGCGAAAGCGTTGTCCCGGATGCCATTCTCAATGGTTGCTCCTCCCAGGTGATCAGGTTCTTGAGGCGCACCACGACGGGATCGAGTCCAAGTTCCTTCGCGACGATATCGATGAGCGTTTCGCGCGTCCAGGCCTCTACGGCCCAGGGACCTCGATAGGGAGTGTACGGGCCAGTATTGGTGGCTACAATCGTGCTTTCAAAGTGATAGTTCTGGAAACGGTAGGGACCGGGGAGCATGAAACGCACGAATATGGAGAAAAATGCTGCCCAGGGAAATGGAGGAACCTGGTAGGCTCCACTGTCCTGGACACTCTTGGCTCGCAATCCCAGAATGGTCCCGTCTTTTTTGATGGCCATCTCCACAGTGATCTGTTCCCCACGCGCATGACCGCCAGCCAGTAAATGCTCATGGCGATCTTCAATCCACTTGACTGGTCGACCAATTTTTAGAGCGGCCATAGCCACAAGCATGTCTTCGCGGAAGACGCTGGCCTTCAAGCCAAAGCTGCCTCCCATATCGGGGGCAATCACCCGGATGTGGTGAATGGGAAGATTGAGTTGCATGCTCAGGACCAAACGTGTGGCGTGATGTGCCTGTGTGCCTGTGTAGTAGGTCAGTTCCCCTCTCCCTTTATCATACATCGCCACTCCCCCGCGCGTCTCCATCGGGACCTGGAAGTAGCGATGTTCGCGAAATGTTTCTTTGATCACATGATCGGCTGCACTGAAAGCTGCATCAACATCGCCGTTCGTGAAGCTACTCTGATGGATAATATTGCTGCCGATCTCTTCGTAGAGAGGCGCACTGGCTGGGTCAAGCGCGACCTCGATGCTGGGTACCGGGGGAAGAGGATCATAGTCCACCTGAATCAGATCCAGTGCATCCTCAGCAAGATAACGACTTTCGGCAACGACCATCGCGATGAGATCCCCGACCAGGCGTACCTTATCAGTGGCGAGAGCGGTATACGTAAAGGGTTTATCTCCTGGCAGTGGCATCACGGTGATAGGGTTGATGGCACCTGCAATATCGGCTGCGGTGAATACAGCAATAACTCCAGGCAACGTCCTTGCCTGGCTGGCGTCCACTGTGATGCGAGCGTGTGCGTAGGCACTGCGCAGGAATGCGGCATGGGCCATATGAGGAAACTTAAAATCATCAATATACTGGCCCTGCCCGGTCAAAAATCGTGGATCCTCGACACGCTTAACGCTTGCGCCGATCAAAGTCCCAACCATGCTGTGTTTCTCCTTCAGTGCGTATTATTGCTCGGTAAGCCTGACTCTGATGACGTGTCTCTCATCTTTTTGGCAGCCAGACGCACGGCGTTCACGATATTCTGGTAACCGGTACAGCGGCAGAGGTTGCCGGAGAGGGCTGGGCGAATTTCGTCATTTTGAGGGTCAGGATGCTCTTGCAGAAAAGCATAGACAGACATGACGAAACCAGGAGTGCAGAAACCGCATTGCATGCCATGACATTCCCAGAATGCCTCTTGTACAGGGTGCAGTTTGCCGTCGTGCGCCAGTCCCTCAATCGTCGTGATGTCTTTGCCATTTGCTTGTACGGCAAACATCAAGCAGGAGCGGACAGCTTCTCCACCGACCAGGATGGTACACGCTCCGCAGACGCCGTGCTCACATCCAAGGTGCGTCCCGGTGAGTTCCATGTCGTCGCGCAGGAAGTCGGCCAGCGTCTGACGCGCCTCTACGCTTCCTTCACGGGGAACTCCGTTGACAGTGAGTGCCACGACATGTTTCTTACTCGCGCTCATTGTTTTATCTCCTTCAGCAGAACAAACGCGTTCACTGTGCACGCTGCACAGCTTCGGTCAGTGCTCGCTTGACCAGGGTTGTTGCAACATATTTGCGGTACTGGGAACTAGCATGGATATCGCTGGATGGATCAATGTCTGTGACCACTTCGGCAGCGGCAGCCGCAATGCACTGGTCGTCTGGCTTGCACTTGAGCAGGGCCTGCTCGACACTGGAGGCACGCATAGGGGTTTCACCAACGCCAGTCAGGGCTACGCGCACATCCGAGCAGGTCTGGTCACTGCTCAATGTAACGGTTGCAGCGACACCAACAAGGGCAAAATCGCCATGCCGCCGGGATACCTCTATGAATGACCAGCCTGTCCCCACTGGTAATGCAGGGAAGCGGATTTCGCTCAAAAGATCGCCTGATTCCAAGGCGGTCGTAAGATAGGATACAAAGAACTCGGCGAACGTGAGGGTGTGCTTGGCTCCGCTTGCATTGGTAATGACGAACGTTGCATCAAAAAGAGCTGCGAGCGCGGGAAGTTCTGCCGCCGGATCGGCATGAGCCAGGCTCCCTCCAACGGTGCCACGATTACGGATTTGTGGGTGGCCAACCCATTCGACGGCGCTGGCGAGTAAGGGGAAGTGCTTGCGCACGATGGGTGAATGCTCAAGGGTACGATAGCGAGTAAGCGCACCGACCGTCAACTCATCGTTTTCGATACGAAGATAGTCTAGTTCGTGGACTCCGTTGAGATCAATGAGCACTGACGGTCGGGCTAGCCTGAGCGCAAGCACTGGTACCAGGCTTTGTCCACCCGCCAGCAGTTTTGCTTCATCGCCATAGCGGCTCAAGAAGTCGCATGTTTCATCTATGCTTGTAGGCGCATAGTAATCAAATGGAGCTGATTTCATAGAGAATTGCTTTCCTCCTTGCATGTTTTGTGTTGAAGTTGTCACCATGTTCAATTCTGCAAAATTGGGTTTCACCTTATCCCCCCAGCCGATGTGATGCGCAACGAACTGAGAATTGGTGAAATTACCCCTCCTTGCAAGCACCGCCCAGAGTGGTGTTGAACGTCCATTCCTTCAAATATCCACTTTCGAGCAAGTGTCGAACCAGCCTCAGAAACCGCTGATCGTGGATTTTCTCGCTAAAAATGCGGTCACGCCCAGGCAGACTTCCCGGCAAACCCCGTCTGGGAAGTCTGCTCTGTCCACTTCCTCAGATCAGATTGCGAGTGATGATTCGTGCGGCGATGTGCTCGGCAACCATGATCACCGTCAGGTTGGTGGGCGTCGCAGGAAGGCGTTGAACTTGAAGAGAGACAGCCACCTCCGCTCCGCTCTGACTGCCGAAGGTCACATTGGACGCATCGTGTCTCTGCCTTCTGTTGAAAGACGAACACGAGAGACACAAGAAAAGCGAACCATCCCATTTCTCTTGTCCTGCCTTCCTGAAGCGGTTTATGCCTTGTTCTGATTAGCGGCAAAGATTTGACCAACTACCGTGGCAAAGGGCATGTCGAGTGCTTCATAGACTGCATTGGCGTGAGGAGCCGCATTGTCCTTCAGAATCTCAACCATAGTGGTCGCATAGTCTGTGACAATGACGCCGGCCTGCGTCATGCGCAATAAACCAGTTTCTCTCTTTGTTACACTAAATGTTCCAGAAGCATCGACGGCTGCATAGGCATCATAGCCCAGACCAACTGCCCGAATCGCGGTCAATCCCAGGCAGACTTCCGTGGAAACACCGGCAATGATCAATTTTTGGCGCCCTAGTGCCTCGACTGCCTGCCTAAAACGTGGCTCATCCCAGGGATTCACTGTCGTGCGCGCTAGGACATCCAAATCGGGGCGAGCTGCAAGCAATTCGGGAAAAACAGGCCCCCACATTTCGTCAGGAGCTGTTGCGGTCACGATTGTTGGGACTCCCAACAATTTGGCCGCCTTCGCCAAAGCCACAATATTATGCTTGAGCGTAAGGACGTCGATATCGACGACTCCGGTCAAGAGACCAACTTGGTGGTCCACGAGGACCACCGCAGCATTGTCTGTAGTTAACTGCTCATAGAGTGCTTTACGACCTTCGGTGTTGACGTTGGAGCTACTCATAGTTAGCATGTCCCTTTCTGTATCATCTCCTCACACGAAGATGATTGACCTGTTTCATCAAACTTACAAACACAGCCGTTGTGTAGCAGAGTCCTGGTGAGAGCCATGGCTTGCCTCCTTAATGCGAACTACTATATCCAATAGACAAGTGTAAAAAGACATATTGTAAGTCTCCTTGTTCTAGTGGTACGTGTTGTGGTATCAACACAACAGCTTTCGCTCTCTGACTCTCCTCCAAGGCCAAAGAGCACAATGTCTAGAGATGCACGACGTTTTCTGTCCTTTGGAACTGGCCCAATCTTGGTGAAAGCACATCAGTAGCAGCAATTTTGCCTTTCTTTATTATGCTCAGAAAAAGCATAGCAATCGTCAGATAAGCTCATCATTCATCTAAATTGGGCCAGATCCACTCTTCACCTCAAAACCTGCTCACTCTTCATCGAAATTACCACATTGGCAGGAAGAAGTCAGCGTGCAGCATGTCGCATCGCACGTCACATCGCGTCTCTTCTGGGGACAGCCCCTGCTGCTTGTTGATCAGCCCATGTGCTATCATAGGAGAAGAATGCGAACCGGTGGGATGGAGCGCTTGGCCTGGCCCTCCATCCCGCCGCAGACAGGTGTTGACCCGCCTGAGGGCGCACCCGCCAGAGAGAGTATACGGCTGGAGCCAGGGCAAGTCAGCGTGCAGCATGTCGCAGCATGTCGCATCGCACGTCCCATTGCTTCCTCTCTTGCTGCTGGGGCGCTGGGGTGGGTCAGCTGGAAAGAAGGGAGGTCGCCCATGAAACGGTCCTTCTATGCGGAGCGTGACTATGCCTTCGGTGAGCACATGCTGACACTGCGCAACGCCATTGGGCTGACGCAAGCGGGGCTGGCCCAGCTCCTGGGCGTCTCACGCCGAACGGTCAGCAGGTGGGAGACCGGCGAGAGCTATCCCAACCTTGACTTGCTCAAAGCGCTGCTGACCCTGGCGGTGCGCGCCTCGGCCTTTGCGGCGGGACGGGAGGAAGAGGAGATCCGGGCCTTGTGGAAGGCGGCGCACCAGAAGGTCTGGCTCGATGAGGCCTGGCTCGCCGCCTTGCTCAAGCAACCGTCTCCCCCACCGGTGCCGGTCGCAGAGAGTGGTGGCGCTCTCGTGGGCAGGCCTCCCCCTCCTTCTGGGACCGGCCTGGCGCCCTCATCACAGCCGGAACCGCGTCCGCTGTCGAGTGAGCCGATCGCAAGCAGCGCCGCTGCTACGAGTGGCCCACGAGTAGAGTGGGGGGAGGCGCTGGATGTGCCCAGCTTCTATGGGCGAGAGGCGGAACTGGCCACGCTCGCCCAGTGGCTGGTGCAGGAGCGCTGTCGGGTGGTGAGTGTGCTGGGCCAGGGCGGCATCGGCAAGTCAGCCCTGGCGACCCTGGCCATGCGCCAGGTAGCCTCCCACTTCCAGGTGGTGCTCTTTCGCTCCTTGCGGGATGCCCCCGCATACTCCGCCCTGCTGGAGAACTGCCTCCAGGTCCTGGCCCCGCAGCCGGTGGAGGGGGGAGCTGCCACCCTGGAACGAGGCCTGAGCCGGCTGCTGGAGTGCCTGCGGGAGCAGCGCGTGCTGCTGGTGCTCGACAACCTGGAGTGCTTGCTGGAAGCAGGGGAAGCCAGAGGCCATCTGCGTCCGGGCTACCAGGACTATGCCCGGCTGCTCTCGCGTGTGGCCGAAACGGCCCACCAGAGTTGTCTGCTGCTGACCAGCCGGGAGAAACCGGCCATCCTGCGCGCCCTGGAAGGCCGCACGAGGCCGGTGCGCTCCTTGCGCCTGGCGGGGCTCTCGCCTGCGGCCTGCGAGCAGCTGTTGGCCGAGCACGAGCTGGTCGGCTCCCCAGAGGAGCAGGCGCGTCTGATTGAGCGCTACGGGGGCAATCCCCTGGCCTTGAACATCGTGGCCCAGACCATCGTCGACCTCTTTGGGGGCCAGATCGCCCCGTTCCTCCAAGAGGACACGCTCGTCTTTGGCAGCCTCAGCGACCTGCTCGAGGAGCAATGGAACAGGCTCTCGGCGCTGGAGCAGACGCAGCTCTTCTGGCTGGCCATCCTGCGCGAGCCGGTGACGCTCGAGGAACTGCGCGCGAGGCTTTTCCCCAGCCTGTCGGCGGTGCAGGTGCTCGAAGCCCTCGATGGCTTACATCGCCGCAGCCTGGTCGAGCGCGGGCAACGCCTGGGCAGCTTTACCCTGCAGTCGGTGGTGCTGGAAGATGTGAGCGAGCGGCTGGTGAGCACGGCCAGCCAGGAGCTTGTGCAGGGGCGGCTACGGCTGCTACGCGAGCATGGGCTCTCGCAGGCCCAGGCCAAGGACTATGTGCGAGAGAGTCAGGAGCGCTTGCTCGTGGCTCCCCTGCTGGCTCGCCTGCAGAGCACGGAGTCTGGACCCGTCGAGATGGAGCAGTGCTTGCGCTCCTTACTGGAGCAGATGCGCCGTTGGACTGAGGTGTGGCAGGGGTATGCCCCGGCCAATCTGGTGACGTTGCTGCGCCTACTGCGCGGGCACCTGCGTGGCCTCGATCTCTCGCGGCTGACCCTGCGGGGGGTGTATCTGCAAGGCGTCGAGATGCAAGATGCGACGCTTGCCGGGGCCCTGATGCGTGAGAGCGTCTTTACCGAGACCTTCGATGCCATCTGGGCGGTCGCCATCAGCAAGAGCGGCCAGTACTGGGCCGCTGGGAGCAAGCGGGGGGAAGTGC
>WNGJ01003032.1_pt1 | contig 17173 bp, 25 predicted proteins | sample 5400611 | NCBI WGS metagenome assembly WNGJ01 (sample SAMN13153375, study PRJNA577476) | soil metagenome | isolation source: 40 cm soil or saprolite under Garry oak tree replicate 1 | place: USA:California | collected 2016-06-15 | reverse complement strand
TCCAAGCGAGAGCCTGGGACCAGAAGGGTCCGGCCCCCACGACGTGTCACACACTCGCGCCGGACCCACGGATCGCCTAATGTGAAGACTCGCTGATTTCTGGAGCGCCTCGGATGCACCAAGTCTCAGGATTCAGACGTGTGTGTGAGCAAACTAGGGCTTCTTCATTTCGTAGCGCATCCACAAGACTACTGCTACAGCTACGGGAATTCCGATGATAATCAGGCCCCATTCTAGGATTAGAATCGCGGAACCCACGACGTAGTCCAAGGTAAAGGTTGCAATAGGAATGTTCCAGCTTCCGTCGAGATAGACCTTGATGCAGAAGGCGATGAAGAATAATAGTCCTCCTCCGCCGCCTCCTCTGCTCGTCCGTGAGCGTTTGCGAAAGAGCCGATATCCTCTCCGTTCGTCGACGGGTAGTCTCTTCCACCACAGCCGCCAGCATAGGAATCCAGCTACGATTACGGGGATTCCGATCAAGAGGAGTTCCCAGAAGATCGCGTTGAGAATGAAGTTCACCAGGTTGGCCATTGTCCAGAGGCTCAGGGTCCTAGGCACTAAGCCGGTTGATTGTGCGTTTCCTGCGAACCACCAGAAGACATAGACTGCGCCCACGAAAGCCAAGATGCCCGCAGCTACAAACACGGCAACCACGGTCCAATGCTTCCTCATGAATCCCTTCCACTCAGAACCTTCCATCCCAACCGTCACTGCTCTTGGCCTCCGCTCTCCCTTCTGGAATCGTTACAAAGAGAATCGGGCTGTCTACTTAAAGGGCAAACGGGTCGATAGAACGTACTGCGAATACTTGAGCGGGATTAGAGCTCTCACTCACTGAGGTGCCTGGCTGGAGATCGCGGATCTTCTTATCCGGAATCCAGCAAGGGCTGACGACCGAGAGAGGCCTACAAGAAATCAGAACCGGCCGCCATGGAAGGGTCCAGCTGCCCAGCCAGGATGAGGCCCGCTACTGGCTACAGCAGTGGCGTGAAGCCGCCAAACCAAAGCAGGAGACTCCCCTACGCAAGATCTTCGTCAGAAGAAAACGAGCAGAGGTGAGAGAATGACAAAGAACAAGACCCGAGAAGGACCCCTACCTCCAGCCGACAAGGGAGTCAACGACGCAAGACCCGGACTGCCAACTCCGACGGTTCGCAGGAACGTCACCTGGGTCCAACCAGAACCAACCACATCAGACGTTACACGACCTCAACAGCTGAGCCCAGACACAACATGGGCCGAGCCTAGTATCGCCAAGTCCAAGCTAGCAAAAGGGTCCCCAGGGCTCTCGACCACTCGGGACCAGACAAAGGAGTAGACGCTAAACGAAGGTCCGGTCCAAGTACGTCTACTGGTGCATCAGTCACCAACAATACGTCGAGCCTAGCGCTCGTAGAAAGTTGCGGGACCAACTAGGCTGCAGGATTGTGAAGCTCAACCTCACGCTCCTACGGCAAATTGACTTCCACAATTTCTCGACATGGGTCAACTCCAAGCATTCTTCCAGGAGGATCGCTATCCGAAACCGGCAATTAATTGGAATCGTCAGGAGCCCCAAGCAAAAAGGCGAACCTTAGGGAAGCTTCACTTGTTTCTCCATGGGCTCTGTTCAGTAGATTGCCCCAGTTTCCCTCATAGTCGGCATAACTTTTCCTTCGTGTGTGATGCAATAGTCCCTGTAGAACTCGTTGGCGAGCTTGTCCGCCTCGACATTGTTCTCTCTAGGGACCCAAACGGCTTTCCATGAAAGTCCCTTTAGCTGACCGATTAGTTCGTTGAACAGTGGAAGAATCTTCTGCGACTTCACCTTGTAGACCTTGTTCAGTTGCCTGATTACGAGTTCTGAATCGCCGTAGATCAACAGGTCCTTGGTTGCAACGTGTTCCCTAACCCATTTCACCGCCCTAATGGCAGCAGTGTATTCTGCTAAATTGTGAGTCACAACACTTCTCCAAGGCTCTCCCGCAAGCCCGGCTTCCTTTGCAAGGATCTGCCCTGAGTCTAAATCATAGACGATGAAGGCATAGACCGGGATTCCTCCAGGATTCTTCGGTTCACAAAGTCCATCAAAGTAAATCTGAATCGTACACGCCATGTAGCCAGTGGCTCCGACAACATGTTAGCCGTAGTGCGCGACTTCGAAAGACTCATCGCTTCGCTCGACCAACAAGTCCATAATGGCCGATTCATCGTCGTCAGCAAAGGGTCTGATCTCACTCTTCCCGTCTTTCATATAGTCGAGGCCGTCGGCAGAAAATCCTGAAGTAGAAACTACGACAGCGTGTTCTGGAATATCGCGGAGCTTTCTGCTTACGTCTTCGAACTCTTTCTTCGAAGCCTCCAAGTCTAACTTAGTTACTGGCGTTGTCTTGGAGATTCTCTTCACAAGGATCGTAAGAAGATCCTCATGGAGTCTTTGGTGCAGCCTTGGAAAGAACCAGTAGTAGATCCAGTGAGTCGGAGTCCCTCGAAGAGTTCGCTTGGAGAGGAACCGTCGCAATCTGTTTCGAGGTTCATCGTGAACGAACACGTCAAACATGTATCTCTTTCCGCTCTTGCCTTCAACTTCAACATTGAACTTGACCTTGTCTGCGGGCAGATCCTGCAGTTCTTCCCCAGCACTGCTTGCCCGCTTCAAAGAGTTCCAAATGCGTTCAGCAGGAGTCTTTCCTTCAGGCGGAAGAAGCTCGAAGGTCGTGATGAACCTGAACCTGGTTACCTCCCAATCTATGTCTTCGACAAGCCCGAAACCTTTCCCCGCCCAGAGACCATATAGGATGAATCCAATCAAGGTCGCGTCGAAACCGGCGAAAATCACCTGTGCAAGCAAGCTCACTGTGGTCCAGATAGCAACGATGAAGATCGTGACCACGAACGCAAGCGCTCCTATCAAGAAGATTGATGTGCTGTAGACCCTGTACGCCCTGTCGATTTCGTCAGCGTGGGAATTGAGCGTGTCGCCTATCCTGAGAATTAGGGTGGAAGGGTCCCTGGTCGGAGGCGGGGGTTCGTCAGTTGACTTTGATGGAACAGAAGCCATTTCGCCAGCTCTATGAAGAAATGTCTGCCTGTGAATTATAAAGGATGAACTAACTTTGTGCAGTCATTCGCCGGTTCTTCCTGTTCGAATGTCTCTCGCGAAGGCTAGGAAACTGTTGCCCATCTTACCGTACCAGTCGCGTCCTCGATCAGTTATTCGGTAGTACTTCGCTGCTCCCGTTGTAGTCTTCTCTGTTACCAGTCCCAGCCGAACGAGCCGTTCAAGACCATCGCCAACTATAGTGTCGTGCTGTGTACCAGAAAGGTTGGTCCTTATTTCATATCTACTGGCACCAATCCAGTCAGGATTACTACCCGGAAGTCTCTCCTTGGGATGGGTCGCAAGGAAGTTCAGAATGGAGAGAACAATCTCGACGAGCGGCTGTCTGACCCTTTCCGAGCTTCTATGCCTGAACGGCACTTGAACCCGGCCCTCGGGTCAGTTTAGTTGAACTTAGTTATCCTTTCGGTGAAGTTAGGTAGGATTGATACGCGCTCAACTCAATCGGGTTTTTTCTTTCATCGAGCCACATTCACCTGTGGTGACTGAACAAATGCAAGTACTAATGGTATGCCCGGTCTGTGGCCAAGAAGTGGATAGCGAGATCCTTCACAGACTAGGACTTGAAGGGGAGGTATTGCAGGAGGTGCAGGCGCTCCGCGACGAGGGCAAACTCACACAGGCGATATTCCTAGCCATAAAGATCGTACGAACAGTGCAGGACAACCCACAGTGGATGAAAGACTTGCTTGAAGAGCAGACGCGAATACTCTCGCTCGGTTTCAAGGATACTGTTCACGACAGCAACGGAGAAGTTCTCAAGGCGCTTCACGAACTGACCGGGAACCCGCTCCGAGGAAAAATCCAGGAGGTATCCATAGCCAAGAGGCTGAAGGCAGCAGTTCCCATGGACTCATTCACAACTGAGAACTCCACTAGGAAAGGCGAAGACGTTGAGTGTTCTGTGATAGAAGAGAACGACCTCGCAGGCACTATAATCGTAGAGTCGAAGCGGATCAAGACTTGGAGTTCCGCCCATATTGATCAAGTCAAGGAATACATGACAAGAAGAGGCACACCATTCGGGATCGTAGCGACCACCGCCATGCCTAGCGATGCCCTCGGTGACTCACTAATGATAGACGGTGTCTTGGTAGTGAAAGTAGACCGCCTGGACGTAGCCTACCTCTTCATGCGACAATACGTCATTGCCAAGCTGAAGCTCGAACGAGAATACCAGTCCAAGGTGTCCCAACTGCAAGTGAGCGAACAAGTAATACAAGAGCTTCGAGATTCGGTGAATAACGGAGAGCTCGATGAGGTCATTGCCTCTGTGCCGCACGACGCGGACGCGATAGATGACCTAGTCAACAACGCTGTAGAATACATTCGTTCGCTGTCAGGTAAGGTCAAGAAAAAGACAGACCACATCCGGGCTCAGATAACGAAGCTAATGTCAAATCATATCGGAGTGATAAGGGCGAAGCTGGCGGGGGATTCAGCTAACTGATCGCTCCCATTTCAATGAATCGAAAAATAAATAATTCTAAAGAAAACTATAAGAGGCAGTTTTAGGGCGGTCGGCGGTCTATGGTCGAAATCATTCTCGATAAGGAGATCGGCCAGCTTATCCCAGTCCTCCTAGATGCCCGCGGGAGGACCATCGACGGGTCTCACCGGAAGCAACGAGACAAGGGCTGGCGCACGGAACGCCTGAAGCACATCGATACAGAAGAGAAGTTCCTGAGAGCCCGGCTCTTGGCGAATGATAACCGTCGGGTCATGGAGGCTGAGGAGATAAGAGAGATTCTCAACGAGCTTGCCGAGATTTACCATAAACAGGGCGCCGAGCCGGGTGAAATCGTCAGACTAGTCGCGGACAAGACTGGATACTCTGAGGGAACGGTGAACGATTATCTTCGCGCTGAGTTCAAGGACAGGCAACACCGTGAAAGTGCGCTCGCCGGTTCTTCGCAAACTTCCAGCACCAAAAAGCTAGTAGCGGCGGCAAGGCAGGTCCAGGAAGATACCAACAAAGCTCTGGAGCGGATTATCAAAGATCCTGGACTAGACGAATCGAACAAACGTCTGATCGTACGGGAAGTAAAGAAACGAGTTGACCTGGCCAAAGCCATCGAGACTCATGTTGGCATAGTAAAGAAAGCGAGCGCAGCGGGTGAAGCGCCACCTCCAAGGACTATCGTCAGCGTCCAGGGTGAATGGCTCGTGAAATCGTTGGAAAGCGCATCAGCCGCGTTTTCCGGTTGTAGTTGGAAAGCGGCTAAGGAGTTGTCCTCTCTTCAGAGGCGACGTTGCCATTCGCTAGTCGTCGGGGTCAAAGACCATGCAGATGCATGGTTGAGACAACTAGAACGTCTCCAAGAGGGAGGTGGGAATAGGGATGAGTAAGACACAGTTTTTGACGCTCGAAGACCGCTTCAGGTCATTGCCACCTGACAAATATCCGTTCACTGTTGTGAGCATGGCAGAGGAACTCGGTAAGACACCAAAACAGGCGAAACAGACGATAAAGGCGTACATGCGACAGTCGGAGAAAGCACTACAGAACATAGAAGGTAACCACGTGAAAGACGCTGAGTTATTTGATCTCAAAGCCAAGAAGCTCGAAGAGATAGGGAGATACGTGATTCTCCCAGAAAGCTGGAAGAGAGATGCAAGGATCGTCAAAGCGAGCTGGGGCCTTTACTACCAGAACGCTTGGAGAATCCACAGGCTAGGATTTTCGATTATGAGGAGCGCATTCAACCGGTACGCTACTTTCGGTGCCGACGTCAAACCAGCGATCGAGTCCACACAGAAACTTCTGGAATCGTTCAAGCCCCCTGTCACACAGGAATAGAGGGCTTGAACACCTTTTTTTTTCCGTCCGAAAGTTTTCTAAATAGCCGTTGAAAGTGTTGTATTATGGCTAAGGGAAACGGAACCACTTTCTATCTGTCAGAAGACCTAGTCCCCTTAGTCGATAAGCTGAAGGACCGGCGGCAAGACCCAACCAGGGCAGCCACTCTGCGCTTTTTGATTCTCAAGTCTCTCGCAGAACTCGGCTATCTTCCCTCTCTCCAGAAGAAGGCACTAGGCCTCGAAACAACTCCCACAAGTCCATAGCCGCTACTTTTGACGCTTAGCGAGAGCTAGCCGCCCGAACTTCACGTAAGGCCTCTAGCAGCACCATGGGGTATGGGACTATTGTTTTCCTAAACTGTTCATGATTTCTTCGTATAGCTCGTCCTTTTTCTTTTCCGAGTAGCTGTCATAGTACAGTTCTAAGATTCTGTATCCCCTTTTTCGCAGCAGCGATCGTAGCTCTTCATCCTTCGTCATCTGCGCTGTTCCGAGATGGACCCGGCCGTCGACAAACACGAGTAGCGGTCTAGGCTCAAGCGGGAAATAGAAGTCAGTTGCGGTTACCGCAATCTCTACCTGTGTCTGGTAGTGTATTCCGTCGTCTTGTAGTTTGATTGCTAGTTCTTGTTCCATGCGTGAGGGGTTGGCGTGTAGGCGTTCGCGCCAGTCGCTCCGCTGACTCGACATCTGTAGTGTTGAGGAACCTTTCGGCTATTGCTCAGACACGAGAGCGAAACTGGGCGGCAGCGCAAACGAAAATTGTCCTCTTGGGACCATACCCCAATTTATTGCTGATCTTCGATTAAGTTAGGGACCTTTGAGGCTAAATCTTTAAGCCTGCAGACGGGACAGAATCAGTCTCTGCTTTGCCATCATCGACGGTCACAATGTCAGTATCTCTTGCTTCTCCAGAGTCTCAAGAATTGTTCGAAGAAATAGTATCAAACGTTCGGCGAGAGGTTGGCGCAACATTAGAAGTTAGTGTTACATCAAAGAAACTCGTTCCATTTGACATAATTGTTACGTTGAGTATCCAAGTCGCCGCAAGACTTCTCTATGATGTTATGCAGCGGATTGCAAGAGAGTTTTCTGAAAAGCGGATCAAGTGCAATCTTGATTATGGCTCCAGACAGACGGTGGCAGAAGCATTCCTGTTGAAGAACGGAGTGAAGGAGCCTATACTTGAAGAGAAGTCTGACTCTCCAGGTCAAACCGAGTTTAGATTTAGGGATAAACGAAGCAAACAACATCACCTAATAATATTCTCTGACGGCTCCTGCAAATATTGGACTTGAGCTAATAACTTGAGTGTTCTTTCCGACACAGAAATAGAAACTCTCCTCAGCAAAGGGGATTTAGTCATACACCCTCTTTTGGACAATGATCAGATTCGGGGAGCAAGAGTAGACTTGCGAATTGACAATATGTTTTTCCTAATTCGGAGAATTAACCTAGACTCGTATGATGCAATGGAACTAAGTCGAAGTGGGAAGACGACACAATATCTCGAGCCACATATCGTACCGTACGACGAATCGTTTATTCTTCATCCGGGAGAATTTGCGTTAGCGCCTACTCTTGAATCCCTGAAGATCCCTTTGACGGTCCTTGGAGAATTGGACGGAAGAAGTTCTCTTGGACGATTAGGGATTATCGTCCACGTAACTGCTGGCTCAGTAGACCCTGGTTTCGGTGGGCCCTTGATCCTAGAATTGGCCAATCTCGGCCGGATACCGGTTAAGCTGATACCTTTGATGCGAATCGCATCAATCAAGTTCGTGCATATTCAAGGAGAGGTCAAGCGACCATACAAGGGAAAATACTTGGGAATAGAAAATCTTCTTCCTCCGTCCTCTAGATTGCATGAGGACAAGGATCTCAAGATAATCGCGAAAATGCGTGAAACCGTCTGAGAGACCTAACTTGCAAATAGTGTCTGGACCATTTCATCATGGGCCTTAGTCCAGACCCGTGAGAGATACCATTTCTTCAACGATTCCACGACATATCTTGGATGCGGATCCTGTTCCCTCAGAAGTAGAGCATTGAATAAGATCCTCGGGTCAACCGCTGCTGGGATTCCTGATTCAAGAAGCATGGCAACTTCTGGAAATCCTATTTCACTCCCTTTTGAAACCTTCATTGCGAATTCAGAGAATGTCTGAAGGTGCTTGCTTTCTAGGAACTTACTCGCGGGTGCCTTGATTTCCTCGTATACTCTGCTGACTCGATCCTGCAAGTCTCTCTTTTCAGTCTTGTATGATGACCAAATCCCGTCGGTTATGGCAAAAGATTGACTTATGATGGTTTGAAGGACGCCTGGGAATGTTGACTTCTGATCAACCATTTCTCTCAAGAATTCCAGAAGGGCGAAGAGTCGTGGCCCTTGGTGCGGATGAGAAATGCCGCCACCTCCAGGAAACCTCTCATGGTATTTCGCCAGTGACACGGCGTAGACAGGGCCGATGAACATAGCTGCGTAGAGGTCGATTATGACTTCCCGCATCCAAGTCTCGGTGGGAGGGACCTTAAGCTGCGTTTGGAGCTTCTCCTGGTCGTAAATGTCATGGAAAACTTCGTGAAGTAGCAAGGGCCATGTTAGCGGAGAGTCATACATGCCGCTTTCGTAGTAGATTTTTGTATAATCATCGTCTTTGATTTCTGTGAGATGCGTGTTGGCCTGAGTACCAACCGGTTTTGGAAAGGCAAGTTTCTCAAGCTCCTTCGAGATTTCCCAGTACACGGTGTGAGATTCGAAACCTCTACCTTCTGCAAGAGCGAACTTTGTCCTACAATCGAACTTATCATAGCAGTCCTCAATCAATAGGTACACTTCCACAGGCATTCTGGAGCGAACTACTTCGAAGAAGTTTTCCTCTAGTCCCAAACCAAAACTCGAGAGCATCCACGCTACGGGGTATAATGAGCGGGTTAGACCTTCTTTTTCAAAACCGCGACGATATTCTTCATAGACATCAATCCATTTGAGATAGAGATCTCTGACGGCACCGATTCTGCTCTTCACCCCCCTATAGGCCAATTGCTCTGCGTTTAGAGGATAATCCTTTACGTGTTGTCTCAGCTTCGCGTAGCTTTGAGCGATATAAGCAAATGACAATTATTTTGGTTTAGCGAGCGGAAATCCTGTTTCTTGCCGCAGTTGCCTCGTAAAGCATGCTCAACAGATCCTCTAGCTGGCTGTAAGCGTTTTCAAGCTCTGTCCTATTTGTAGAAGTGCCACGCAACTTGCTGATATTCATCGCCGCAGTCTCTAGTTCTTTCTTGAGCATGGGATTGTACAGCCCGAGTGTGTCTTGAACCTGAGGAAGTAGTCGACGCGATTCATCGCTTGTCTGCTGCTCCGAAGCTTCAAACAGCGACAGAAAGGATCTGAGATAGGTGCTAGACTCAGCATCATGTCCTTGAAGCAATTTATCCAATCCAACTAAGCCGTAGGTCACCCTGCCAACTATGTTTCGAACTACGTGAACTGCAAGTTCCTGATCAGGTTGTGGGAGAGACTTCATGATAACACTCAACGTCAAAATCTATATTTAGCTAAAATGTCAAACATCTCGCTTATCATCTATGTAAAACATATATGTTAGACATGGGCTTGAAAGACGTCGTAAGTGTCTTGAGTTAAGAATCGGATGCAAGAGCAAAGAAGCCTTCGAAAGACGACTGCAGATACGGTCCTTCCATACGTGGAGATCAAGGCATTCTCGCCCAAAGAGCGCGACCGATACATTCAGAATGTAATATTGAGAATTCTGCAGGCAAACAGTAAGGGAGTTACAGTTGCTCAGGTCTCCACGAAAACGAACTTTTCCCGTCCAACCGTTGCCAAACATCTTGATATTTTAGTTGCCATTGGGGAGGCTTATAGGATAGAGAGAGGGAATCTCTCTATTTACTACAAGAACGGCAAAATCCTTCGCGAAATTGACGCAGTCAGCGTCTCTACGCCTGACAAAACATACACCTTCTACGTTTTGGAGAATGAGGATGGCGAGTTTGTATACATTCAGGAAAAGGAGCTCGATGAGTTTAGGTCGGTTAGAGTACGCGGGGGCGTGATGATCAATAAGAAAGACCTAGCTCTTGTTATCGGAAAGATTCAAGAATTGTTCAAGGAAACGATTGAAAGATGAGTTGGGAAAAACCTCTGTCAGTAACGGAACTCGACCGGGATCGGAGTTCTCGGGTTGCGCGAGTTAGCTTCGGACTGAAATCCATCTTGACACCAAACTTCTGCCCGTCAGTTCAGAGCGCATTTGACTTTGACGTCCTGATGCGTGTGAAATCCGATCATAAATTGCCAAATGTTGGCAGCTTCGTTGTTCGCCTATTTGATGCAGACGAAATTCTGCCAACCAAGCGATACGTGCAGACTGATATCGGAGGTCATATACTAACTGACAGAATTTCTCTTTTCTTAGAAAACACAGTTTTCGCGATTGACCCCGCAACTGAATACTTGTACTACGAAGCTAGAATGCAGAGATTTCTGAAAGACGGCAGAACTCCACAGATTATTAGAGATTACGCTGCAAACATGGTGAACCAGAAGCGATTCTTAGAAAGCACGCAATATGAAAAACTTAAGGTAAGGTCTCATCGTGATTTCTGGGAAACCGCAATAGGTAGCCCAAATGCGAGGAACAAGTTCATCCGTGAAATTTTTCAGTTTGCAACTCTGGTAGGCGCTGATTTCTTCATACCCCCAGTTCCGGTGATTCTGGATGAGTCGTTCCTCGACATGACCGTCAAAATGAATGATGTTAGCAGAGAGCTCGCTTTGGCTCTAGGGCGCAAGGAATGCGCGAACCACTTCATTCTGCCGAAAAGCGGACTAAAGAACACACGCCTACTCGACGAAATCAAGCAATACGTAATTGAGAGTGGAAGCAGATTAAATGTCTTCAAATTCAAGAATTTGGACCTAACGAGCCCACGAATGCTCACCGAGAGAGAAAATTACACGGAACTTCTCCTTGACCTTTCTTACATAACGAAGACTTTCAAGAATAGAGCGTTCATGGTGCTCGAGAACTATTACCAATCTTTCGCTTCGGCTGTCGCTGGATTCGATATCGTGTCAAGTTCCATAACGGGATTCGATGGAGACGGTGGTTTCTCAGAGCATCCAGCTTTTGGGAGCTGGCTTGATCCAAAACTAATGGTACACGTAAATTTCGATGACGTACGAAGAATGTTCCAAAACAACGGAGGTAGGCTACCATGTCATCATGATGTTTGCAAAAATATCACTGACATTGATTCAATTTCACCAGAAGCCTGGAACATGTTGAGGCGCCAACACTGTACGCTTTACTATGACGACCTGATGGGGCAGATCACAAAAGCGGTCTCTGATAGAAACGTGGACCTGGCTCGCGAGAGACTGGGGAACTCTCAACTGTCCTCCCTCAGAGGTCTCATTTCAATACGATAGAGCGAATCAAGTCGATTCTCATCCGACCTCAAACTACCTTTCGTCTCCGGCCCCATGAATGACACCTCTCGCTTGGCGCGATTCTAGCTTTTGTAAGTTGGAGATGGCGACATCATCTAAAGATATTCCTAACTCCGTGGAAAGCTGCGAAATGTACCAGAGTACGTCTCCTAACTCTTTCTTGATTGTTTCCTTCATGTCGTTGGTTACAACAAGATTTCCGCTTCGAACTATCTTCTTGATATTCTCCAAGACTTCGCCAGATTATCCTGTTAGTCCAATTGCTGGGTAAATCCATCCGACGAAAGGGCCTTTTGGAACCCCCAGCTCAGGGTATTGCGCTGTCTTCTTGGATTGCCGCTGGTACTCTTCGAAGTCCATTAGGGTGCTGATGGCTGACTTGTCTAATTATTTCATTCGATCGTCAATGCTTAAGGGGTGAGCTGGGACCTTCAGGAGAAGGGGTCATTTGTTTTGGTTGTGACTTGTGGTTTTAGGTTTGAGGTTAGGCGTGAGGATGAGGTTGTCGAGTTGCGGGCTGATCATCATACTGCTAGGGTCTGTGAGAGTTGTCTTGTTCTCTTGACTGTTCATCGTCGGGTTCATCGTATGAAGGTCGAGAAGGTCATAGCCGAGATGGCTACACCTGTACCCCTCGTGGCTGAAGTGTGAAGAATCGAGACGTTCTTCCTTTTAGCCTGCTGTGAGTAGCCGAGAGCTAAGAAACTTCTATTACTATACGCATTTTGGAAGGGTCGAACACCGCTTCGTCGGGCACCGTGTCAATTATCACCGAATAGTCGTTCAGTTCCTTGGGCTTGACCTCTCGCCAGCAGCTCTTTTTGAGAAGCTGGAGGAGAATTCCAAGACACCACGTCTCTTCGAACCCTAGATCCTGCATGTCAAACTCGGTCTTAATGTGTTTGGGAAGACCCGAAAGAAATACTGGAACATGCGCTTTGGTGAGAAAGCTAGCGACCGATCTTCCGTTGACCGTAATGGGTTTCTTGAATATTGTCAGAAATCTATAGTGAAAGCGACTAGCATAACCGCCGTCCAATCTCTTAATCGGCTCGTAATCGTTAGTCTTAACAAAGGATATCGGGACTCTCCGTATCCTGCCTCGAATAGATAGAGTTAGGTAGCTAAGCCCGGTCTCTACTTTCCAGTAGAAGTAGTGGACGTTGCCGCTCTCGATGACTTTTCTGCTCGGCTTGCCTCTGACCCAGACCCTGTCCATTCGATGGTCACTCGTCCTTCGTGTTCCTTCACATTAAAGCCCTCTAGAAGTGTTTCAGATGGGACTTCCCCCATCTCTTGCATAAGCTCTAACTTGTTGGCAATGTCTCTCAAACCCAGTTTGGTTGTCTTGTCAGGTTCCATCATCGCCTCCAGTGCGGAAGTAGCTAGGATCTCGTAACGTCTTTTGGCCATGAGATCTCGCTCGAGTGTCTGAGCGATGAAAAACGCCTGCTTTAGTTCAGAAATAGAGTGTCTAACTTCTCTAGGAGACCTAACTAACTCCTTCGAAAGGTTATTCACGACAGAAATTACCCTCTTGAAGCGTTTTTCAGCCAAGTCTTCCCAAATGTCGAATGTAGGAGTTACCGTAATTAGCACGGCGCGTCCAAATGAATCGGTTTCGTACAGTTTAAGACCCCTGCCGATTTCACAATAGGCACTCACGAGAGTCCTATTTGCATAATTGATGAGTTTCGAAATCCGCAAGATGCTTATTGGATGCGGGTCTCCCTGGTGAGAGATTTTGGAATAAAGTTGCCTTGTGAGACATGTTGCAAACGAATGAGTGAACTCAATTGATGCTTTACTCGGAAAGCCCGTCATCCTATGTTGACCGTCTACGACGGAAGCGAAAGACGGGTGCGCTTCTTTTTCCGCCCTTGTAGCTCGACCAATCTCCAACAGCAATGAGGACAGTCTTTCGCTCAACGCACTCGTTGTATGCAATGCATACAACGCGTACATTAAGGTTTCGGCTCCACAGCAAGCGGAAAACTAGTGGCTGAAGTGTGAAGAGTCAAGCTACGCCAGGCGATACTCTCGTCTATCTCTCCGGACTAAGAACAGCAGCCCTAGTATCACTAGCTCCATGGAGGCTGGAAGACTCGTCATTCGGAACCCGTCTGTCCTCGAAGGGGTTGTCAGCCTCCTCGTTACCTTCGTGCTGATCTATCCGTCCCTCCTTCATCTTCGCGCCGATAGAACATTCGGAGAGCGCTGGGCCCTGCTTCAGCCGATCCTGCCCAGAGCCTTTGGGAGGGTTGAAGGATCTAGGAATCGTCTCCGAGCCGCCGAATCATCTGATTATACATATTTATATAATCGGTGGGAACTCTCTAGTCTGGACAAGATATGGCAACGACCACGGTTCTCCATGAGCCTCGGCTGGACACTATCCTCATGGTTGAGAGGGAGATTCAGAGGGCGAAATCCTATCCTACGAAGAAGGAACTCTGGCAGAGTCTTCCGAGGAAGCTCCAGTATCAGACTTTCAACCGTATTCTCGACTATCTGGAGAGCTCCAACAAGATAGTCCTCGACAGGGGCGAGATCGTCTGGACCTTTCCCAGCAATCCGAAACTGCGAAAGCTACTCAAGAACAGTGTCCGGCTCCGCTAGAGCGCTAGCAGTATCCGAACCTCTTCCCGTATTCCTTGTGAGTCAAGAACATCTCCAGCACAACAACCACCCATCGGTCATTCTCTGACACCAGAGTGTAGACGCGGCCAACGAACCCTTCCAGCGTATAATCCAGAGAGCACAGTTCTGCGAAAAACACGGCTTCGGCTCCGTCCTCATCGACGACCATCTGCTATATGGGACAGAAGCCGCCTCCGCCCCCGAACCTTCACGACAATGACTCGACATTTGTTGAGTTGAGCCGTCTATCGACCCGTGCTCAGACACTAGAACGAAACTACCGGTAGTCTCGTCCATCTCTCCAGAATAAGAGCAACAGCGCCACAATCACCGATGAATGGAGGCTGCAGGATTCGCGTTGTGGAACATATCTCTATTCAGGGGTTCCGTAGCATCCTCGCAATCTTGACGCCACTGCTCTACATCGTCATGTGCTCGTACTCCACCAGGATGCCGACGATGTTGTCTATCTTGTCGCTCTTCTTGCCAGGCCTCTCTCGGCTTTCATCCATCTCAGATACGGGTCCGGAAGGTTAATCTATCCTATTCGCCCAATAGGAGTGAGGATAGAAGCTTGCAGGTAAAGGTCGCGCGGAGATACCAGGTAACCATACCGGAAGAGGTCCGGGAGAAGGCCAAGATCTCAGTGGGAGACGATGTGGACGTCCGCTACGAAGACGGTAAAATCCTCCTGGAAAAGCTCGAGGATAACTGGGAGAAGGTCATGAAAGAGACCGAGGGTAGCTGGGCCAATCATCCGGTATTCGGCAAGATGAAGAACAGTGTCGAGATCGTTCACTGGCTGAGGTCCCGGCGCTGAGGCTCGCCCTGGACACGAGCGTTCTCATCAGTCATTTGAGGGGCGACGAGTTCTCCCAGCCCACGACAAGATTTCTCCAATGGGCACGGAGGACACGGCAAGACCTGGTCATGTCCGACGTCTCCTATGGCGAACTCTACGCAGGAGTCCACCTCTCCGAAGACCCGCCACGTGAAGAGCGGCGTGTCCAGAGACTCCTCGCCGTGAACAGGATCGAGACCCGTCTGCCGGGAACGCTTGACATTGCCAAGAGAGCCGGCCAACTATATTCTAGCTATCTCAGAAAGAGAGGAGAGGGTGTCAGGAGGATACTGCCCGACTTCTTGATAGGCGCTCACGCAGAAGTCTACGCTTCGCAGCTTGTAACATGGAACCCCGAAGATTTCAGGACCTATCTCTCAATCGAGGTCCGCACCCCGAAAGACATCGTCCAGAAACAATGACAAAGAAAGGGGAGAGAACCAATCTTCAGCTATTGACGGGCAAGAAACCGTTTGTTCAGACACGAACGATGGACCAGTCTTAAGTAGTCAACCTGCCGGCGACCACAGACCTCTCGGGGCTCATTGTGGGAATGGTCGACGGCTTTCGCGATGAGGACGCAGAGTGTCCGAAATGCCACGCCAAGATAACTGAGTGGCAGACCAAAGATCTCGAACGTCTCGGAGAGCGTTGGGATAGAGGCGATTTCGTCCAGTACCGCAAGCTAAAGAGTATCCACGAAAACGAGCGAAAGAGAAAGTATGGTGACAGCCCATTTCCACTATTCCAAACCAGCAAAGAGTTCCTTAGCGACGCACCTCTCCTCTTCAACGGCAAGATTCCTGTCCATACGAGCTGCAAGAAATGCCACGCGTGGCTAGAGGGTTACGCGAAGATTCTCGACGGAAGATTTGCCAGCATCGTCGAGGCCGAGGCTGACGTAAAGCCAAAGCAACGAGTCCTAATCAAGCATCAAATCACTGCTCAGACTCTCAGAATAAGACTACGAGAGGAGACTATCACAGTTGCAAGAATCGTGTAGCCACACGAAGACCAAATGGATGGATGTAGAATGGGTACATTACCATGGCCGAGCATTGGTCTGTCTCAGATGCGAGAAAAGACTGAAAATGAGACCAGGATGGGAAAGCATTCGCCCCTTGACCCCTAAAGAGACTAGAGAACCCAGCTCGAATGTCCGGAAGGCCAAGAAGAGCTTCTTCGGGATAGACCGCGGGAGTGGCCCTTTCACAAAGGATGATGAGATGACTGACCACGACTAGATACAATGTAGAAGACCCCCCGGTGAGGCAAACACCTCTAGTGGCTGAAGTGTGAAGAGTCAACTCCGGTTCGGATGCCGGATCTTCCCGCTGCCAGCGAACCCCTTACGACGAGGATTAGTGGCTGCCGCCTTCGTCCCGAACGGCCTTGCTAGTGATTCCCGCTACCATTCCCTTCAGCTCCTTCAACGGCCGAATCGGGACGAGATGGACTACGGCGACCTTCTGGCCCGGTTTCAGCTTCAAGCGATTTCTAACATCGCGGGGTATGACGACTTGATACTTCGTGGATACCGTAACTGTCGCCAATAATTATCCCGGCCCTATCGACCAGCCTATCGAAATAAACAATGCTGCTCAGCACCCCGGCGTGACCCTGGCTTGCCAAGGCCTCGAATTGTTCGTCAAGCCAGATCATTCATTCTCCAACGCTTAAGGATGACCTGAGGCCACGGTCCGGATGGCGCAAGAATGCCCTCCGGGAAAACAAGGTGAAGGAACGGGTCAGATTCGGATGCAGGCTCTTCCTCGCCAACAATGAACCGTTTCAGGAAATTATCCGGAGAGCACAATTCTGCGAAAAAAACGGCTTCGACAGCGTCCTCATAGACGACCATCTGCTCTACGGGACGGAAGCCGCAGCCGCCCCAGAACCCTTCACCACCCTGGCCGCCATCGCCGCGGGGACCCGGAGGATCAGAGTCGGAATCGCAGTGACGGACCTCGTCCGACGACACCCGGCCATCATAGCCCAGACCCTCGCCACACTCTCCAGCCAGTTTCCAAGACGTCTCTTCCTCGGATTCGGCACAGGGGACCCGATGAACCAGTCACCCTTCGGGCTCCCGACAGAACAACGCTACAGCCGACTAAGAGAAGGTCTCGAGATCATCCGGTTGCTCTGGAACTCGAGCATAGACAAGCCTCAGAGCTTCAAGGGCTGCTTCTATACACTGAACAACGCGTACCTCCAGGCTGGTCAGGAGAGACAGCCCGTCCCGCCAATCTATCTGGCGGCCTTCGGACCCAGGATGCTGAAGCTCGCGGGAGAGGCGGCGGAC
>WNGJ01003031.1_pt1 | contig 17175 bp, 14 predicted proteins | sample 5400611 | NCBI WGS metagenome assembly WNGJ01 (sample SAMN13153375, study PRJNA577476) | soil metagenome | isolation source: 40 cm soil or saprolite under Garry oak tree replicate 1 | place: USA:California | collected 2016-06-15 | reverse complement strand
GCATCCGACTTGATAGAGAGGTGGCAAAAGCCAGGGGAGCGACAACTCCTCATTAAAAAAAAAGTCCTCGCCCCTCCCTCGACAGCCGCTCGAGGAATTATTAAAGAGCCGCTCCCCTGGCACCCCCTCACAATTCCTCCAATGACCATTCAGAATCTTTCAACGCCATATCAGAGTTGGCATTAGAACAGCCATAAAGTGCTATAATTTTACTGACTTGCGCCACGGTAAACGACCTCCCATCAGTTTGCTTTAAGGAGTCACAAACGCGCAGTGACTAATTACTACAAAATCCTCGGAATCAGGCAATCAGCTTCGAAGTCGGAAATCAAATCGGCTTACCGAAAACTTGCGCGCTTACGGCACCCTGACGTCAACGGTGGCTCGGAAAAGGCGGCCCGAGAATTTGCTCTACTTTCCAAAGCTTATCGCGTTTTGATCGATCCCCAGGAACGTGCCTACTACGATGAGCAACTAACCGCGCAGTCTAACAGCGGCTATTCCATACTTCATTCCAACAACCCTCATGCCCGCAGAGCACGAGATCTCGCGGTGCAGGCCCGTTGGGATAGAGTCGTCGACGAAGTTCTTGAAAGAGATCGCCAGGAGGGCAGAGAGCGGCAACGCGCGGTGTTTACCACCGTCTCCTTATTCCTCTCCACGTTTTTTGTGGCGATGCTCAAACCTCATTTGTGGGAGACTTTCGACTACTTTGGCAGAGCGATTGTCCTTACTCTTTTTGTCATCGGCGTCTGGCACCTGGCGACGAGACTGCGCGAGTATTTTGCGCACTATACCTATAGTCCGAAGTTGATTCAGGATTCCATAATGCGGGATGAGGAAAAACCTGAACAACCATTCACGCGCTTCTCTGCTTACGCATTCCTGTTGGTCGGCTATGCGCTTAGCATTGGCGCCGGCCTGATTATTGGTTGGCATGCGCAACAGTTTTTCGGTGGCTTCCAGCAGCTTTTCAGTCATATGGACATGGCCCGCTCTAATGTTGTGTTTTACTCATCAACAATGCTGCTGATTCCCGATCTGGTGGTCTATCCTCCAATCGCAGTTCTGATTGTGGATTCTATGCAGGCTTTGACTGCGAGGATGGACTAAGCACGAGCTACAGAATAGGGTTTCGTTCAACTAAAATGCAGGATTACAGAAAATATTGCGGAGCTCTGCGGGTTGCGGCAGTGTGTTTCGGAATGATTATTCCAGCCGCAGCGAACGGTGTCTTTGCTGCGGCGAGTCTCAAGCTGCAGCAAATAGATAAACAGAAACTGACGCAGCTTCAACTGGAGATTGAAAAACAACGACTGCGATTGAGCTCTCTGGAAGTTGAAGATCGCCGCGAAGCACTGACGCGGTTAGGTTCAATGCACCATCCGGATGCTTCGCGAGCAGCGCTTTCGGCTTTACACGACCCAGCACCGATTGTGCGGGCTACGGCTGCGGCGTCTATTCTGTCTTTGCCTGCTGAGGAGAGTGCCGCAAGTTTATTACCGCTTTTGGGTGACAAAGAAGAGTTCGTTCGCCAGCAAGTTGCTTATGCGCTCGGCCAAACGCGGAGCCGCACAGCTGTTGCTGGGCTAATAGAACGACTTGCCGACAAGAAAGATTCAGTTAGAGGAAGCGCAGCAGTTGCGCTTGGTGAAATCGCGGATGCAGCTGCAGTCACTTCTTTAGCCGCGATTTTAAAGCCGCAATCAGGAGTGATTCCCGGGAAGAAAAAGAAAAAGGCTAACCGGGAACAAAATGACTTCGTGTTGAGGGCGGCCGCACACTCGCTGGGTCAAATTGGCGATCGCGCGGCATTGCCGGCGCTGATCGTTATACTCGAAGACGAGAAGGCCGGAGACGACGTCAGAAGGGAAGCAGCATTCGCGCTCGGTGCGATTGGTGACTCATCCGCTCTTCCGGTTTTGCGTGGCGTGCTGACAGCGCGCGATCCATACCTTTCTCAGGCAGCGCGCGAGGCGATATTAAAGATTTCCAGGTTTCAGAATCCCAGAGGTATTTAAGAGCAAGGGCTGAAAAATTTGAAAAGCGCCGCACACTATCAAAGTGGCGGCGCTTTCCCTATTTGTGAAAAGAAATTCTTAACTCTCTGTCTTTTCTCCCCGACTCTGGCTCTTCTTGGCCGCCTTCGTGGCCTGCGGAATCGGCAAACCAACACCGCCTGAGAGCGACTCAAGGGCCTCGGGTTCTTCCGGCGTCGCCGGCAAATCGTGGATCAACGCCCCACCCGAGCTCTTCGAGAAGATCAGCTTGTGCGTGTACTCGTCAAGATCTATGTGAACTAGATCGCCCAGTCCAATCTGTCCGGTTGCTACGAGATTAGAAAGAGGATAAACGAGGAAGCGTTCCACCGAACGCTTCAAATGGCGCGCCCCGTATTTAAAGTCCAAACCTTCCTTCAAAAGAGTTTCTTTGGCACTCTCCGAACATTGAAATACAAACTTTGTTCCGGCCGATTGCATGATGCGATCCTGGACCGCCTGGAGTTCCAGCTCGAGAATCTGACGCAGGTGATGTTCCTTCAGCGAGCGAAAGACAACAACCTTGTCGATCCGGTTCATGAATTCCGGCGAAAACTTGCGCCGCGCCGATTCGACCGCGGTTCGATAGATCTTCTGATCGACCTCAGTGTCGTTGGGATTCTTGGCGCCTTTGCCGGGCGCAAACCCGATACCGCCGGAGATTAATTCCGACATCTCTCTCGCACCGAGGTTAGAGGTGAGAATCACCATACAGTTTCTAAAATCCACCCGCCGGTTGTCGCCAAGCGTCAAAGTCGCTTTGTCCAAAATACCGAGCAGCAACTGCCAAAGGCTGTCGGAAGCTTTCTCGATCTCGTCAAACAAGATAAGCGAGAGCTTCAGTTCGTCTGTATGCATGCGATCAAGATTTTCCTGCGTCAGCATCGGCGAAGTTTCGCGATGGCCGAGGTATCCCGGCGGCGAGCCAATCAATTTCGCAATCTCATGCGAATGCTGGAACTCCGCGCAATCAATCTTTACGATCGCATTAGCGTCGCCGTACAAGACTTCGGCGGCAGCTTCAATAACGCGAGTCTTTCCCGAGCCGGTGGGGCCCAGAAAGAGCATCGTGCCGATCGGCCGGTTAGGAGGGTTCATGCCGGCCAGAAATATCTGATAGAGGCCGCTCATGCGCCGCACGGCGCGCTCTTGTCCGACAATGCGCGCGGAAAGCCGCTCCTCGAAGTCCTGGGCGCGCGGGCTTTTTTGTTCAGGATCCAGGAAGACTGTGCCCATGGTTTTGTTTAGTTTGTCTAACTCCATTTCCGAAATCATGCTCGTCCTCCTTGCATGCGCGAGAGCTTTTTATCGATGCCCTCTGGTGGCTCGGCCGTTATTGGCCGCCTTCATTAATGCAAGGAACGATCCGCTCAACATTTTGATGCGCCGGTTGTTAGCTTCGTTTGCTTTCAACGGGTGCTGTGGACAACCACGCGATAACGACCGATGCTATATATACGACACGCGTTGAAATGTCATCACAAAATATTGGGAGGAGGTAAAATTACGGTTGTGTTTGCGGGAATTCGTGGCAACCCGGCGCTGACAATTCGTGTCAGAGGCCAGCTGCCAATAAATGTTTTGCGTGAAGAGAGGTGAAGTGAGCAGTGGTCAATTGCACCTTTTAGAGCGCACACCCACCAAAAGGTCTTACCGAGCGTCAAACTACTTCCCGTTCCAAACCGAAACGTTGAGAATAGACCGCCAGGCTTAGTCGTAGTACTCCAGGCCCAGGTGCGTGATCAGATCTTCACCACGAAGATAGCGCAGAGTGTTCTTAAGTTTCATCAGTTGAATGAAGACGTCATGTTCAGGATAAAGACCCGGGGCCGTTTGCGGCGATTTGAAATAGAAGGAAAGCCACTCCTGGATTCCCTTCATACCAGCGCGTTGGGCCAAATCCAGGAACAAAGCAAGATCGAGCACAATCGGCGCGGCAAGGATTGAGTCGCGACAGAGAAAATCGATCTTGATCTGCATTGGATAGCCCAGCCAGCCGAAGATATCGATGTTGTCCCAGCCTTCTTTGTTGTCACCTCGTGGCGGATAGTAATTAATCCGCACTACGTGAGAAAAGTCTTCATAAAGATCGGGATAAATTTCAGGCTGAAGAATATATTCGAGAACGGAAAGCTTCGACTCCTCCTTCGTTTTAAATGATTCGGGATCGTCCAAAACTTCGCCGTCGCGATTACCAAGAATGTTTGTTGAATACCAGCCATGCAGGCCCAGCATCCTCGCCTTCAATCCCGGAGCGATGATGGTCTTCATCAGTGTTTGACCGGTCTTAAAATCTTTACCGCAAATTGCCAGGTTGTTTTTTTCGGCAAGAGTCCGTAATGCCGGAATATCCACTGTCAGGTTTGGCGCGCCATTGGCGAAAGGGATTCCTGATTTAAGGGCTGCATACGCATAAATCATTGAGGGGGCGATCGCTTTATGGTTGTCGCGCATAGCCTGTTCAAACGACTCGAGCGTTTTGTGAACGGGGTGCGGCTTGAGAAAGATCTCGGTCGACGCTGCCCAAATCATTACTACTCGCGCGCAGCGGTTCTTACGTTTCCATTCTGCGATCTCATCGATTAGCTGCTGGGCAAGCTTGAACTTACTGGCCCCCGTTTTGACATTTGTGCCACTGAGGCGTTTTACGTAATTCTGATCGAAGACCGCCTTCATTGGCTTAATCTTCTGCAGGGAGGATTTCAGTTGCTTTAACAGATCTTTCTCGAGCACGCCGGCGTGCATTGCGGCTTCATAAGCTGAGTCCTCAAAAATGTCCCATGCTCCGAAGACTAAGTCTTCGAGCTTTGCCAACGGCACGAAATCTTTGATTAGGGGTACGCGATTATCAGTTCGCTTGCCGAGGCGAATAGTCCCCATCTGCGTCAAACTACCGACCGGCTGCCCAATGCCTTTTTTTACAGCCTCAACGCCTGCGATGAAAGTGGTGCTAACTGCGCCGAGACCAACCAGCAGCACTCCCAGTCTGCCCTTTGGTTCGATCAGATCGGCGCCTTGTCTAACTGGCATTTATCTATTCTCCTATCCAACGAGTTGTGCTGCGAATGATACAGATGCGCGTCGCCGCTGTCATCTGGAGTCGTTTTGCATAGCAGTAGAATTGGATTGGTGATTGAAAACCGGCGTCGGCAGACATGGGATCATAGATGCAACTCAAACTAATCCTTCCCAGGTATAGACGATGGTGAAGTCCGGTGTGACCAGGAAAATCCGGCCGCTACCGGACCTGGTTTTGTAATGAACCCTTTCCTGGCGATGATTGGTCTCGGTGTCGCACCATCACACCGGGATCATTGGCAATCAACGCTTTAATTCCGAGCTTGAGCGCGCGCGTGATCCATTGAGGATTGTCAACCGTCCAGACCACGATCTCTAATCCCTCCTGCTCGGCTTTTTCGACGATGCGCGGGCTGACCAGCGTATGGTGAAGCGCGATTTCATCGGCTCCGACATCGAGAGCATGATCTACCATCTTGAGCCGCCGTACAGTCGAGAGCGGGCGCGATAGTCTTGGTTCGAACAGAGCGGCAGTACGAATCTCACGATCGTTTTTCTTGACCGCTGCGATAGCATCAAGATCAAAACTCGCAACGACCACTCGGTCCGCCATTAGAGATTCTTGTGACAGTCGAACTACTTCGGCTGCCAGCGTAGCTCCTTCGGCAGGATTGCATTTCATCTCGATGTAAAGGACCCCCCTATTAGTAGTGAAGAGCTCTAAGACCTGACTCAGGGTCGGAAGCCTCTCGCCGGCAAAAGATCGAGCTCCGCTTTTTCCGCGTCCAGCAAACCAGCTTCCAACGTCAGTCTTGCTGAGCTCATGAGCAAGCAGCTCGGAAACAAGACGATCAACTTTTCCTGTTCGTTTCAACGAGGCATCGTGGATGACCACAGGCACGCCGTCACGCGAGAGTCTTACGTCAAACTCTATTCCGTCTGCACCGTCGCGAATAGCAAATGCGAATGCGGCCAAGGTGTTTTCAGGGGCTACGGCAGACGCTCCGCGATGGCCGAGTATGAGTGGGCGGTCATGAATTTTTGGTGATGGAGAGTCAGGACGCGATTTTCCATTTTTCATACTTCATTCTTCATTATTTTTTCATCTCAAATCGGAAGACTTCGAATGTCTGCCTTGTCCAGGCCTCACGGTGTAAATGGAAAACGAAAAATGAGAATTGTGATACGAAAATCTTAAGACTATTCGCCTGAGATTATTGTACTGGCAAGGCTTTGACTTCGCGGATTCTGAAGCACCTTTCGCAGCGTAATGTCGAAGGTGCCGTATTTCACCTTAATGCGACCGCTGACGGGAATTCGTCTGCTGTCGTTGGTGATCCAAATTGAAAACTGACCGTCACCAGAAAGCAGCCGATGGCTTCCAAAAACTTCCGGGTCGAGACGAAGCGTCTCAACCCAACCGAGGACAGTCTTCTTGCGTTTCTTCTCGATCACCTGCACTGGAACCTGATAGACGAACCCAGAATCACTGACCGTTACCTCGAAAGTCTTGCCAACGTTAAGCGCCTGGGTCCTCAGATAGTAGATGGCCGACAACACGTCCTGGACACGACCGACAAAAGTTGCCTCGGCACTTCGTTGTGGGCGGGAAGGATTGTTTGGGTCACGTTCTGTCCAGTGCATCTTGCCGTCCCCGTAGACTGTCTCGCTGATGCGAGCGCGTTTTCCCTGCTCGTCTATTCGTTTCGTTCTCGTTACTGTGAATGACGAGGGTTCAACGATTGACTCGATTTGTTCCCGAAAGCGCAGATTGAAAAGCTTGCTGAAGAAACCCTTGCTGGAAACGTCTCCCGTGAATTTTAAGAGGTAAGGGTTGGGTTCATCGCTTCGACGAGACGCCGGATCGGAAACGTTCTGCAACGCCGGCTGTTTGCTGGCAGTGAAGCGAAAGTCTGCGACGTCTACCTTCTTGAGCAATGCACGCGAAAACTCAGCTACATAGACAAGCTCTTCGGCAGGCTCAAACGGATGCTCGCGTTTGAGAATCGAGCCGGACGTGACGGCTTGCCTTACTACTGATGTGTTAGGCTTCTGCGCGCTTACCAGAATCGGATATCCCAGAACCAGCGCGACAGAGACAGACGCAAAGATCAAAGCGGCAGAGCGAGCTATAAAATTTTTATGCTCCGGTTTCATTTCAGGTAATAAGCCTTGAAAACCAGCAATCCCCATGCGATCAAGAGACCCAGCGCCGCTCGATACTCTCGATATCTCAGATAAAGCCCGCGGTCGAATCCTACGCTCGGCTGTTCGGTGCGGTAAGGTGTGGACCGGGGCAAAAAGAGCGGCACCTCCCGAGCATATCTTTGAAAACTTTCACCGAAGAGCTGAGCCAGCGTTGCGGATTCGACGCGCATTACAGGCAAATAGATGCCAAGAAAGAGTGCGGCAAAGAGGATTCCCAGCCACCATCTGCCGGATCCTATCGTGAATCCGAGACCGAGAATAAAGCTCCCGAGATAAAGTGGATTTCTGGTATACGCGTAAGGGCCAGTAGTTGCCAACGCATCGTTCTTTCTAAGATGACCGGAACCCCAGGCACGTAGCAACAAGCCCACGAGAGAAACTGCGGACCCGGCAACGAGCGTGATTGGGCGTGGTCGCGCAAATAGAATAAAGAGTGCTGCGCAAACAAAACCAAGTGGCACGCGCCAGCGCTGTATCCAGGTTCCACCTCTATCCAACGTTAATACAACTCCTTATCAGGTCAGACCAAAGACTTTCCATTTTCCATTTCACACTTCTCATTTTGCGATCTGCCAAGACACGGGCACTGTCGCGTCAAAAGAAAGTCGGCGGTTAATCGGAGATTCAACTTGGAAGTGCAACAGAACATGTCGAATCCGAGAATGCCAACTGAAAAATCTGAAATGAACAATGGAAAATTCGGCTTTCCGTCGCTCTACGTGACAGACTTACAACCGCTACACAACGAGAGGCAGGAATGCCTGTCCTACCTTCAATCTTTTATCGATCGCTTGAAACACTCGCTCGACTTCAATGTCCATACAGATCCATTTCGAGCAGGCGCGGCGATGACAATCTGTGCGGCAGTCGATATCGACTCGTTCAACGCAGACATCAGCCGTGCGCAAACTGCCGTTGCGCCACCATTCCGTGGGACCAAAAAGACCGACGACGGGCGCACCCGCGGCAATAGCCAGATGCGTCGGTCCCGTGTCTCCACCCACGTAAACTTGAGCGTGTTTGGCAAGTTCGTAAAAACCTTTTAACGAAAGGTTAACGGCGCGGGCTTTTCCAGACTGACTTGATTGCAGTACCGTCGCTGCCAATTCTGACTCGTCCGGCCCGTGTGTTACCAGCGAGTACAGGCCGTAATGTGACCAGAGTTCGTCGGCCAGACGGCCAAACCGCTCCGCGCTCCAAAGTTTTGTTGGCCAGCCTCCGCCTGGATTGAGAATGGCGAATGGGCTTCGACCAATTGCTACATTCAACGCCTCAGCCTGGTGAACGGAACTGGTTGCTATGGGAAATTGAAGATCGTCCGGGTCATCAGAAATCGAAGTTCCGAGGGCGCCACTAACGAGAGCTAAGTTTTTTCGGATGACATGCGAATTTTTGGATATTCGGATTGATCTTGAGAGTAGCATTCGGCTGGCGGGCTCGCGCAGACCGTCGCGTGAGAACCCAAAAACACGACGCGCGCCGGAAAGGCGCGCAATTGAGGCAGACTTGAGAAGTCCCTGAAAATCTAAAGCTAAATCGAAGGCCGAGGCGCGTAGTTGACGTAACTGCTGGCGCGGTGCCCGCAGCGTCTCCCCAGACACCAACCCACGCCTCAGGGCCTTCGTGTCGACTTCGATGAGGCGATCCAGAAGCGGGTTGTCTCTTAAAATTTCTGAAGCGCGACGTTCTACAACCCAGGAGATTTCCGCGTGAGGCAGGGCGGTTCGAATTGCCGCCAGAGCCGGCAATGTGTGCACGATGTCGCCGATGCTACCGAGTTTTACAATCAGTATTCGCATAGTAGGACGGACATTCCTGTCTGCCCCTTTCCCAAGTCGAATGACAGGCAGGAATGCCTGTCCTACGAATTCGCATAGTAGGACAGACTTTCCAGTCTGTCCGTTCCAAGTCGAATGACGGGCAGAAATGCCTGTCTTACGAATTCGCATAGTCGGAAGACATTTCAGTCGGTCCCTTTCCAAGTCGAATGACAGGCAGGAATGCCTGTCCTACTTAAAACGCCGGATCATTTCCGAAGTGGAGTGTTCTTTAGGGTCTCCAACAATTCGAATATTGCCACCATAAGATCGTACCACATCGCGCTCAGGAACAGTTTCCACCGTGTAGTCCGTGCCCTTCGCGTGGATGTCTGGTTTTATCGCCAGGAGTAATTCCGTCACGGTGGGCTCATCAAAAATCGTCACCAGGTCAACGGCTTCCAGCGACGCCACCAGTTCGGCGCGTTCCCCTGCGGCGAGTATGGGACGACCTACGCCTTTGAGTCTGGCGACCTGAGCATCCGAATTGATTCCAACTACCAGCAGATCTCCTAAGTCACGCGCCCCTCGAAGGTAGCGAACATGTCCGACGTGCAAGACGTCGAAACAGCCATTAGCCAACACTATTGTTGCGTCTTTCGCCTTCTCGGCCGCTATGTGGGCAACAAGCTCGTCGCGATCGAGGATCAGCGATCTTGCTTCAATCATAGCTGCGGGTTTTGTGGCCATCGGTTCAAGATGTTTCGGAGAAGACCACGGAGTGCTCAAGCTCCTCGCGAGTCACGGAAGCCGTGCCGCGCTTCATAACAACCAGGCCACCCGCGTAATTTGCCAATCGTGCGGCATCAGGAAAAGAAGAGTCTGAAGCAAGGGCCAGCGCGTAGGTGGCCATCACTGTATCGCCCGCGCCGGTGACATCAACCGGCTCACGCGCGCCGACGGCATCAAGATGAACCGACGCTACGCCATCTTCAAGCAGCATTAATCCGTGGCTGCCGCGCGTTACAAGCAGCGCCCGGCATCCGAGGCGGTCTCGCAACTCTTCGCTCGCCGTTTCCAACTCGTCTACCTGAACGAACTGTTTGCCAAGTAGTTGCTCAACTTCATCCTGGTTAGGGGTGGCCGAAGTAAAGCCTGGGAAATTTGAGAGTTGAAAGCGCGAGTCTGCCAGCACGGGAACTTTTCGTGCTGCAGCCGCATCACGAGTGAAGAGGGCCATTTCAGCATCCGCAACGCCGTAGTTGTAATCGGAGACGATGATGGCATCTGCGGTTTGCGCCTGTTCCAGTACCTTCTCGCGCAGCCGCGCGCGCAATTCATGATCTTCCAACAACGCGCCGTCATAGTCGATCCTAATGACTTGTTGACGAGTGGAATGTAATTGTCCGGCAAGTATTCGCACCTTCGTTGTCGTTCGCAGGGCGGGGGAAGTCGATACGCCGCTACAGTCCACTCCGGCAACCTTCAGTTTTTCAACCAACGCAAGTCCCGCTTCGTCTTCACCGGCAACGCTTACGAGAGAAACCCCGGCGCCAAGCGACGCTAGATTCAGGGCGCAGTTTGCCGCGCCGCCCGGCACCGTCTCAGTATGCTCATGACGAAGGATAAAGACCGGCGCCTCACGTGAAACGCGGTCGATAGCGCCGTAAACAAACTGGTCGGCAATAGAATCGCCAACTACCAGTATGTGCCGTTGCGGAAAACGCCTGACTACATTTATCAAACGCTCCTGCAACAATGTTCGCTCAACAGTCAAACTAATCTCCTTTTTGGAGTGCGCTGACCTGTCAGCGCTTTAGTCGGCTGCGACTTGTCGCAGCCTTCGCGTGAAGAACGTTTAGGGACAAGAATGCGGCGTCAAGCCGCCGCAGGCCAAAGCGGTGACAGGTCACCGCACTCCAAAAGCGCGGCCGATGTTAAACATTGCCAACGCGCTCCACAGAGTCTGAAACGATGAGACGCACAGCCGTCAACAAATCTTCAGCGACCAGATCGGGTTGTTCCATCCACCCCGCGCGTTGATGTTCCCACTCGCCACGTCCATAGCCGCTGAGTACAAACATTGATTTCACGCCTGCGTTTCTAGCAAGTTCCACGTCGCTGTAGCGGTCCCCTACCATCCAGCTCTCGGCAAGGTTAATATCAAAATCCTGAGCGGCCCGCGCAATTAATCCCGGCTTTGGTTTACGGCATTCGCAATCCAGGCGATAGGGCGGTTCGCCGACCGAAGGATGATGTGCGCAGTAGTAAATCGCATCCAAGCGGGCGCCATTGCTCTCCAGCTGATCCATCATCGCGGCATGGACCCGTTGAATTGTATCCTCGCTAAAATACCCGCGCGCAACGCCAGCCTGATTCGTCACCAAGATTGCGAGCCAACCGTTCTCGTTCAAGTGCTTGAGAGCGGGAGCCGCATAGGGAAACAAACGAAAACGCGAAATGTGGTTGACATAACCCACTTCCTCTGAAATGGTGCCGTCGCGGTCAATGAAAACTGCGCGCTTCATTTGAGCTGTCCGACAAACTTCAATTTGTCGTTTGCCTGCGCCGGGGACTGCGAATGCTGATCGCCGACAATCTGAAGCCTGTCGGACAGCAATGCACGCGCACGTTGGTAGACGTCGTCAGGCGAGATGGCCGTCATGCAGCGATGATCTATAGGACAGTCGCGCAGCATACACGGCGCGCAATCAGGTGGCTGGCGCACAATCTCTCCGTATGGCGAAAAAGGCCGCGTGGTCAGTGGATTCGTGGGACCAAAGATAACAAGCGTCGGCCGCCCGAGGGCGGACGCGATATGTGCGGGTCCGGTGTCGTTAGTTATCAGTAGATCGACTTGACTGAGGACGGCGACGAGCTCCGCGAGGTCAGTCTGGCCGGTAAGCACTACCGGCTGATTGCGCATTTGCCGCCGCACGTCGCCTGTGACTTCTGCCTCTGCGGACGATCCAATCAGGATAACTTCCGCCTGCAGATCTTGAATTAGGCGGTCGGCGAGCGCAGCGTAGCGCTCCGCGGGCCACCGCTTGGCCCGACTATTGATAGACCCAGGACAAAGCGCAATCAGCATGGAACAATCGCCGATGTGCTCGACTCCGTGACTGCGAAGAAAATCTCGCGCTGCTGCTTTACGTCCACTCGAAATTTCCAGCGAAGCATCGGGCTGAGTGTTAAGGAAAGTCTGTTCATGCTTGAGGCGCCACTCGAGTTCCGCAATGATCTGCAGGTAGTAGAACACTTCATGTTTGGAGCTGTGCCACTCGGGCAATCCCAATGGATGAGTCAGCAGCGCCTGGCGGCCGTCGGTCGCGTAACCTATTCGCAACGGCACGCGAGCAAGTGAAGCAACCAGCGCTGTCTCAAGCGAATTGGGGAAGAGAACTGCCAGGTCGAAACTGCGCCGGCGCCACTCGCGCACTTGTTGCACGACTGAACGCAGGCCACTGCCTTCATGAACCAGTAACTCATCGATAAACTCGGCGCCGGCAAACAAATCTTTGGCCCAGGAACGAGTGGCGAGTGTGATGTGGGCCTGAGGAAACAGACGCCGAAGTTCGCGCAAAGCAGGGATAGTCATCACCGCGTCGCCAACCCAATTGGTGCCGCGAACCACGATATTTTTCGGGTTGAAGTCATTCATCGTTTGCGAACCGGAGATTTCCCATTTCTCATTTAATATTTTTCCTTTGTATTTGCGGACCTGCGTCGTTTCGCGAGCAGCTCCTGAATGACAAATGCTGAATTCAACTTAAAAGTGCAATAGTGAAATTGTTTTCGCTCCAGCGGAGCGAGATGTTTGTAGCCAGCGAACGCCCGCGCAAAGATCTTCGCTCCTTTAGGTGCGAAACCCGCAGCGAACGAATGCCTGGGCAAGCAAAAGTCGTTGCGCTCCTACGGAGCTTAGGAGTTAAGAAAGGATCGCCGGCTATAAACATCTCGCCCCTTTGGGGCGAAGCCACAAACAATGTTCTGTTGACTTCCAAGTTGAATGCGCGAATAAAAAACGAAAAATGAAAAATGGAAAATCTGCTTCGTACACATTCGACCTTACAACAACGATCGCAATCCTTCCTCGATTCCAATCTCCGGGCGCCAGCCCAATTGCTCGTGAACCCGACTTAAATCAGAAACGTAATTGACCGGTTGCGGATGCGCCAGGGCCTCGTCATTAACAATCTTTGGTTCAAGCTGGATCATTCTGCCGACAGTGTTTACCAGTTCCAGCAGCGTAGCTGCGTTGTCTTTGCCACCCCCAAGATTATACAGGCCGTGGACAAGTGGCGAATCAATAAACGCCCGGCAGGCACGCGAGAAATCCTCCACATGCAGGATATCGCGAATGGGGTGCCCGCCTAAGGGAAGCCGGATGGGCCAGCCGCGTTTGACGGATTCGACATAGTGCGTGACGAAACCGTTTTCATTTCCAGCCGACGGCCGCGCGTAAACGGTGGACATCCTAAATATACAGGTACGAACGTCACGTTGCCGCGCGTAATATTCCACATAGCGTTCCCCGATCAACTTCGACCATTCCAATGCTGATTGCCCGGCATAGTCAGTGGGACAAGTCTCAGGCACTACGGTGTACGACTCTGCATTTGAGCCATAGACGTCCTTGGTGGATGCATAGATGAAGGCGGCGCCGGGGCGTAAATGTTTAATCACATTCACCGTGCCTTCGGCATTCGTGCGAAAACAAAGCTCGGCGCCGGCAGGGTCCTTGTCGAGGTAGGCCGCAAGGTGAATGACGGCGTCGTAGTTCGCGACGAGCTTAACGTCTTCCTCACTAAGAATGTCATGGCCGGAGCGGCGGGAAAAATCATCGGCAGCAAAAAACTGCCTTACATGTGTGCCCAGGTAACCGCTACCACCAGTAATTAGAATCTTCATGAATTAGACCCAGTGTCCAAAGTCCAATGTGCAATGTCCAACATCCGATGATGAGAGCGAGATCCGTTACTCAGACTTTGGACGTTGGACTCTGGACGTTAGACTTTTTTTGGCCCTTCGCCAGTGTCGTCAATTTCATGAGTGATTCCGCGTGTCCGATGGCAATTAGAATGTCGCCGCTCTCGATGGTGGCTTCGCCGCTGGGATTAAAAAGTATCTCGCCGCTGCTGCGTCTTATACTGACAACAACGATATCCAGTTCCGAGCGGATATTTGTTTCACTTAACTTTTGTCCGGCCAGAATTGACGAAGGTCCGACCTCAAGCTGTTCAAAAGCCAGCTCCAACTTGTTGGCCGTGATTGAGCCGAGAAAGTCGTCAACCGCGGGCTTGGTCAGGGCCATCGCCATGCGATGACCGCCGATGATTGTCGGCGCAACGACTCGATTGGCGCCGGCGCGAATCAATTTCGCTTCCGCCTGTTCCTCGGCGGCCCGGGCGACTATGTGCAAATGCGGATTTAAGTCACGGGCGGTGAGCACGACGTAAACATTGTCGGCATCATCTGGCAGACACGCCGCCAGCCCGCGCGCGTGCTCTACGCCCGCTTCTCGAAGACTCTCTTCCACAGTTGCATCACGTACCAACACGATCACTCCGAGTTCGAGTAACTCCGTAACTTTCGACGGATCTCTTTCGATTACAATGAAGGTCTCCGCGCTGTCCAGCAGTCCGCGAATCAAGTGTGAGCCAACGCGTCCGGCGCCGCAAATGATGAAGTGGTTTCGGAGTTTGCTCATTTTTCGTGATCGGCGGCGCTGGCCGAAAGTTGCAACCAACTCTGATTGAACGATCGTTTGTACTGTCGTGGTAAGCGCGTAGAGTACAACGCCGACACCGGCCAGCATGAAAAACGTTGAAAAGATGCGGCCATTTTTCGTGGCAGGGGTCAGGTCACCATAGCCTACCGTGGTTACCGTTTGCGCTGATACGTAAAGGCTGTCAAAAAGTGACCAGCCCTCGATGAGGTGGAAGCCGGCAGCGCCGAAACCGATCGCAATTGCCACCGCCAGCAGGGCAATAAGAATTCGGCGATGATTCCCAGCGAAGGAGCGCGGGCCGGTGGGCATTAGACTCATACATTAGAAATTGCATCAAACCGCGGGTGTAATTTTTGGCGACGCAGGACGTTAACCAAAGGAACGACAGGCTGTCAAATTATGGAGTGCGCCGATCTGTTGGCGCTTTGGCCGAGTTCAGAGTCCAGCCCCGGGGTCCCCGCGTGGGGTGGTAGCATTTAGGCGGTCGCTTCGGCAGGGCAAACTAAAGTCTGTACTCTAAACTGCATTAGCGTGCCAAACGTTCTTGAGTAGACACGCTGGTTTCAAGAGGTTAGCATTTGACTGAGGATGGACGAATGACCTCGGATCCCGGAATACCAGAAGCCAAAGGTTTATCGCCTGTCTTTTATGGCATCAAGATACCCACCTGAAGCAAAACCCCTCGAAGGGAAGCGTGCGAAGAAGGACTCGAAGTCCCAATCGCGCATTGTTACTTACGCTGAACCAGAAATCAGTCTGCGCCGTCGTGTCGCTCGCCTGGTCGTCAGTCCTCCAATAATCATCCCGGCAGTTGTTTTGGCCACGATAGTCGTCGGCTTTTTAGTTTACTACTGGACTATTTTCTCCAGACGCATCGACAACCTTCTGAAAGGCGAGGTCTTTACTCGTTCTGCGGGGATTTACGCGGCTCCTAAACAGCTTCGTGTAGGACAGCCGCTGACGCCGGAACATCTGGTTGAGCTGCTCAAACACGCGGGCTACGTCGAGAAGACTCAGCAGGCAGACCAAGCGCGAGGGCGCTATTCGCTTGGCGACGGAAATATCGACGTCGAACCGAGCGAGAATATAACCGTTGATGGCCAGCGTCAGTTTCAAAGTGTGCGCGTTCAATTTGCGCGCAGCGGAAAGGCAATCAGCTCGCTAACGGAACTCGACAACAATGCACATCTCGACAAAGCCTGGCTTGAACCGGAGCTAATCAGCTCAGTGACCGGACGGGAGCGCGCGAAACGTAAAGTCATCGGCTTCAACGATCTGCCTCCTCATCTCGTCAAAGCCATTACGGTCACAGAGGATCGCGCCTTCTTTGAGCATTATGGAGTAAATGTTCGCGGAATTTTGCGCGCTCTGGTACGTCGTTACGATACTGATCCCAATTCTCCAATCGCGCGCCAGGGTGGTTCGAGTATCACGCAGCAGTTAGTTAAAAACCTGCTGCTGTCACCCGAGAAAACTCTGAAGCGAAAGATCGCTGAAGCCTACATGTCGGTCATACTCGAGACGCGTTTGTCGAAGGAACAGATATTTGCCCTTTACTGCAATCAGGTTTACCTGGGACAACAAGCGGGCTTCTCGATAAACGGCTTTGGCGAAGCTGCCGATGCCTATTTCAATAAGGACGTCACGAATCTCACTTTGCCTGAGTCAGCTTTTCTGGCGGGACTAATACGTAGTCCGAACCGTTATAACCCTTACCATGACATCGACACAGCTACTGCCCGGCGCAATCAGGTTTTGGACAACATGGCTGAAACGGGCGCCATCTCCGGTGATGAAGCGAACCAGGCCAAACAAACAGCCCTACAGGTCGCAGCCACCAAGGGGCGGATCGATGTGTCGGATGCGCCATATTTTTCCGATTACGTTCAAAACCAGCTGGGCGACATCATCGCCGGACCGGGAACCGCCGAGCATCTCCGCATCTACACCACTGTCGATCTTGATTTGCAACGAGCTGCATACGCCGCCGTTTCCAAGCAGCTGGCGGCGCTCGACAAAATTGAAGCGAAGCGATTTGAGCCCGGCACACTACAAGCGGCGCTAGTTGCCATGAATGCCAAAACCGGCGAAATAGTGGCGATGGTTGGCGGTCGCGACTATGGGAAGAGTCAACTCAACCGTGCATCGGATGCGCTGCGTCAGCCCGGTTCAGTTTTCAAGCCTTTCGTTTATGCGACCGCGCTCAACACAGCTTATGATCCTGTTCCGCGTGTGATAACGCCCGCGACAACCTACATTGACGAGCCGAAGACGTTTACATTTGATAACCAGGAATACTCGCCGGGAAACTATGGCGACACCTATAGCAACGCCCCGGTAACTTTGCGGGATGCATTGGTTCACAGTCTGAACGTTGTGACGGTAGACGTGGCGATGGAAGTCACAATTGGGCGGGTGATGA
>WNGJ01004219.1_pt1 | contig 17177 bp, 27 predicted proteins | sample 5400611 | NCBI WGS metagenome assembly WNGJ01 (sample SAMN13153375, study PRJNA577476) | soil metagenome | isolation source: 40 cm soil or saprolite under Garry oak tree replicate 1 | place: USA:California | collected 2016-06-15 | reverse complement strand
TCCCGGAGAGCCTAGCGCGTATCAGGCCGCTTGGCCTTCCGGCCCGTTAGCGGTTCGTTAGCGGTCCGATTCAGTATTTGGCGACCAGGGCCGGAAAACTTCAGACGCCCGGTCCGTTTAAAACGGGAACGTCTCCTCTGAGGAGAAGGGAGAAGATCGACATGGCACACCTGATCTACGTGGGCACGACAAAAGTCAAGCCTGGAAAGCTCGCGTCTCTCCGCAAGCAACTTTCCGAGTTGGTCGACTTCGTGGAGACGAACGAACCGCGAATGATCGCCTTCCACCTTTATCTTGACGAGCCCGGAGAAAAGCTCACCATCGTGCAGGTCCATCCTGATTCGGCGTCGATGGAGTTCCACATGCAGGTCAATGCGAAGCACTTCGCCACCGCATTCGACAACCTCGACGCCGCGATCAGCGAGCAGTACTTCGGCACGATCTCGGACGGACTCGCGACCGAGCTGGCCAAGTGGGACGACCCCGCGGTCGCAACCACATACATGCCGGTTCATGAAGGCGGCTTCACCCGCAGCAGCGTCAGATAGCCACCGGGTCGAGGAGGTAGGAACATGTTCAGCACATCCGGGTCCACGTCCATCGACCGGCCCGCCGCGGAGGTCTTCGCCTTCATCGCCGACGTTCGCAACGATCCGCGATGGCATACCGACGTGCTGGCGGCGAAGCTGATTGAAGGCACCGCTGTCGACGGGCACTCAATGTTCGAGATCGAGACGAAGCCCGTCATGGGAGTGTCCGGCGGAACCGTCACGGTGTCGCAATACGAGCCGCCGAGCCGCATCGTCTTCGATGTGCGGATGGGAAAGCTTCAGCCCACCACAACTTTCACGGTCGTTCCGGATACCACGGGCTGCCGGGTCACGCGCCGGATCGACATGGAGCCGCAGGGCCTGATGCGAGCGATGGCGCCATTCATGCGCGGGATGATGAGCAAACGTAACGACGTGTTTCTCGCGAACCTCCGGCGCGTGCTCGAGGACAAGCCAGAGCGGAGCCTCTAAGCGAGCGCAAAGGGCGCGAAGGCAATCGACTATGAGCGAGCACAAGAAACGTTTTCGAAACAAGAACTGGTCAGGGGCCCGGGACACTATCTGAACTTTGCGCCGAACTCTCGGTAGGCTTGGCTTCGCTCGCAACCCATGAATCCGGTCTGGCGGGTGGTGAGGTCCGTGACAGTGGTCATGAAACCGGCGGGAGTGTCTTGGAGCGTCGCCCTCACCTGGTCACCTGGGTTCATCTTCAGCGTCTCAGACTCCGGTGTTTGGTGCGACGCTTAGCCTGAGCCCGCTGGTCGGGCCTGGCGATCTCGAACCGCCTGCACGAGCCGGACATCTATACCGCTGCCGTTCGCATGACGCGATGGATCGTTGGCGCCTCATGCGCCCGCCGGCGACATCACCTCGCTAGATCCCGAGCGCTGCTCGGTCGACCGTGCCGAGCACTTGCTGCTGGTAGTAGATCAGCCCGCCCTCGTCTCCAGTCACGTTCGACGGATAGTGCGTCGAGACGAAAAGGCTATAGATGTTCGTGGCCGAGATGGCGAGACCGAAGTAGTCGCCGATGAAGCCGCGCCCGTTCGGGCACGGATCGCGCGCCCCGGTGCACGGGTACTGCGACAACCCGCCGAGGTGCTGCCCCGGCTGCTCGGGATCCCACGCAAACTGGGTGACGCGCCGGTTCGTCCCGACGGACAAGGCGCCGCTGCCGCTGTCGTTGTAGGCCTGGAGCGAGACATCAATGCAGAAGTTCGTCCGCCCGACGTCGGCCGCCAAGACGCTTGCGTCGTTGGGGCACGCCTGCCGGCGGTCGTAGAACTCGATCGCGACCGCCCCGCCCGGACCGGCGGCCACCTCCGGCTGGAACTGGTCGGTGAGGACGCCTGCCGCGTCTACGTTGTCGTTCACCCCGACAGGCGCCGACCACGTGGAGCCGGCGTCGCTCGATTGCGTGAACTTGATGTCCATCTGCCCCAGCGTCGTGTCCCAGTCCTCGTAGACCAGGTAGAGGTGGCCGGCGTGCGTGGGGCTGGCAACGAAGCTCTCGTTGATCCCGTCGCGAAACCTCGTGTTGGGGAGGCCGCTAGTCGGGATCATGCTTGGAGTCGCGACGGCCACGAAGGGCATGAAGGTCCGGGCGTCGTCGGTGGAGCGCGTCACGAAGATGGTCGAGGGGCCTCCGTTAGGCGGGAAGGAGACGACCGCGACGTAGAGATCACCGACCTTGAAGACCGCCCACGCCGCGTACACGTGGTCCTGGTTGGGGCTGCCGACGATGTGGTTGACCGCGATCCATTGTTTGTCCTCGACGTGGCCCGCCTGCCGGGCCGAGGCGTTGTTCGGTGGCTCGAGCGCTTGGCCGCGGTTGCCCTTGACCCAGTGGTTGCCCATGTCGTCGCTGAAGGACACGTCGATCTCGCCGTCCGGGTGCAGCCTCGACGCGTCCCAGAAGGCGTTGAACGGCAGCATCACCTGGTAGACGCGGCCCTTGGTGTCAAAGTCGAGGTTGGGGTCGGTGGTGTCGGTCCAGCTCGGCGGCATGTTCTGGGTGCCGGTCGAGAGGCAGTCGTAGCCCTGGATCTGGTTGTTGCCGCTCGGGATTCCGTTCAGGATCTGGTGCGCGCCCAGGTAGAACATATAGAAGGTCGAGAACTTGTCGAAGAAGAACTTCGACGAGCCGACCAGGTTCTCAGTGCCCGGCTTGACCGCGAGCCAGGACTCGGAGTGGTTCGAGTTGAAGGGGCCGGACCTGCAGGTGCCTGCGTCGGGAACCCTCGAGCCGGCCGGAATCGGATAGCCGCCGCCGCTGGTGGGCGAGCTTGCTACCTGGTTCGTACCGATCAAGTTCCACGTCCCAGCGGAGGCATTTGCCGCCGGCGTGATTGCCGCGGGTGCGACTACGGCCAGCGCGGCGACGGCTGCAGCGATGGATCTCCTCACGTTCTCTCCCCCTTCGTTTGGAAGAACCGACTCCGGTCCGCTCCTTTTTCATATCACGGATCGGTGCCTCTACGTCTGGGGCTTCGACGGTGACGCTAGCTACCCATGCGACTAAACGGGCGCCGCTACGGGATTTGAGCCCTCTGCTGCCTGCTGTTATCTGCTGGCGTTCACGGTTACGGACTCGAATGGAGACTACAGGTTGAACGTGCCGAGTGCCGCTGCTGCGGCGGGGAAGTCTTTGACTTTGTTACGTCCGGTGAGCCATCATTGCCGGCAAGAGGTAACTGACAAAATGTCGTCTCAGCAGCCGCCACCTCAGCAACCGCCATCTCAGCAGCCGCCGTCTCAGCAACCGGCTCCAGTTCCAGTACCTGCTTCTGCGTCTCCAGTCGAGCGCACGCCGGTGGTGACCGAACAGCCCCGCTACAACTTTCGCGCAGCGGCCGTAGTCGGATTCATTTTCGGCGCCGTAGACATCCTCATCGCAGCCCGCTTTCTAGGCAAGTTGCTCGGCGCGTCGTCGCAATCGGCCTTCGTCCACTTCATCTATCAACTGAGCGGAGTGATGGTGGCCCCATTCACAGGTATCTTCGGCGACACCGGAACGAAGACCAACACTTTCGAAAGCGCCTCGCTCGTGGCGATCGTGGTATACGCCGTGATCGGTTGGGGCCTCGTGGTTCTGATCAGGATCGTCACGGCGCCCAAGGGAACCAAGCCGGAGTAGTCGTGTTGGTCGGGGGCCCGGGATTTGAACCTGGGGCCTCACGGTCCCGTCGTCGGACCAATCTGGCGCACTCTGCGCCATCCGTCTCAGCCTTCCTGCTCCTCTTGCAGCTCCCGTTCGGCCCGCAGCCAATTCTCCTCATCGGTTCCTGCTTGATCCGATTGAGAGATCAAATAGGCACGTTCGGCAATCCTTTCGCGCGTCATTGGCTTGCGTAAAGGATTCTCTTCTGTGAGGCCGCCGAACCCTTCGGGCTCCTCGGGGGTATTGAGGTTGTCTTCATCCATTTGTCTTCTCCTTGACAACGCGCCAGCGCCGCGCCCCTACGAGCTGTCTGCATATCCGGGGTATCTGACCGCCCCTTGATCCTCATGGTTGCCTCCTCACGCATACGGAAAACGTGCGGCGAGGGCAGTTGCAACTACTACCGATGCCGGCAATTCGGGTCCCAGCCAGGCTCGCCGCAGGATGCCGCAAGCACCACCACGGAGGGAGCCAGGCTGTCCGCATGAACAAGGCAACGGCTCGCTTCGTCATCGTTGGGCGGATTTGTATCCGGATGAGGTGCCGCGTGGGTCCAGGTCAGGCGTCAACTGCGCCGGCAGACGCTCGGTGCAGGCAGCTTCAAGCACTCGCTCGCTCTACTACGGCTCAGCCCTTTACATCTCTATACATTGGTCCGAGTAGACCGCCCACCGCCCCGCGTTCTACCCGGCAAAGGAGGGCTCATACATATGGTTCTCGATTTCGACACGATTCTCTTGTGGATGGTGGTCGGACTTGTGGCCGGATTCGTCGCCAGTCACCTGGCGCTCGGACATGGCCTCGGACTTGTCGGTGACCTGATCGCAGGCATCGTTGGTGCCCTGGTTGGCGGCTTTCTGGCCGGCCTATTTCACTCGAGCATCACGATCGTCGGGCATCCGATTCTCAGCGCCATGCTGATTGCGTTCATCGGGGCTGTGATCGTGTTGCTGGTCCTGCGGCTTTTCCGGGGCAGCGGCGTGGCGAGAGGACGCGCTTACTGGAGCTGAGCGGGAGCTCCAGGCAGGGGCGGCAAGACGCGGCGCCTGGCGTTCAGGCGCCCGTCACCGTCCTTAAGGTTGAAGAACGCAAGTGACCCCAGCGAATCCTTACGGCTTGCGCCTTACAAATTCACCGGGGCCACCATGATCATTGCACTCCGCGCTCCTCTGTCAACACGGGATTTGTCGCCAGGCAATGATTTATGGCCTCCAGGGGCTGGTGCCGAAAGGGTGGGAAGCGTTCTACAGAGATGAAGGGTTCTACATCGGATCGTGCCGGCGAGATGCTCTCCGCGCTGGTCGACGACTTAGAGGTAGATCCCACTGAACTCGGCAAGAGGGCGCTCAAAGTGTGGCGCGCGCGATCGCCTGCGCTCGTCATACAGAGTCAAGAGAGAGGCGAGAATCCTGTCGCCACTGCGACTCAATTCATTGAGATGCTGCTCGACTCCCTGCGGTCCGACACTGGGTTGAACTGGAGCGATTGTGAGCAGAGATCACGTGAGTACGGCCGGTTGCGGGCTCGCCAGGCAGTACCTCTTGAGTCCCTCATCGATGAGCTTGCCGTTTACCGTCGCGCCACAATGGAGCTGATCTCAACCCCTCTGCAGGAAAGTTCTCGCCGGGACGGGATCGTGGCCCTGGCGCAGAGCCGCCTCGAAGATGTGACCGACCACCTCAACCAATCGATCGCCGCCGGCTACCTTGACTGCGTCGAAGCTGGGCGCCCTCAAAGGAGCCGTCCGGCAGCCACAGTGTCTGCCATGGGCCGGCGTTCGAGTTATATCGCGCAAACCGCCAGAAATGGTCTTGGGAAAACCATCGCAGCCCTCCGGCTAAGGGCGCGTGGGCCCTGGTTGAAGGCGAAGATGGTGCACCTCGCCGATGCGACCCGCCGCGTCGCGCGATCCACTCACGTAAAGGACGCGGAGCGCTAGAACCAGGCGGAGTCGTTCGGCGAGCTGGGCCGGTGTCGCGCGGACTTTGAGCAGCTTTGGCGGCCGGCGCCGGGCGGAGATTTTGACGCAGAACTTTACGGGTCGGCTGATACCGTCCCTAGCATGCCCGAGCCAGATGTTTTCGGCCACCTTCCAAAACAGCGCGAGATCGAGATGATTCATAGCTTGGAAGACATCTGTGACTGGCTCGGCACCTACCGCGAACGATTGAGGCTTGCCCGACCCACCGATCGTTCAGAAGTCGGGATTGTTATCAGCCAGCTTGAGGCGCGCTTGCAAGTCAGGCGGGCTGAGTTGGCCTAGTGCGCGGCTAAGCGAATGACTTGGAAGACAGATGGTCGGCGCGGGTTCGCGAACATTGCCGGCGAGAGGCGGAAAGGCTTCGCCATGATGCGGGATCTCGCTAGGCGCCTGGTGGCGTTTCATGTATCCCCGACTTGGGTGTTCGGACCGACTGAGGAGTTCATGATCACCGAGGACGAGTTCGAGACAGGCGAACTGGCGCCGAACGAAAAGAAATAGGCCGGTTCAGCACGGAGCCAGCGCCGGGGGCTCTGGTAGGTAGCCATAGCCGTAGGGCTTCGCGGAGCGTGACGCCTCCCAGGTGCTAATCCAACTTACCATGCCGACGCGCGCCGGTTAAACAAACTGCGGCGATATTCCCTGCGGCGCAGCGCACTTCTGCGATCTTCGGCGACGCCAGCTGCATCAACGCGCGTTGTGCCGACGCGACGCTCGGTGCCGGACCTCCGGTCGGCGCGGCGACGATCCTCTCCCGACCGCCGCTCGCTGGTCCTGCGTTTCATCGTGTCGGGCATTAATTTGCCTCCATCCTTGCCTACCCAGACAAACCTGCCCCTGAACTGGCACGGAGGCTGAGCGGTCGGTCCCCTCGCTACTTTGGAAACGTCTCGACGCTCCAGTCTTACCCACCCGAACGTCGCCTTCCACGCCAGCCGCGAATGGCTGACTGGGCGGCCCTGGAAGCAGCAGGCTGTTCACAATGGTCCGCGTTACTGCCGCAACACGATGCAGTCGCTGGACGGCGGATTGCCGTGGGGAGCCTTGACCTCGGGTCGGGACGAGAGTCAGTTGCCCCTTCCCGACCCCGCGGCGAGTTTAGGTCGGCACGGCTGGCCAGTGACGAGAGTACCCCACGCTGGTTTTCGATGCTGAGTCTGCTCCGCGCGACGACCCTCCGGGCTAAGGAGCGACCAAGTGCCCCGGCATGCTCGTTATCAGCACACCAAACCTGCTCCATGACACGAAAGCCCAAGCGGCCCATTACTGGCGTTTCAGTGCATCACTCGCACGACTCCTCATGGCCTGCCTCTGCGGATTGGCTCGACTTGCGAAACCACCTCGTCAAGACACACGGGGCACTACCGCACGACATCGACGATCTCGAGTCGTACACGGATGGAACGACAGGACGGCGCAGGCACGCCGAAGATCGACACCAAGCATTGCACCTGGCCCCACGGCCCGCTTCAGGCGGATAGCGGCTACCCCAGTCTGCTGCGTACCGCCTGAGATTTGATTTATCCGCGGAAACGCGTCCATTGCCGGACGGAGAACGCTTCATGTGGGGGACTCTGCCATTGCTGGCAAGGCCCCTACAGGGCATGGTGGGGCGCTGATCGACCGTTTGCAGTTGATGAAGTCCTACAGAAATGAGACGCGCGGGCTGCACACCTCCTTCCTACCGACTGGTTTCCCGTCGCACGAACAGCGCGGTGCCCGCGACCATGAACACGACGAACATGGTCCCAAGGACCGCGACATTGGTTGCCGGGCTTAACAGCACAACGCGGCCGAACTCTGGAGTGCCCGCATAGACCACACCCCGCGCTAGGTCGATCACGTAGCGCATAGGCGACAAAAACGACAGCACCGCCAGGTACCACGGCAGGACATTGATAGGGCTGATCAGGCCGGCCAGGAAGTACTGCGGCAAGAAGACGAAGTTGAAGATCTGGTTGGCCGCCCTGGTGTCGGACATCGTGTTCAACAAGAGAAGACCGAATGCGCCGCCCATAAAGCAGGAGAGCAATGCCACCGGCACAAGCAGGGCGATGTGCGTCGGGGTCAGCGGCACCCGGAGTACTAGTGCGAAAAGGACAAAAGGGATGACTTGCATGATGGCGACCAGGGTCTCCCCCACGATCTTGCCGAACACGATCGAATAACGCGACACCGGAGATACGAACACTTCTTGGGCGAAGTCGTTGAGGCGGTCTTCCATGAGAGACGACAAGCCCTGCGCCGTGGACTGGAACAGTGTCATGCCGAGAAAGCCGGTGAAAGTGAATCCGATGAAGTTGAAGCCTGCCGACCGCCCGAGATTTAGCTGCAGCGTTCCCCCAAGCAGAAAAATCATCAGGAAGGGGAAGACGACGGCAGCGATGAGACGTCCTGGATCGCGGAAGAACTTCAGCAGGTCGCGGCCGGCAATGGCAGCGATCGCGTTCAACTCAGGCATCTTCGCGGGCCAGAAGCCGAAGGTAGGCGTCCTCGAGCGTTGCCGACTCTGTTCGGAGCATGGTCAAGGGCTGCTCGATCGAATGCACCACCTCGTAAGCGCTCCGCCCATCGAGGTGGATAACGAAGTGACCGTCTTCGCTAAAGGGGACTTTCAACTTCTGCAGCCGACGCCTCAGGGCGCTGCGGTCAGCGGCATCGATATGCAGTTTCTCGCGAACCAGCTCTGACTTGACCTCGCTTGGCGCTCCCATCGCGACCACGTGACCGTGATCGATGATGCAAACCCTGTCAGCGTCCTCGGCCTCCGCAAGCTGGTGGGTGGTGAGGCAGATCGTGATGTCGCGCTGCTTTCGCAGCTCGCTGATGTACTGCCAAAGGTTGCGCCGGCTCGCGGTGTCGAGCCCGCTCGTGGGCTCGTCGAGGAACAGGACCTTCGGGTGATGCATGAGCCCGCGGATGATCTCGAGCTTTCGACGCATGCCGCCTGACAGTCGCCGTACCGGCTTGAAAACCTCAGCGCCGAGACCTACTACATCCGCAAGCTCCCTGACCTGGCGCCGATAGGCAGCCGGCATGAGGCGGAACATCGGGCGGTATGGATACAGCCGGTAGAGGGCAGCGTGGAATCGGATGTTCTCCTCACCGTTGAGGTTCATGTCTAGGGACGGGTTCTGAAAGATGATTCCAACCTCGCGCCGCACGGCGCTCGCCTCACGAACGACGTCGTGTCCTGCGATCTTCACTGTGCCGGAAGTCAGGCCGAGGGTTGTGGTGAGGATCGAGATCGTGGTCGTCTTCCCAGCTCCATTTGGGCCGAGGAGCGCGAAGAACTGCCCCTCCTCGACGTCGAAGCTGACACCGTCCACCGCGTTAACGGTGCCCTTCCGATATCGCTTCACCAGCTCGCGAACTTCGATCGCCGGGGCCATCTCTCTCCCGACTGAGCTTATCGGCTGGGCATGCGGGATCCGAATGCCACGGCGACCCCGGCTGACCCCTCGATCACCAGCGGCCGCACGCCGACATGATATCCTGTTTACCGGATATGTATTCGGCGCTAATGGCTCCGGCGAATGTTGCGGCGGCGGTGAGGTTCTTTCGCGTTCTCGGAGATCCGACCCGGCTGCGGATTCTCGAGATCCTCGGTCGGGGTCCTCAGACCGTTGGTGATCTGATTCAGAGGACCCACCAGCCTCAGTCCCGCGTCAGCACCCACCTTGCGTGCTTACGTCACTGTGGATTCGTGAAGACTGAACGACGGGGCAAACAAATCGTGTACAGCCTCGCCCTGGACAGCCTCGAGCCACTGATGGTTCAAGCAGACGCAACGATGTCCCCGATCGCATCGCGACTTGAAAGTTGCACTCGGATCGGCCCGGACTGGGTGTGAGTTCAGGGCGAAAGTTATGAAAATCACGATTCAGTATTTCGAGGGATGCCCCCATTGGACGATTGCGGAAACGCGCCTACGAAGGGTCCTTCGGGACCTGTCCATACCCGATGTCAATGTGGAGCACCAGGTGATCGAGTCGTCTGCGCATGCCGCGCGTGTGGGATTCCACGGGTCGCCGTCGATCCTCGTCGATGGCAGCGATCCGTTCGCCACTGGTACAGAGCCAGAAGGAATGACTTGTCGGGTCTATGCGACCGAAGAAGGTTGGCAAGGTGCCCCGACCGAGTTGCAGTTGCGGACCATTTTCACGCGAGACGAGAGGGGTTAAGTTTCGGGAGACTATGGCTTCCGAAGCGGCTGCGGCGCGAGCCCGTGATTTTCATGCGTCAATCAGTCGCTTGCTGGAGCTGCCAGCCCGCACTCTGATTCTGCCTGGTCAGGTTTCAGAGCCGATCCCTTTCGACGGTCAGCTGCTTGGATCGCAGTTCGGAGAGATCCGGAAAGGCGTGCCGCTTATGCGACTCGATTGCGAGGCTTTCGCCGAGGCGGTTCTGGCACGAATCCCGCCCCCTCCTCCCAACCAATCCAGAATCCTCAAGCTCAACGAGCGCGGGGAGGGGCCCGACGATACAAGTGAGTTGGAGGCAGGCGCCAACCGCTGCGCGATCACCTGAACCCTCCGGCTTGGGTTAAGAAAGAGCCAGCGATCAAGCTCGGGCTGCGCGAGAACTGGCGTCAGCTGGCCCTGTTGGTGGCGATCAACGCTTTCGTCGGCGGTGTTGTCGGGGTTGAGCGCTCGACTCTTGCACCGCTCGCAGGACATGACTTTCATCTCGCCAGCCGGGCGGCGATCCTCTCGTTTCTGATCAGCTTCGGCCTGGTCAAAGCGGCCAGCAACTTCGTCGCCGGCGGGCTCGCCGACCGGTTCGGCCGGCGGACCGTGCTGCTCGTGGGTTGGGGCGCGGCTTTGCCCGTTCCAGTGCTGATCATCCTCGCGCCGTCCTGGGGCTGGGTCGTTTTTGCGAACGTGCTTCTCGGCGTCAACCAGGGCCTGGCCTGGTCGACCACGGTCAACATGAAGATCGACCTCGTCGGACCCGAGCGGAGGGGCTTCGCCCTAGGCCTCAACGAAGCTTCGGGTTACCTTGCAGTATCTGCGGCGGCCGCGGTTGCCGGATTTCTCGCCGCAAATTACGGAATCCGACCCGGGCCTTACTTACTGGCGGAAAGTCTCGCGATCTGTGGCCTCGCGCTATCACTGATCGCCCGCGATACCTCACGCCATATGCAGCTCGAATCGGGGGGCGCCGTCCGGACCCGCCGGTTGCGCAGGGTTGCAACTGAAGTCAGCTTTCGCGACCACACGATGTCAAGCGCCTGCCAGGCTGGGCTGGTCAACAACCTCAACGACGGCATGGCATGGGCGCTCTTGCCGCTTTTCTTCGCGGGCCGCGGACTTGGGCTCGGAGAGATCGGTTTGCTTGCTTCGATCTACCCGGCGATCTGGGGAGCGGGCCAGCTGGCCACTGGATGGACCAGCGACCTCTTCGGTCGCAAGCCCTTGATCGTTGCTGGGATGTTGCTCCAGTCGGTCGCGATTGCGGCATTCGTGATCCTGCCCGGATTTGGCTGGTGGCTCGCTGAGAGCGTGGTCCTCGGTGTCGGCACAGCGCTGGTATATCCAACTCTGCTGGCCGTTGTAAGCGACGCCGCCCATGTCCCCGAGCGAGCGACGTCCGTCGGCATCTACCGCTTCTGGCGCGACTGCGGTTATGCGGTGGGAGCGATAGTTGCGGGCGTGATCGCCGACGCTGCGGGGTTCTCCGCCGCGATCATCACCATCGCGTGCCTCACCGGGTTATCCGGCCTCGTCGTCGCCCTCCGAATGCGCGAAACGATGCCCATCGCGGGCCGGGCTTTGAACTAGTCGACTCGGACCGCTATTGCCTGGGCGTGTCGCAATTGAAACTTACGCAACGCGACCCCGCACCAGATGATCTCCACGACCCCAAAGGGCCAGGCACCGATCAGAAAGCCATACACGCTCGACAACAAACAACCGAAGGCAAAGGCCAACGTGAAGCCGGGATGTCGCCCCTCGAGCGCGTACATCGCCATCATGAAGGTCAGGGCTGAGACGCCAAAGACCGTTATGTCATTCATCAAATTCCTAGCCTCATTCTCCGATCGCCTCCGTAAGACCACGCGCCGTGATGGTTGCTCGCGATGAAAGCGCGCCGCGGGAGTATGGCGAACATCTTGAGGCCGTGACACGCTGACAGAGTCAGGTGCCGAAGGCGCACCCCGCGAGCGCCAAGCCGTCGAAATCATGGCCAGAGGCTGATATCATCGGGTTTGACCGATGATTGCTGCCCAAACTCGACTGCAGCCGGCTGTGGCCCTCTTCCGCTCGCTGGCGGACCCCACAAGACTTTCGATCGTGCGCCGCCTTGCCGACAGCGAGGCCAGGGTGGTCGACCTGGTCCGCGATCTGGAACTGCCTCAGTCAACTGTCTCTACCCATTTGGCTTGCCTCCGCGACTGCGCCCTCGTCAATGGCCGCGTGGAAGGTCGGCAGATCTTTTACTCACTCGCACGACCGGAGTTGCTAGTGCTCCTCAGCAGCGCCGAGGGCTTGCTGGCTGCCACCGGTGAACAGGTCGCCCTATGTCCGCGTTATGGAGACCCGGTGTGAGCGAAGCCATCCAGACCAGCGCCGTGCTACAGCGCGATATCGGATGGCTCCGGGCTGCCAAATGGGCACGTTGGCTCGCTTGGGCGAGCCTTGGCTGGATGACGATCGAAGGTGCCGTTGGGCTTGTCGCTGGATTCGCCGCCGGATCCATCGCGCTGGTCGGCTGGGCCCTGTCGTCGGGAGTTGAAGGCTTAGCCAGCGTCATTGTCATCTGGAGGTTCACCGGAGCACGCACCCTCTCAGAGACAGCGGAAGGAAGGGCCCAGAAAGCTGTCGCCATTAGCTTCTGGATACTGGCGCCGTACGTAGCGACGGGATCTGTTCGCGACCTGATCACCCAGCACCGCGCGGACTCAACGTTGCTTGGAATCGGGCTCACGATCAGCAGCATCCTGCTGATGCCGGCTCTCGGCATTGCCAAACAGCGCTTGGGTGTCCGCCTAGGCTCTGGTGCGACAGCCGGCGAGGGAATGCAGAACCTGCTGTGTGCGTACTTGGCCGCCGCCGTTCTGGCCGGATTGGTCACGAACAGCCTCTGGGGCTGGTGGTGGCTCGATCCTATCGCCGGCTTGGCGATCGCAGCGGTGGCGATCAAAGAGGGCCGTGCTGCCTGGCGCGGTGAAAACTGCAGCTGCGCGGCCGTACCGGGGTTGTCGGAGGAGGCATGCGGATGCGTTCCCAACTGCACCGATGGTTGCTGCGCAGGCGAGGTGCCCTCCATCACTTAGGGGCGCTCCTCCAGGTAACCGGAAACCCTCCGGATGATCGGATCCAGCTAATGTCGCGCTCAGCTTGAAATGCTCGTGATTGTTGGTGGTGGATTCGCAGGCCTCGAGGCGGCGGTTCAGATCAGAACGCTTCGCCCCAGCCGCGAGGTGGCCCTGATCACAGCCGGCCCAAGCCTCGTTTACAAGCCCTGGCTGATCTACGTGCCGGCTGGTCGGCGGCGTTTTGCAGAGGTGTGCATACCCCTGGCGCCGTTGGCGGCTCGATACGGGTTTCAGTTGATAGACGACCGCGTCGACCAAATTGATCTCGACGCGAGACGAGTTGGCCTAGCTAAAGGACGAGTGATCGACTATTCGCAGCTCTTGCTGGCCACCGGAGCCGACGCGGATCGGAATCGCATTCCGGGAGCTGACCAGCACGCGTTCTTCCCTTGTCAGCCAGACGATGCCGAGAAGTTCGCGGTCGAGGTTCATCGCAGGATGCCGAAGCGAATTTGTGTGGCAGTCGGATGGGACCGGCGCGGACCAGGATTGGAATTTGCAGGATGGTTGGCGACGCGAAGAAAACGCCTCGGCGCGGCGGATATGGAGGTGGTAGTCGTCGACGGCGATGGCCTACTGGCTGACCACTACGGCGCCGAAGCCATGGCGGCAATTCGATCCGCGCTCATGAGAGCTGGGGCGACTTGGTCAACTGAAAGCGTGCTCAATGAGGTGACCGCCTCCGCGGCTGTGGTCGGTGGAAAGGACACCGCATTCGACCTGGTGGCAATTGTCGCGCCGCTCTGTGGCGTGAACGTTGGGCTGCCGGTGGACATGCTCGACGATCGTGGCTTCATCCGTGTCGACGAAAGCTTCGCAACCACGCGACCCGGGATATTTGCGTTCGGAGATGCTGCTGCGCTTCCATCGAAAGTCGCCACCGGCAAGACAATGGTTTCGATCAGGCAACGAGTTGCGCACCTGGCCAGCAACATGCTCGCCGACATGGACGGCGAACCACTCAAGCCTTTGGAACCGACAGTGGCGCCTCATCGCTCGATGGCGAACATCGGCGGCCACGCCATCTTGCTCAGAGACAATCGCGTCATCGGCCAGGGCCGAATGCCTCTATTGCGTCGCTGGTTGTATGACCAGAGCTATTTCCGGCTGCGAAGCTGATCTCGCTCGGAACCGCGCACCCGGGGCCGCTCGAGCCGTGATCGGGCGCATCGCGTCCATTCGGGAACGAGAGGACCGACTGAGGCCCTCTCGTCCAGGCGTCGTGCTTAAGTGGAAATCGCCGCGCATTGGCCGCGAGCGGAGCCGCCGACCACGTTCAAGATCTGGACGGGGCCGTCGCTGAGGTGCGGCGCGGGTGAATCGGCGAGACAGGTGAAGTTGCCGCTGATGTGGTTTCCGTCCGCGAGGTTGCCGTCGGGGATGGCGGTCTGGTTGTCGATCAGCCGCACGCTGCCGCCAACTACATTGTGGCTGAATCCATCCCAGCATGTCCGTAGTCCAGTAACCGTGGCCGACCCGCCGATCGTGTTGTTCGCGTAGTCGGTGAATGCGGGAGGTCCATGGGGAAACAGCTCATTGCAGCTGAAGCCGCCACCGCCGCCTACCTGCTCAACGTTGCCCCCGATCCGGTTGTCATGGACGATCATGAGCACCGCACCGTCAGCGATCAAGTTCCTGCCGATGCTGTGATTGCTCGTCCCATCTGGGTTGTCCATACACGCGGACTCCTCCGGGTCACACCCCAGAGCAAGCAGACCGCCCGTGTCAACGATGAGATTGCCACTGGTGGTCAGTGTCGACTCGGCGAACATCGCGTCCAGGGCGCCCGTAGATGTGACCTTGACGTTGCGCTGGACGGTCACGTTTCCGCCGTCCAGCATGCAGAAACCGGTGACGGTGAGATTGCGGTAAGTCCCCGATGCGATCGTGCCGCCCGCGCACGTTTCGTTTGAAGCAGCGCCTACGGTCGCGGCGCTGGCGACGACGAAGGTGGCGGCCAGCGCGCCTCCGGCGAGCACACTGGAAAGCTTGCGTCGAATGGACATACACCCTCCTTGAGTTGAAATCCGCCGACTTCTGACGGATTGACGCACCTAGAGAGGGCCCAGTCAATAGGAATTTGCGGTAGTCACTTTTCCCACGGTCCGGGTGGCCGACAGCGGGTAGCCATTGGTCGACATGCCACTTCCCGGCTCCCAACGAAGGAGAGATGCCGCGCCTAGTTGGACAGTGCTCATGCTCAATGCGCGGTCTGCCGGCAAGGTTGCAGCGATTCCGTAACACGGCTGTGACACGGGAGGCCAGAAGCGCCGTCGCGAGAGTCGTCAGGATTCTCTGGCAACGAACCGCTGAGGCTCAGAGTGAAACCTGCGCCCGGTGATTTCGTTGGCCTGGATGCCAACCCAGTGCTCGCGCGATCCAGGCGCCGCGGGTCGGACCGGCCAGAAGCGTATTCGTCCAAACGGCGCTCCACGCGGGTGGGTGATGTCGTGTGCAATGCCTTTGACCAGCACGCTCCAGCCGATGCCTTTGTTCGCATTCCACCCATCGATTTCGAAACTGACATGAGCGCCCGGCGCGAGCCGCAGCTTGGCTCCCGGCGCGGTCCGAAACGCGACAACCATTTCGTCAAAGAAGTAGTTGACCGGGAAGATGAGCGGACGGACATTTTGATCAACTACCGCGATCCGGCCGAGGTCGTGTGACCTCAGCAGCTTCACGCACTCCGTCTCATCCAGAATCTCGAGCTGCCCAGAACGAGGCTCGTCCATCAAGCCGCACGGTGCCGCGATCGCCCGATCGCGACAGTGTGCTCCGCCCGATGGGAGCCGTTTCCCCTCTCACTGAAATCGGCCAGTAGCCACCAGCCGACCCAGATGATCGGAGACGCCAACACGACGACGATCGCGACGACTACGCCAACACTGAGGTACATCGCACTCTCTTGTGCCTCAAATTGCGCGCGATCAATCCGGGAGTACAGGGCCAAGTGACCTCTCAGACGACGGACCAACAGCCCCTCCGCCTAGTTCCGATCACGGATTCCTCGGCCCCAACGCCTCGAATGTCGACCTTATGGCCATCACCCTCACGGCGCTCACTGGAATGCTCGCGCGCGGGGGCCGTTCATCCCGGTGCTGCGCGTCATACCGCGGTGGCTCCCACATGATCGCCCGATCTGGCGCAGCGACTACACGACCGGCGGAGAGCAGGGGCGTTATCCCGGATTCGGCACTGGCCCTCGACGACTGATTGTTAAACCCCGTCTCAGTCCGAGCCTGGGCCTGAGAATCGACGTCCCGTGATACTTGTCGGTTCGATCGCCACCTGATAAGGCTTGGGTCCAGGCGCCATTGGGCGCGGCAAGACCGCATGTGCCGCCCATGAGATGTCGTCATATGACTCGGTTGCATCGTGCGCGATGCCCTGAACCATCACGCTCCAGCCGACGCCGGTCTGCTCGTCGTAGCCATCGATCTCGAAAGCGACCCTCGCCTCTGGCGCGTTGAAGAGTTTGCTGCCCGCGGCAGTTCGAAACACGATGATGCGACCACTCAACGCGTAGTTCACCGGAAAGATCAGCGGTTGACCCCCGACGACGACGGCAATTCGCCCCAGGCGGTTGCCGGCAAGGACCTCCAGGCATTCCGCCTCTCGTATCTCCTCCAGCTGCGGCTCAGGCTTTGCGTCAGACATCGACTCATTCGATTGTCCACCCACGAAGGACGGCAGCCGCGAGACTGTTGGCCCCTTGTGTCAGGGACATGTGGCCCTATCGCCGGACCGCCGCATCCATGTCATTTCCGGCTCCGTGACTTCATCCACCACTTGTTGAAAGATCCCCCGCCGCCCGTGTCGAACTCTGCGTTCAATTGGCAAGTCTTGTGTCGTTGTGTATGAGAGGGACCTGCCGACAATCCCGACAGCGAGCTAGCTCCACCGCACTACAGACGGGGCCGGGTGAACCGACGATAGGCCCCCCTTCAATGGGCCATCCGACCATGCGCGCAAGCGTCGGACATGACATCGTTCCGCTCAGACATGACAGACGACCACCTGACCAGCCGGACTCGTTATCGCAATCGCGGCTGCGGGTTTGGCTGCGCGAGCTTCTTTTTCGTGCTGACGGTGGGGATCGTGCTGAGCCTCTTCAACGCAGCCCTCTCGTTCGGCGTTTCGGTGCGTGTCCCGCTGACGGACAGC
>WNGJ01003029.1_pt1 | contig 17178 bp, 19 predicted proteins | sample 5400611 | NCBI WGS metagenome assembly WNGJ01 (sample SAMN13153375, study PRJNA577476) | soil metagenome | isolation source: 40 cm soil or saprolite under Garry oak tree replicate 1 | place: USA:California | collected 2016-06-15 | reverse complement strand
CGCCGACCGCGCCTACCAGGCCGCCATCGACGACCTAACCCACCGTGCCGGAATCGCGGCCTGAACCGCCTGCAGAAGATGACCGCGATCACCAGACTTGACTCGAAATTTAAGTGACACCCCGCCCAAGCCCTCTAGCTACTGCTATCTAAAGAGAACCGGGTAATATAGCGGGTTATTACCTGGTTGGGCTTCCTAGAACGGAGTCATCTCTCGTCCCAGTCGGCGCAGGCGAAGGCAGCTGGCCGATTCTAGGAGTCCTGCTGTTTCAGGCTCGCTGAGCTTCGCTGCCGATCCGAGCAGCGCGGCATCAACACGTTTGACGACGATGGTCCAATTGCCGGCCTTGAGCTGGCGTTCCAAGTCATTTTTATGTGGTTTGAGCTCATGCCAGGCTTGCTTCAGTACGGTGGGAGAGGGCATTGGCAGCAAGGATGCTTCCCGCGGTTCCATCTTGAGTACCCCGCCACCATACGAGCGGCCGAAGATCTCGGCTCCGAGCATGGTGACGCTGTTGAGGCACAGCAGCGGCAGCGCTGCCTTGGCTAGCCCGCCAGCTTCGGCCCGCAGGCGCACGCCGTGCATCGAATTGACGAAGGTGACGTTGGCCGCGTTGGCTATCAGGCGTGGGTAACGATGACTCATATAGGTGAAGAACAGGTCGGGTGCCGAGACGATGGGGGGCCGCCACCAGGGAGTGCGGATCTGGCACTTGTACGCTTCGTGGACGCCTGCGGCTTCGCCGCTCGCGATATACGCGAGCAGGCCGGGCCGATTGTCATCCGCTTCCGGCCTTAGCAGCCAGACGCGCTCGTCCGCCGCCCGGAGAGAAGACCACCGCTGTCGGCTGAATGTCGTTCCCTGGAGGTGCCTGGTGCCAGGCGGGCTGATCCGCACCAGCTGGTCCTCATGTAGCCCGAAGCGCAGACGTGTCGACTCCGAGAGGGTGAAGAAAGAGTTGGCTCCGGTGACGATCCCCAGCTCCGTGGTCCCGTACTGCGACAGCGGGACGAAGTGTTCCGCCACCACGCGCTTGAAGAGCTGTCGCTGGCGGTGAGGAAGAAGCAGGTCGGTCCACTTACCCTCAGATGACGGGGTAACCGACCAGTTGCAGTAGGGCTTGATTGAGCTGAGGTCGACGGCGTCCTCAACGTGGTAGAGCGAGAAGGCGTCACACCCGCCCGATCCTTCGGCGAGCACGAGGACCACTTTCTCGAGTGCGCCCTCAAACTGAAGTCGCTCGATCATCACCAGATGAACCTTCTCGAACCGCCGTCTGAGCCAGGTTCGCACCGGCTCGGCATAGCTGACGGTCAGCAGCTCGGCGGGCAGGACCATGGCCAGCCGACCGTCAGGCTTGAGGAAGCCACAGGCGTGTACCAGCAGCGCGGCCCATGACGAGGCCAGGCCGTTGAGCCGCACGCCCTGCCGCAAGGCGGCGGACAGCGATTTCCGTCGGGTGGCACCGATGTGCTGCTGATAACGGACGAAGGGCGGATTGCCCACCACTGCGTCCATGTATGGCAACGGGGAGCCGAGCTGGTCTGGCGTGGGGATGACGAAGAAGTCGTCGGCCAGGAGATGAGCGTCGAGCCCTTCCGACTCCAGCAGCGCCGTGGCAGAGGCCAATGATTCGGCGTGGAGATCCACCCCGTACAGGCGCTGGTCCAGATCAGAGGGCTGACATCCCGCTGCCTTGAGCTCGCGGCCGGCTGCCTGCAGGAAGACCGCCTCACCGCACGTGGGATCGAGGATCTTGGCCTGAGCGTCCGACCGAACGGCCCAGCTCGCCAGATGGGCAGCGATGGGTTCGGGTGTGAAGAAAGCGCCGCGAGCCCTCCGCAGCTCTGCCGGGTCTCCATGCCTCCGCACGGGCACGCACTCTACCGGTCTTCAGCGCCTACTTCCAGGATGCGATCGCACGAATGTTCGACGTGTCGTGGCGGAACGTCCGCGCCCGGGCCCGGGAGGCCCCCGGCGGCACCTCCGAAGCACTCGTTACAGACGCGCGCGGCATTGTGATCTGAAACACTACTTTTCCGTGACTACCGTCCCGTGCGGTTGTGATGGGGCTTATGGGTCTCCGTCCGCCAGAGCGCAGAGTTGGGTCAGCCGTGCCTGAACGGTTCTCGTTCCCGGAGTTCCGCACCCTCCTCGATCGCATGGAGGCCCAGGCGATCGCCTCCTTTGCCGATGTGGAGCAGGACTTCGTCAAGGCGATGTCGGCGTTCGATCATCGGGTCGCCGCGGGTGACTTCACCTCGGGCCAGAACCAGAACAAGGGGCTGTTCTTCAACGAGTTGGTGGCCCGCTTGATCGAAAGGTGTGCCGGCTTCGGGGTGGCTCAGCGGGGGAAGCGTCCGGGCATCCTGCTGCCGACGGTGGACGTGGATCTATGTTTCCCGCAGGATCCAGGGATCCGGCCTGCCGTGATCGCCGAGGTGAAGATGGCCGGCACGCCGAAGCACCCGAAGAGTCCTCAGGCAGGCCCGATGGGGCGCCCGGCGAGCGCCGACGTCGATAAGCGCATCCGCGAGATCGCGCTCAGCGTGATCGACCTGAAGCTCGCCGATGTGCAGGGCGGTACGACGTCGATCGGTGACATCACGTCGTGGATCCAGGGGACGCGGCCGTACTTCTTCGCGCTGTTCGGGTTGCGCGTTGTTGATGATAACGACCTGCGAAAGGTGCTCGGCCGGTTTCAGTATCTGGCTAACTCGTACGCGAACGGCGTGGGCGTGGCGCTCTTCCGGCCGGTCGACGCCAGTAGCCGGGAGGGCCGGGTCACCTACGTTCCGATTCCCTCGCCTGGCGGGATGTCGATCGACGATGCCGTGAAGCGGATGTGCAGGCTCATCAAGGCTGAGGCCCAGGCACCCCAGAAGCAGATCCCGCCCCAGGAGCTCAGCCAGTCGCAGTAGCGGGCATGGGCAGCCAGGCCAGATCGGCGACGACCTCGGCAATGTCGCGGGTCAGCAGGTCGATGGTCGTGCGGATGTACTGCACGGTGTCCGAGCCGTCCATCGACAGATCCTCCTCGAGCTGCTGGTATGCCGTGGCGTAGCAGTATTCCTGCGCCGCTGCCTCGAATACGAGCATCCGGAACAGCGGCGACCGTTCCCCATCCGCATAGGCCGCCGCGATCTCCGGGTGGTCGAGGTTGATGAGGATGGTCAGCTCGCTTTCGATGTAGTTCGACCGCGGCGCGTCGGGGCCTGCGTTCTCCCAGTCGATCTTGAAACCCCCTGACCGGGATTGCCGGCGAGGCCGTTGAGGGTTCGTCCTGACGGTGTCGCCGCGGCCTTCGCCGAAGGGGTCCCGCTCCCGCGGCCGGACTCCAGGGGTGGTCTTCTGCCCTGGCTCGCCGGACTCTTCGTGGTGACCGGGGCCCAGGCCGGGTTCGCCCGGCCCGAACCCGTAACCGGCCACGCCATCCTCGTTGGGGCGGACGAGCGGGCCATCGGGGTCTTCTGTCACGGTGGTCGGGCGCTTGCCGACATCGCCGGCCTGCGTCCGCGTGCGGCGGAACTCGCCCTGGTAGTGACGGTTGAGTATGGCCTCCATCTTCGATGCGGCCCGGCGCAGGGCCTCGTCCCTGGCGCGTGCCCGGCGCTCGCGCTCCTCAGCGGCCAGGTCCCGGGTCACGATGGCGAGGCACTCGCGCAGCCAGGCGGCGAGCGGCCCGGCGGTGCCGTTGTCTTCGTTGAGGCTGAGGTCTCGCGCGTCGGTGTACGGCCCGGGCGTGCTTTCGTCGCGTTCCAGCGCCGGGACGTCGCAGTGGCCGAAGACCCGGGCGGCGTAGTCGCCGGTTGCCTCGATCTGTGCGACCGGAAAGTCGTTGGCGGTCACGATGACACCGCGAATGCCGTCATCGACGGCGGTCGCCGCCGCCTTGATCGTGCAGACGACGCCGTCGCCGATCACGGCCGCCACCGGATGGTCGGCCGACCGGAACGGGGCCCAGGTCCGGGCTGCCCGGGGCTCCACGGTCTGGACTGGGCTGGTGAAGAGCGTGACCTCGTGGGCGTCGAGCTGTCGCCCGAGCCGCCGACGGAGTTCGCGGGCGATGCGCGGCTCGTCGACGTTCTTGGTGATGCCGTCGATGATGATGGAGGTGCCCTTGGACTCCATCGTGGGCGTACCGTCGGCCCGTACGTCCGGCCTGGGCTTGCGGCGCTCCCGGATCGCGGTCTCGAGCTCATCCTTCTCCAGCCGAACGACCCACTTCCGGCCGTTCCGCCGTGTCTCTACCTGCAGGGATGAGCCGATGCCGAAGGCTGCGGCCTTCCCGGTTCCGAACCGTCCGCGCGTCCTGCGCCCGCGCCGGCGGTCCTCGTTCTCGGCGTGCATGAAGAAGAAGCGGCGCAGGTCGGCGTCGTCCATGCCGCGGGCGTCATCGGTGATGACAAGCCGGGTCCCGCCGCCGTAGGAGCGGCGCTTGCTGATCGTGACGTGCACGGTCTGGCTGTTCTCCCGGGCGTCGATGGAGTTGGTCACGTACTCGGCGATCACCTTTGGCAGGCTCCCGAAGCTGCTGGCGGTACTCAGGACGTCGCGTGCGACGTTGGATTCCATCTCGAAGCCATTAAGCGCCATGGCGCGCGCCGCCTCCCTGGAGCTGGGTCTTGTAGGTATCGCCATACCGGGAGTGGAGGTAGCCGGCTGTCGCCAGGAGCTCCTGGTCGTCGCGGGCGAGGTTCTCCACCGCCTGCCTGTTGGTCCTGTACTTATGTACGGGCATGTACTGGTTGATGTTGAAGAAGGCCATGAAGTCGTACACGGTAATGTCGTCGAGCCGTCCGGCCTTGTGCTTGAGGGCGGCGGCGCTCTGGCGGAGCTGCGCGAGCCGGCGCGCGGCCGAGGAGTCCTGGCCGCCGCGCTCCCGGCGATTCCCGGTGCGGCCGGCCCGCCCGAGCCGCTGAACGAAGTCTCTGACTGGTGCCTGACGCTGGAGGGCGCGATCGACGCCAGCTCGCGTCAGCATCCAGCCCTCGCGTTTGGATCCGGTAACCAGGCCTTCGTTCTTCTTCGCGGCGCGGAGCGTCACGTCTACGGCGTCCAGGTCGGGGTACTTCTGGAGCTTGGGCCAGGAAAACCGGGCGGGCACCTGTTGCCAGGCAGCCTCGGCGACATCCTCGATGTGGACCGGCCGTTCGGCGCCGCCGAGATCGTCTAGGACCACAAGGACAATGTCGGTGTTGGAGATCGCGGCGTCGCCCGCGGACCGCCCAGCAGCGAAGGAAACACCGTTCATATCGCGAACACCTCACCCATCAGCTCCTTCAGCTCGGCTACGGCCCCGGCTCGGACCTGGCCGTCCGACTCGAGTTGGGAGACGTCGGTGATGGCGGCCTCGCGGGTGTCCGCGGCGCGAAGCCTCGCCGTCAACGCAAGGCCCGGCCGATTGTGGCCGATTTCGTGGACGAGGCGGCGCAGCCGCTCCTCCGCGGTCGCCACACCCAGCTTGACGCGGATCAGCTCGGCGAGGTCCCGCTGGTTCTGCCGCCGGTTCAGGACGTCGCCCTCGGCCACCACGACACCTTCCCATTCGGGGTTGGCCCGGGACCAGTCGATGGCTGTGAAGGTCTCACGGATCCGCGACGCCCAGTCGTCGGGCCGCTGGGCAACGACGGCCCGCCCGGCGGCGCCGATAGAACGCATGGTCACGGCGTGGCTGCAGATGGTGCCCTCACGGACCTGGGGCCCGGTCGCCCGGCCGGCAGCCACTTGGGCCCACGGTGGGATCGAGGACGCGACGATCTGCCAGAAGGCGACGGCCAGGTCCAGTTTCTCGCGGAAGGTCTCCTCGTCGATGTCGCCGAGCAGTTCCTTGGTGCCGTCATGCAGAGAGCTGAGCGTGATCAACGCCGGGGACCGCTTGGCTAGCGACGCGTGCTCCTTGTCCACCCGGCCGTCGAAGACGTCCACCGCGGTGGTGAGCGTCATCGTGATGTTGGAGAGCCTGTCGCGGTGGTCGTACAGGATATTGAGGCTCTTCGTGGTGGGCTGGGCCGTCCGGTTCAGGTCGCTGAACATCTGCTGTGCCCGGTCGTTGTCCTCGAAGGGAAACAGAACCACCGAGATCGAGTCCTCGCCGATCGAGGGGTCCTCCTCGAGGGCGGCGGCAATCCCGGCGCGGCGGTGCTGCCCGTCGTTGATCAGGAGGTCGGCTTCCATGGGAAGGTTCAAGATGCCGATATCCGACCCGTCTTCATAGGGTTCGAACAGCGCCGAGTCGTCCACTCCGTCAGGCAGCTGATAACTGGCGGTGATCGAACTGAAGACGTAGCTGTCCGGATTCTGGAGCAGATAGTCGCGGATCGCCGGAACCCTATGCTTGTTCAAGACCCGCTGGGCTCGCTGCTCGGGCTCCAGTGCCCTGTAGTTCTGGAATTCGAAGAACCGCGGTACTGTCTTGACCTTCATGCCGATGGTGTAATACTCGCGGCCTCCCATGTGACCCCGGATCGCCGGGGCCCTCACTACTGTCTGCATTGCCGCTCCCTGTTGTACGCTCGCCTTGCCCTGATTGTATAGCATACATATGAGAACGGGCTTGGGAGAAGGTCGAAATACCTAAGAGCGGAGCCGGTATCCCGGCCCGAGGGAGAGACAGGCATGCGGGCAACCAAACGGCAGACAGAAGCCATCCGCAATTACGTGGAAGACCAGGCTCACGAACAGGTCATCCACCTAGAGAAGGCGGCCTCTGAGCTGGTGGGCCCGGTACGGCACGACATCTGGGACGTGCACTGCACGGACAGCCGGTGGTGGGTGATCACCGAGCCGGTCAACCTCTACAGCCAGGAAGACTTCAAGAGCCGGGACGTGGCACTGACCTTCCACGTCGGCCTCTCTCTTCGCGTGTCGTACCTTCATGACCGTCGGGTGCCTGTAGCGCCAGAGCCCACTGTCATGCTGGCCGGGTCGTGGCGGCGCTGGGAACAGGCGTTCGAGGCCTACGATGCTGGCGATGAAGCTGAAGACTTCCAGGCGGTCGGCGTGCGTCTGCGGGAGTGCCTGGTCTCCTTCATCGGTGAGACCACCAGCGACGAGCTGGTGCCTATCGGGCAATCCGCTCCCAAGGCTGCCGACTTCAAAGCGTGGACCGAGCTGCTCGCCAACCGCCTGGCCGAGGGCGAGTCGAGCGCTTACCTGCGCTCCTATCTCAAGAAGCTGGCAGTCGAAACGTGGTCGTACGTCAACTGGCTGACCCATGCCAAAAACGCCATGCGCATGGACGCGGAAATCGGGCTCAAGGCGGTCGAGCACCTGCTCGGCACCTTCACCGCTGCCCGGATGCGGATGGGTCGGCAGAGCCTCCGGTGCGAGAGCTGCGGATCGTACCGGCTCGTCGGCGGTACCTGTGAGCGCTGCGGCTGGGCCGATCCGGGCTACGAGCCGCCTGAGCCGCCGACCGTCAGGAAAAGACGGCGCCGCCAGAAGGAGGACTGCGTGGCGAGTTCTGATATCTCCACGTTCATGAGCCCGGAGGACATGATCGGGTAAGGAGCGCCAGGCGAACATAGGCAGATGCTCCCAGGTGGGCCACCGCCAGCCGCTACCCGATAGTTGTACTCGCGGGGGACGTGTCTCTCAAACGACCGTGCGCGGCCGAGACGTTCCTCGCCGCGCACATCGCCCCGGCCGCCTGGTCCCCGGGCGCTCCGCGTTCGCTGGTCACGCTGCGTTGATCGAGCCTGCGGGAGCCCGTTAAATGCCGATATCGGCCCTTTACGTCAAGCTGTGAAGACCGCGACCCGCAGCGGCCAGTTTTGTGGCGCGGCGCTGGCCTGGCACGGCCGCGCGAATGTCAGTGCCAGCCGCTAGTGTCGGGAGCATGGAGGACGATGGCAAGCGCAAGCCCTTCAACGAGACCGGCCTATACAGGGCGATCACCCTCACCGTCCTGACACCCGTCACTGCGGGCGTCGTGGCCGTCGGCGGCGCGATACCGGGCCACCACCTGTTCCAGCCGCTCGCCGCCTACAGCCAGTCCACTGGCGGCGTGGTGCCCCTCGGCCGCTCCGACCCGTACCACTCCGACCCGGGCGGCGAGTTTATCCGCATCGAAGCTGCGAACAGCGGCGGCACCGCCTCCGTGAGCTTCAACATCCTCGGCTACGTCGGCTAGCCGCACCTCACTCTGGCGTCACCGGATCCAGCCGCGTAAAGCCCCGCAGCGGCGGGTCATACCGGTCCCAGCCGATCAGCTCGTGCACCAGCCGCACCGCCGCCATGCCATCGCGCGCCATCCACGCTGCCACCGTCGGCCTGTCCGCGGCGCTGGCGTCCGCTTTCGCGGTCGCCGCCCACCGGACAGCGTCGAGCAGGAACGCGAGCGTCGTCAGCGCGCACACGGCCTGGGAGATCATCTGCGTTGTCTGCGTTGCCGCGCCGGAACGGCCGTCGGTGGTTGCAGTCGCGCTGGCCGTCGTCGCCGACGTGCTCAAGGCTGAGGATCCAGTGCTGTTGTCGTTAGTCAGCGGCGGCCAGTGTCTGGGCGCATTCGACGAACTGTCGATCTCCATCCAGTGAGCCAGGGCCAGCATGTCGCCGCTCCTGGTGGCGATTTGGCCGATCTTGTCGGGCCAGCTGCACGGTTACTTGAAGACAAGGAGAGGTACGTCGTACAGGCTGCGATCCTTGGGGCGGGTCATGTCAGGCGCGAGGATCTCGACGACGAGCATCTCGGTGAGGAACTGGACCTTGGCCGACAGCAGGTGGCTCGCGTGGGCCGTGGCTGAGTGTTCCTTGAGCCCGACGGCGACATGAACGTGGGGGAGGACGCCATCGGCATCGTCGCGGGCGATCGTGCCGCACCCGAGGGCTTCGACGTTCGTTACATGCACCTTCGTCCATACCGGGGCCTGCGGGTCTTCAAGCTTCTCGCAGGTGCCGACGATGTCGGCCTCGGCGAACCCGGCGATGAACATCGGGATGTAGCCCTGCCGGACGTCGTTCTGGCGGCAGAAGTCGGCGAGGCTGGGCATGAATTCGTCGCCATGCTGGAACGTCACGCCGAATGTGCGCCCGGCCTTCAGCTCGCTCGCCTTCATCTCAGGCCTCCATCCCTTCGCATTCGTCCAGTTGAAACAAATCGACTGCTGCTGCGAAAGCCTCCCGAATCTGGGCGTCGCCTGCCCCGGAGGCGATTAGCAGATGCAGCAGGATGCGGGCCTTGAGCGGGTCCAGGTAGCCCGCGCTGATCAGGCCCCGGGCTAGCAGATCGCGTTCTGATCCGGGAAAGCCGTACGTGACCCGGTGGACTGGGCCTGCACCTGTCCGGGAGGCCAGCACGACCGGGATGTGCTCGGCGAGCTTGCCGAGCACCGGCGCGACGGCGGCCGGGACGTGCCCGGCGCCGAAAGCTGCCACGACCAGGCCATCAATATGCTCGGCTAGCAACTCGATCAGGGTGCCGTCGTCGCCGAGGGCGATGGTGGCCAGACCAATGTGTGCGCTTCGACGCGGTACCGGACTAAGGGCTGGTGACCGGCGCCGCATCCGGACGGGAATGTGAACGTGGCCTTCAATGACATGGCCAAGAGGGCCGTGATCGGGTGAGACGAAGGCAGCAGGGCTGCCGGTGTGGGCCTTCTGAACCCAGCGGGCGGCGTGGACCTGGTCGTTGAGCACGACGAGGCATCCCAGGCCCCGCGCGCACGGGCTAACGGCCACCCTGACCGCGGCGAGGATGTTGGCGGGACCGTCCGGTCCGGCCATCGTCGGGTTGCGCATCGCGCCCGTCACCACTACCGGCGCATCCGTGGGAAGCAGCAAGTCGAGGACGTAAGCGACTTCCTCTATCGTGTCCGTTCCCTGGGTCACTACCGCGCCGAGGCAGCCGTCGTTCAGCGCCTCGTCGATGGCAGCCGCCAGCTCGTACAGGTCGGTGAAGTCGAGCGACGCTCCGGGCTTGTTGCGGAAGTCTTGGACGCGGAGTTCGGCCTGAAGTTTGTTGAGACCGGGAACCGCGGTCAGCAGGTCGGATGCCGACAGGACTGGTGATACCCCGCCATCAGGAACCTGGGCCATGGCGATCGTCCCGCCGAGGCCAAACACGGCCACGGAGGGCATACCAGATGCGCGCATCAGCGATTCCTTCTCAGCATTGGTCAGGCTGGAGCTACCTCGGGCTGGCCCAGGTACGAGCATGCCGTATCGACCCCGGCCGTGGAGATATACCGGCTGCGGGGACGCAGCAGTCCAGCGGTTCCTACCCGCGCCAGCGTCCGGCATCGGTCCTGAATCCAGGCCCAGTCCACGTCGAGATACCAGGCCAGCGCCTGCAGCCGGCCCGCCGCGGTTTCCGCTTCGATGACGGAGTGCGCGCTGGCGTGCCCGGATGCCTCGCGGAAGTCGCTGAGCACCGACGGGCGCCGCGCGGTATCGACGTGCCATATCCCTTCGCCGCGGACCCAGTTCGCGATGATCGCCGTGTCGTGCCCACTGAGGACGAAGCCCTCGACGTCTGAGTACGCGGAGTCGTCGCAGACCTTGACGTGGATTCCCGTTGCTTCCATCAGGGCGACTGCCAGGAGAAGCAGAACGCGCTCGAAGGGCGCAGAACTGGCGACCGCGCTGTGCGGAACGCAGAACATCCGGGTGAGCGAGTTCTCCCCGAACCGGTCGCGGGTGGCGCGAAGGTAGGCGTGCTTGTGCCCGAACAGCAGCCACGGGCAGGCTTCGCCGCCGGTTTGCTCGCGGGTCCAGAAGGCCGGAGGGGCCGGTACGTCGTTGAGATTCCGCAGGATATGGCGTGCGCAGAAATCCGAGCCGAGCCATATCTGCGATGTCATCCCCAGTCCCGCGGCAGCCTCCCGGCTGACCGCGGAGGACGGCAAGCTCTCATACGGCGCGAGCTCCCCGACCGCCATGGTGAGTTCCTGGTCATCCATCTGGAGCCCGGTATCAAGGCTGGCGCAGGCCCACAGCAGGGCGAAGGTGAGATCGTCAAGCTCGTACGCGTCGGGGATGACAATGGCAGGGGTACCGTTATGCGCGGCGCGGCGAGCGGCCTCCCGGCTGTCGATAGCGAAGAACCTCGGCCCTGCTGGCGACTGGCTGGCGGCGACGAGCAAGCCCCGGCCGGTGCCGCGGGAGAATTCTTCCCACCGGAGCAGGTTCTTGACGGTGGCCAGGGCACGGCCGTCAGCGGCCTCAGCGTCGTGAAGCTGGAGCTGAAGTATCGCTCCTTCGACGGCCCGGCTGGCCGGGAACAGCGCGGTGAAGTCGATGCCGTAGTCCGGTTGCGGACGGGACAGCCGAAGGTCAGGCCACCGTTGCCTGGCGAAGGCGGCGAAGCCGAACGGGTCCGGAGCACCAGCCGCTACCCAGCCCGTATCGCCAGGCGATGGCTGACGTGGGATCAAACCGTCAGCCAGCCCAATGCCTGCTTGCGCGAGCAACGCGGCCGAGGTGCCCACGAGAAACGTCCTGCGGTCCACTGTCGCCCACACCCGGCCTTCCTCATCGACGTGGAATGACAGTCTTTCGGGTGTGAGCTCGCAAGGCCATGGCAGTTCGATGGCATTTGGCTGCCGGAAGCCGAGTCCGGCGAATGGGCGGCCGGTGAGAGCCTCCAAAGCGCGCTGGTAGGCGGGCCGTGGACATCCCACATCTCCGTCTTCCCACCGAGCGACCAGGCGGGCATCGCATCCCAGGTGGGTATCGCCAAGCTGCCTGCCCGCGATGACCACGGCAGCGGCGAACTCTTCGCGCGTCTCGCGCCGCTCTACCTCGCGGATGTGGCGAAGTACCAGATTGGGTGCCTTGGCCCTCTCGACTCCCACCGTCGAGTCCTCTCAGCCTGATCGTGCTGTGAGTAAACGGTAACCTAGCGCTGCCGCATTTGCCGCGAATGCCGCGGCGCATGCCATCGCTTTGCCCAGGCTTCCGCCATCGACTTGCCGGTCACAGTGGCGGTTTTCTTGATCTACCAGCAGATCCTGGCAACTGGGCAGGCCGGTGAAATCTTTCTTACGTCGGCGGCCCAGTAGGAGGTGAACCTTATGGCAGCTGAGCTGATGCTGGCCGCCGACCCGGACGTCATCGAACGCTCCGCCGACCTGGCTGAATTTGTAGTGCAGGCCTGCCAGCGGGCCAAGGCGTGGCTTCGCGAGGCACTGGAGCACGGCGAGATCGAGCAGATCGCCGAGATCAAGTCGCAGGCCGAAGCGATACGCGTGTACACCACGCAGAAGCAGCTCGGCACCGACGCTCAGCTCGCAGCCGCGGAGATCGTCCGCCGCGCCGAGCGAGGTATCGGGGTGACGATCCGCCGCGGCCAGCAGGACGGGGAGATCGCCAAGCGGGGAGATCGCCGCAGCCACGGCGCTCCCGGCGGAAGCCTAAATGATCGGCATGACGACCATCTGGGTTCTCCCGGCTCGTTCTTCCGGCACGGTGACGAGCGCGCCGATACCTACGCGATGACCGATGGCGTCTCCGATGCCGACTTCGAGGACGCCATCGGCGAAGCGAAGGCCGAGGGAAACCTGTCCCGGGCCAACCTCGTGCGCAAGATCCGCCAGCAGCGCCGCACCCCGCCGGCTCCGGACGTGCACGTCCCGGACCCGGCGGATAGATCGCCCGAGGCGGCGGCAGCTCGCATAAAGCTGATCGTCGAGTTCGCCGCCCGCGGGATGTCGTCGGGCCAGATCGGCGAGCGGCTCGGCATCGGCGATGACCAGGTGCGCCAGGTTGCCCGCCAACACGGCATCGACATCCGGGCCGACGCCGTGCTGGGCCGAGCCCGTCGACCCGATTCCAACCGGATCGTGCGCGAGACGGTGCACGCCCTGGAGGGCCTGGCGATGGGCGTCGAACTCGCCGACTCGGCCGGGCTCGACCCGGCCGAGGCCGCCGAGTGGGTCGCCTCGATGACCCGCTCGATCCGGCTTCTCAGCAAGTTTCTCCGTCAGATGAAGGAGGCGATCCGATGACCGGCACGGGCAAGATCGAGGGCCGGATCGAGCGGCAGGCCCGGCTGCGGTGGGTGCCGCTGACCCAGATGCGGGTCAACCCGCTGGCCCAGCGCGACCTCAACCAGGCCCGCGTTAGCAAGCTGGCCGCGGCGTTCGACCCGGAGAAGATGGATGTGCTCACCGTGAACCATCGCGGCGGGTGGTACTACCTGATCGACGGGCAGCACCGGATCGCTGCGCTGAAGCAGTGGCTGTCCTCCTGGGCCGACCAGCAGGTCCAGTGCTGGACCTATGAAGGCCTGACCGAGGCCGAGGAAGCCGAGAAGTTCCTAGCCCTCAACGACACCCTGCCGGTCCGGGCGTTCGCGAAGTTCAAGGTCTCCGTCCAGGCGGGCCGCGATACCGAAGCCGATGTCAACCGGATCGTCCGCGCGCTGGGGCTGCGGATCGCCCGGGGGGGCGGCGGGATCTCCGCGGTCGCCACACTGCGCCGCGTCTACACCCGGGGCGGCGCGGCGGTGCTGTCCCGCACGCTGCGGATCATCCGCGACGCCTACGGCGAGGCCGGGCTGGATGGCCCGGTGATCGACGGGATCGGCCTGTTGTGCCAGCGCTACAACGGGGACCTCAGCGAACAGCGCGCCGTGGAGCGGCTGTCGTCAGCGTACGGCGGGGTATCGGGACTGCTCAGCCGGGCCGGGCAGCTGCGCCAGTCCACCGGTAGCGCCACCGCCCAGTGTGTGGCGGCTGCCGCGGTCGAGGTCATCAACCGAGGTTCGGGCGGGCGGAAGCTTCCCGGCTGGTGGAGGAACGACCAGTGACGCACACCCGCGCTGACCGCAGCGTCGCGCGACTGCGCAACAGCCATCACCGCGCTGACGTGGCGAATGAGCCCACCCGGGACATCGGTAGGAGGCCGCTGGCCAGCGCCAATCGCCGCCGCGACAGGTGGTCATCGTTCGTGACCGATGTTGCCGTTTCCCAGGGCCTGCTTGAGGTACTTCTGGACGGGCTCGAAGATCATCCCGTTCATCAGCTCCTCGGCCTGGGTCAGGCTGACCCAGCGCACCTCGGCCAGTTCCTCCTCGTCGCCGACGAACACGTCAGTCCCGTGCGTCGGCTGGGCGGCCATGTACACCATGGTCCGGCCTGTCTTCGGATGGATGCGGCGCCCGATGATTCCGCCAGCTTCTATACGAAGGCCGGTCTCCTCCTTGACCTCACGCACGGCGGCGTCGGCCGGGCTCTCCCCGGGTTCGATCTTGCCCGCGATGAAGGTCCACGGCGGCTTGCCGTCCTGGCGCCTGCCGACCAGGACGCCCAGGTGGCTGGTCACGATGGCCGCGACCACGGGGCCTGGCTCGGGAGCGGTGGACGGTTCGGTCTCCAGGTCCGTGTCCAATCCTCGTGCCGTGATGATCTGGTGGGCGAGGGTCTTGCTGATCCCCAGCCGCTTGGCCACCTGGCCGAACGACAAGTTTTCAGCGTAGTAGATACGGACCGCCTCCTCGTGAAGGACTGCCGAGGCGTCATCGGAAACGGCGCGGAGCTCCCGGGAGAGCCAGACGGCGGCGTTGGCGCGGTCCTGGGAGCCGGGCATGGCGCGGACGCTGGCGAGAGCCGCGCGGCTCGCGTCCAGGGCGGCGTCAATCTGGCGCTCGATGTTCTCCACGCCACAAGCGTACAGGCCCTGATCGTCCAGGGGGTTGACGCTTCCGTTCACCCCCTGTACGGTGAGGCCACACAGTAAGAGGGCCTCAGCGGGGTGCCACCCGCTGAGGCCCGGAGCACCGATCGCTTCAGGAGCCTCTCGATGCAAGATCAAACTACTACCGGCCATTCCGGAAGGCCCACGCGGGCGCCAGGCAGGCAGCCAGTGACTGTGCTGTCAGCGGCCGTGCTCATGGCGGCTCGCACCCGCTGCCACGAGAACCGGGCAGACTTTGCAGCCCGCGCCCAGCTCAGCTTCCACGTGGTCGAAGGCGCGGAAGACGGGACGCGCCCGGCCTGGGAGCTGCCGTACGCGGAATTCATGGCGCTCGCCGATGCGGTCGCGGCGTCGTGCCCATCGTGGCGCGAGCTGTTCGAGACCGCCGCCGCATGCGACCTGCTGGTGACCTGCCTGCTGGACGGGGACCAGGCGATGGCCACCGACGTGCTAGCCGACGACGACACGCGGGACTTGACCGTAGTGCTGCTCCGATGGGTGATCACCGGAGAGTCCCAGGCTGTCCAGGACACAGGGTTCGCGCCGCCGCAGGTCCTCTCGTCCGGAGAGTGCGAGCATTCCGGTCACCTGCTGAGCCTTGCGCAGCGGACGCTGCTGCGGCAGCGAGCGGCGGCGCTGGCCCGGTCGTGCTCGCCGGACGCGTGGGTCGGCGCGGAGATCCTGGCTATCTTCGGAGGTGCCCGGTGATGGCCGCCGAGGGTGCCGCGTTCTGGATCGACTACGAGTACGACCGGGAGAACGCGAGCGACGGCGTCAGCAGGTACGGCGCCTACATCCGCCGCTCGAGCACGCTGGCGGAGAGCTGGGACGGCACCTGGGACGACGCGCAGGTCCGGCAGGCGCGATTCGCCGAGGCAGCCTGGGCCACGGCCACCACACCCGTCATGTCCCCGGGCTTCGTCCGCCGCCACCCGCGGGTGATCAGCGCAGTCGTCCAGTTCAACGCGTGGGACGCCAGCCTAGCCGGGGCCGTCCAGCTGGTCACCCCGTGGCCGCACGCGCTGACCAGCTCCCGCGACTGGCAGTATGCCGAGCGCTGGCAGGACTGGCCGATGGAAATGCTCGGCGGGGTGCGCTGGCGGGAGCCAGACGAGCACGAGCTGGCCGGGCACGCGTACCTGATGGCGAGCGCCTGGCTGGTCTTCCCGCTGCGTGCTCCCGCAGGCCTGCCCCCGGCGCCGTCCGGCCCAGACGACTGCGTGGAGATAGCCGCGCGGGAGGCGGTCGCGACGCTCGTGCGGGCGATGAACGCCGTCGTCGTGCCGGTGATCGAGACCCTGGAGCGGTCCTGATGCCCCGGCGGAACGCTGGTGCCATCCTGCGACACCAGCGGGGCCTGCCGCGGACGCTGCCGTCGTGGATGGATCAGGCGGCGTGCGCCGGTCACGATGACCCTGACCTGTGGTTCCCGGAGCACGGCGAGGACGACCGCGAGCAAGAGGCACTCCGGATCTGCGGCGAGTGCCCGGTCCGTTCGGCCTGCCTGGCCTATGTGCTGTCGCTGCCGATGCAGCCCGGTATCTGGGGCGGCACCACCGGGGACGAGCGCCGGGCACAGCTGAAGGCGAGGCCCGCCTCATGACCCGGGCGTCCGCAGACCCGCCACGCCAGGTCCAAGCCGAAGGTCCCCAGCTGCCGACTCGGGCCGACCTGGATCGGGCCACCGCCGTGACGGCCGCCACGATCGCCAATCCTGCTTCCGGTCCAGCGGATATCTACCGGGCCGCTGAGATAGAGGCGGCGATCCTGAGCGCCTACTGGCACTTGCCGGGCGCCGAAGCCGAGCTGGAAGCCGAACTCTGAGACGCGCCCCGGCCGTCCGCACCCAGCAGGCGGACGGCCGGGCATGTCGTCATGGTGGCGGAGGTAGCGGCCGTCTTCAGGAGCTTTCCGCGATGGCCGTCCAGGCCGCGTTGCACACACGGTCCACGCAGGCCGGGCACTGGCCACGCAGGCAGTATCCGGCCGCCTCACACGAGCAGCGCCGCAGACCGGGGCAGGGATGGTAGCCGCCGCAGCCGTGATGGTCAGCGGGAGGCTTCAAATCCTCGCCGGTCACCCAGTTGTGGGCTTGCTCGACACCCTCTCCCCACTGGGGCGGCGGGTACCGGCTTGGTTCCGCGGCGGGCTGGCCTTCGTGGCCCTGCATGGTGACGCCCGCGAGGTACGCCATCATCTCGTCCTCGATGTCGGCGATCCCGTGGCCGATGCCACGCAGTCCGATAAGTTCCGCGGGCGCATATGGCGGCTCCGGCGCGGCCAGCGTCCTCACCGGGTCGAGCGGTTTGCGCAGGCTGGATAGCGGGGCGGTGTCCTGGTCGCCGAGCACCCAGTTCAAGTACGCGATGGCGCCGCGGAGCCACGCCGCGTTCATCCATGCCGCGGGCCACTGCCAGGGCCGTTCGGCCTGCCAGAGCGGTATGTCGCCGGGCAGGTCACCGTGCTCGTGCAGGCCGTGCCGACCCCAGCGGCGCACGGTGCGGATCTCCTCGTCGGAGCGGGCGAAGTGGAACCGGGCGC
>WNGJ01003027.1_pt1 | contig 17179 bp, 20 predicted proteins | sample 5400611 | NCBI WGS metagenome assembly WNGJ01 (sample SAMN13153375, study PRJNA577476) | soil metagenome | isolation source: 40 cm soil or saprolite under Garry oak tree replicate 1 | place: USA:California | collected 2016-06-15 | reverse complement strand
GATATAAGGTTTATTTGAAAGCTAAGATAACCTAATATAACATATATTATTTTCAGAGTATTATGTAATTTACTTGATTTATGCCAAGTCAGTCTTTCCAAAATAGCCAAACATTGGGACAGTTTTTTTACCCACTGTATCTTATGTAGTTACTGATATGTGTGCTAGGGCCAACAATATGTATGTGCAGGGGAGCTTGTTGCATTGCTAACTCTCACAAATATCCTCAGTTATCTTAAGGTTCAGAGGGTTGATATTCCCAAGGTGTGTGTTGCTGGACTGCTGACTGATATTTGTGTTGATGATTCACCCCAGCTGACCAAGAAATTTGGTCTCACAAAGGTCAAGGAGATGCTGAAGGACATCGTGAATAGCTGCTATGATAGCGCGGTTGAAAAACAGAAGGCCAAGGGCTATATTGTCCTCAAGCGTGGTCTCGCAATGATCCCTCTTGTTGGCCTTGATGTCCCCTTCCACTCACACTACCTTTAGTCTGGTGTCATGCCCTTCTGGGGATGTGAGTGAACTACTCCTTATGCCTGTATAAGGCTAAGTGGTTTATTTCAGATCTTTTGAAGAAGATCCCCACCAATCTTTTGGACCCTTTGCTTCCCAAGGGGGTCTATATCCCCAACTTGGTCATATCACCATTTGTTGTCAATGAGGCTTATACCAAGCTCATTTACAACTGCACTTCATCATCATGTCTCTCAAAAGCTCTTTGCAAATGGGATGAAGAGTGTCAGGATGCATCTGAGCAGTGACAGAAGCTTGCGTGGGTTCTTCTCATTGAGTTGTTATCATACCAGTTTGCATCCTTGGTGCACTGGGTCGAAATGCAGGACCTGTCCTTCAAGCAATACAAGTTTGAGCACTTCATTGAGGTTGGCCCTTCTCCAACACCCACAGGCATGGCTACCCGTACCCTCAAGGCCAAATACAAGACCAAGGATGACTCGACTGGTCACATTCACCAAATTTCTGTGCTTCCAAGGACCAGAAGGAGATCTATTATCAATTTGAAGATGAACTGGAGGCAAACCTTAGAACCAGATGCACCTGCTGATGTGGCAAATCCTTCCTTCACTCCTGTGGCCACTGCACCACTCGTAGTTGCCGCCTCTCCTCCCACTACCACTGCCAGTCCTGCTGTCAGCATCAAGGATGTCCCCATTCACACTGTTGGCATCCTTGCCATAATCGTCTCAGAAGCTGAAGAAGCAACTCAGTGAAGTCCCACTGTCCAAGTCGATCAAGGAACTCTCCAATGGCGGCAAGTCAACACTTCAGAATGAGATCATGGGTGATCTCCAAGGTGAGTTTTCATCTGCACCTGAGGAGCTTCTGCTTTCATGAACAGCAAACAATTCCTCAAGTTTCAGGCCAAGCAGCATGAGTTTGCATATCAGCAGATTAATGTTTACTCTTGCTACTTGAAGCATGACCCCCATCAAGGCAAGATACTTTATGACAAAGAAAAGGTATGACAAAGAAAAGGCTAGCTCATCTCAGATTCAAGTTTGACTGGACAGCATCGGGTGTGAGCATGGCGAAACTTACAGTATATCGAAGGTATTCAGCCCATTTTTGATATGCTTAAAGCCCATTAGTCCTCATTGAACAAGCTTACAACAATCCCCATGAATGTCTATTGCGTATTAAGCCAATTCAAGCAGTTGTTGCTTACCCAATGGGCATTTAAGAAAGCTGGCATCGAGTTTTTTGACACATACAACAAGCTCATTCCCTATTATGACATTGAGCCCGTCAAGAAGATCATGGAAGCCTACCTTCCTATTCTTTGAAGCAGACAAATGAGTCCTTTTCCCTGCATGGATCAAGCCCACAGATATGGAGCCACCACCCCTTTTGGGATACAAGTGGTGCCAGGGCATCAACAACTTGACCGACATCTGGGAGACAGGTGAAGGAGAATATAATGTTATGACGGAAACCGTCTTCTCTAAGGCTTACGAGAAGATTGATTTGACGCTGCTTAACCAACTGCTTCGTCTCATTCTGGACCACAATTTGGCCGATTACATCACTGCGAAGAACAACACTGTCCTCACATACGAGGACAGGGCACATACAAATGCATACGGTATGATTCATGGACTTCAGTATTCAGCCTTCATCTTCCAGTACTGTGGTCTCGTACTCGACAGCCTCATCCTGGGCCTGCAAAGGGCTGGCAAGATGGCCGGACCACCACAAATGCCCAATAATCCCCTTCAATTCTGTGACTTCATGACTGAAACATGGCATTCTATCCATCTTTACTCGTGCTATGTGGACAGATTGCATATCCTCTTCCGCTTTACCGCAGGTGAGCTGCACAACCCTATTGTAAGGATCCCTTTGAAGCCAGGCTCAGAATGAGCACTCACAGTCACATGCCCATTGTTGACCATTCTTTCTTCTCTTTTCTCTTTCTTATTTCGTGTCCTCATCATCACCTTGTGTTTGACAACAAAATGACCTTCAAGCTTGCAACACAAGCCAACCTATGCGTCCCAATCACAGTCCTTTCTGCCCTCTCTTACACTGTTGAACAACACTTGCCGACACCAAGACACTACCACGCAGCAGCCGTACACTCCCTCACTTATCTCTTTTTAGTTTTCCCTTTACATGCTTACATCTCTCCCATTGAATCACCATCACTGGCACCCTCAAGGTCACTGTTACAATACACAGCTTAGATACAGCCGACAGGCAAGCACACATGTATATAAGACTGCCCTCCTGCTCGTTGAAGAGGGCATCTATCTATTCATTGATCAATCGAGTCTAATCCAGTTTTCCCCTTTCCTTTCTTTTCTCTTTGCTCACAAGTGTGCTTTTCTCTCCTCTCGGCAACCATCTGTGAAACAGCTGTCCATGCTCTCAACTGATCCCTCACACTTGTTGACACACACATACACACACACACTCTCTCTCCCTCTTCTCTTATTCTTGGATGACACCTCCACCCTCGCAGCACCTATCTTAGATACATTATCCAACAGTATCTCAGTGCCAACCCAGATTTAACTAACAATAACGTTATTGGATACAATAACAAGCATTGCTGGCCCCAAGACTGCCACATGTGCCTGATTAAACATAATGTCAACTTGGGCCATGCAGTATTCTGGAATGTGAAGCAGAGCTTGTCGCAATCCCTGGCAACGATTGGATGGGAGGATACATTCATGAGCATATATTTGTATGATAACCCTCAACTGTTGTTCTTGATGAGTGGGTTTAAAGTATGGATCTTGCCCAAAATCTGGATAATGGGCAGGGAACAGTACTCCCTCAAGGATGCTGTTTGGAATCTCACTAATAAACAATTGAAGGAACAGACGGCGCAGGCATTCCTCCACATCTCAGGTGAAGGTGCTGTACAGTACAGCTGTCATATGTGTGCTTGTTGCCATGTGCTGGCTATGGGGACAGGTGTCCAACAGTTCAACAACCGCATCCAGGATGCCACCTGGATGGGGTCCTCTGTCATGCCGAGAGGAATACAAAAGACCACCTGCCCGGTCCGTAATATTTCTTGTGTTAGCCATTTTCCTCACTGTCCAATTCAGAGACCATGCCCCCCTACTGAATACCACTGCCCAGTCACCACCCCATTAGCATGCTATGGTGACTATTCGGCTCACTTTGGCTTTGGCACTGAAGCACGTGCGAGGTCTGTTGTCTTGTGCCAATCCCTTACTACAGTGACACTAAAGCTCAAACAGATGCTGTTCCCAAAGCCCTGCTGCTAGGACCGGTACTGGTACCTACAAGGCTTATCCTACTGCTCTGGGCTATGCTGGGCCTTCTCCGGCTCCTCCTAAGGGTGCTGCTCACAATTACCCCCCCAGACATATGCCTGCCTGCTCAGCCTCAATACCTCTCACCCATGCAAAACCTTCCTCCCCATCCCCATAGCTCCTCAAACCCCAATATGGTTCATGCAACCTGTTTGGCATGCCTAAGGCCCCATCACCTCCACCAGTTCCTCACACATCTACCCCATTCAAGCTTGCAAAGCATGTGTCTCAACCCCAACCACAGTCACAAAGCCCGGTGCAGGTCAAACCCCAACAAACAGGCTTCCCAACTACCACCTTCTCAATGGTGGTACTGGCAGTGCGCAGGCACCTCAGCCTACAACTTCGTCATTCAGTTCCTTAGGCTCATCAAGTATGAGTGCTTTGACACCCACGATGATGGCCATGATTTCAAGGACCAATGTCTACCTCTGTTCCAAAACTCTTCCAACCGATCTGTGTTGGCACTGCCAATCTACAGTGCCCCATTGTTTTGGCTCCCATAACACATAACTACACAGATGACCAGCACGTCCATGGGCCGCTTGCCCTAGAATACTACAAGCAGCATACAAGTGTCCCAGGCACTTTAGCCATCACTGAGGTGACATTCATCGCCCCATACTGCATGCAGGCAGGTACAAGAACGTTCCTGGCATATGGAGTGACAAGCAAATATTGGAATGGTTGCTGTTTCGTCATCCCCTCTTATTCAACTTCTCAGATGGGACACACTCACATTCTTACTGACATACCTCACTCTTTCCTTCTTTATAACAGGTTGTGGATGTGATTCATAAAAACAGATCATTTATATATCTCGAACTCTGGGTGCTCAGGCGCACTGCACATCTGGATGTCCTACAAGAAGAAGGCAGGTACCCACTTGTTGTGCCCAGTCCAATCCCACTCAAGAGTAGATTCACTTCATCAATGCTGGCACCCGTGCTGTGCACTCTGACTGTGGCACAGTAGAAGAGATCAGGGAGTATGTGCAGCTGTTTGCTACTGCAGCTAGGAACGCTGTCCTCTGTGCTGGGTTTGACAGCATTGAGATCTATGCAGCAAACAGATATCTCCCAGATCAATTTTTACAGATGTACACCAATCAATGCACAGATTCATATGGTGGCTTGGTGGAGAATCGCATGCGCTTCGTGCTTGAGATTACCGTGACTGAGACAGTTGTCAATGCTGTTGGTGCAAACAAGGTGGGCATATGTTTCAGCCTGTGGTCCACATTCCAAGGTAAGTGTGATTAAGGATGGTGCACGCTCCCCTTGCCTTTGTAATTATTAATCTGTCATCTGCAGGGATAAAGATGTTAGACCCGCTTCCTACAGCATTTGCCAAGGTTGTCACACTGTGGGCATTTTGGAATGTTAAGCCAAATTTTAGAGTGATTTAATAAGAAGAGCATTTCAGATAAGTTTGGAAAATAATCATCCAATACATCATAAACTAATTTACAATGTTGTCTGCAATAAATTAAGGGTGTTGGTTTTAAAAATATGCTGAATACATTGATAATATATACAGCTATGTGATTTGCATGTGCTTATCAAAATAATTTACAATAAAGATGATGCATACACCTGAAAAATATTGAGAAATATATTACTAATGGGCTTTGCATGTTTTTAGGAGTTTCACCAGAAAAACATCAGATGCGACACCCAATGTCATGATATCCTAACTTAGTGACTCTTGAGGTCAAGACTCAAGATGTTCATGTCATGACATCTTTGTCTCCCAGACCAGGTTGTTATGCTTAACTTCAAGGTAATTGAGGACTACACATATGTCAAGCTTCTCTACAGCCATCCATGTATACGAAGCATACACCTAAAGTCACGCTTCTACCCAATGACAATAGCATTGACATGGGCACACATATAAGGGAAAGGCACACTCCCCAGAAACCACTAAAACTGCAATGTGAGTATGACAACAAAAGTCATGTGCCCTATGAAACCTCCTCCTTCAATGGCACTTCTACCACGTCCACCTTATCTCCCTCTCGGTAGTCATTCACTGTATTGTATTGTTCTTATGAGCATATGGACCATGATGCAAAGTAATGATGTGAATGCGAGTACTTTGGACAAGCCAAAGTCTCCAAGCTTTACCCCGAGTTGATCTCATTGAGGAACACTATAACTCAACGTATTCAACTAGACTGTTGTTATGTGCCTATAAAGCATGTCAGTGGCAGAGGAGGTGCCCCAGGCAAAAGAGGTCAGCAAGGCAAGGGCAAAGAAAAGTCACAGGAGTAATGAAGAATCCAAGATGTTGGGACATGTGGGAGAGTGGTGAAGCATAACCAAAAAAAAATTGGTTGTCAATGTTTGGCATATAATCTTCTGGAATGATGCCCTTGCTGGCCCTGGGGGAAGAACATGAGGAATGTGGTATATAATGAAGTTCTGCTTGACTGATTGTGTACTACAATACTATACCACTTTCTTAACACATATGTGTCCCTAGCATAATACAACAACATTCGGTTGCCTTAACGCAATCATCCCTGCCAGTGCCTAGCCATTCCGTGTGGAGGGACAGAATGTTGTATACACAGTGGAATTGTTCTGGACTCATTATTGCAAGATGGGATTATCAATTAAGTGTCCCCAGACCCTGATAACTGGTTTATTTTGACTCGATATGTCATGACTTGTGTTTGGACTTGTGTAAGATGGCTTGTAAGATACATGAATGAATTCCAGTTGCAGTGCCTTGGACAATGTCACAGTCACTTGGGCCTTAGCTGCCATCATGAGGGTGTAGCCATGCTAACCTGTGGCATGCTATCCTAGTAAGAGCCACAGAAAACTCTGTGGGAATGCTGACACAAACGACACCTCACTGACTCAGATTGGTCTCAGAACTGGTGTTTGTGTACTTACCAATCAGGCCATCATGGTCTTTTGTCCCTACCAGGTGCCCATGCAAGTCAATTGAGTTGCTGCAAATTGTGTATGCTCATGACTTGATCACACATGTACAGCTTATCAGAATGCTCAACATCATACTGGACAGATAAGACACTCATACAGTACAGCTGATACACAGCGATGGAAAGGTTCTGAATAAGTCTAAACAACTACTTAGACTGACAGATTGCAGAACAACAACATCCGGACGTGCGACACATGAAACTCCAAGCCAAAGTGACAAAATTGCACAGCTGTGAGTTCCTATCATACTGCTGGAGAAAATTACCCATGGTTATAGTTCCATTTCAATTACTATATAGGGAATAGTGCATTGTTACAGGATACATGGCGGCAAAACATGAGTACATTTTCAATCCCAGGCATCCTGTTAGGGCACTCCAACACTACATATTCGACCATTTTGCATTTTGGATGCTACATCTGCAGGCGATCATAGATCATGCATGGATCATGTCTTGTGCATGTTACCTTAAGTTGCATTGTTGTGAAAATGGAATGATTGACCTTCGCACTTCTCTTATGTCAGCCTTTTCTCTTGGCCATGGGCAGCTCCCTGTTGCTGGGGCGAAATGCCCTGTCAGAGGTTCTCATAAAATGTGTGCATAGATGTGGGAGAGTGGAGGAAGTAGTATTGATCCTTAGTGGTACAGTAGCCTTGCAAGTGAATAGGGGGCAGGCTGGGTAGCAAGGGTCACGGCTAAGGTGTCTGAGACTTGGTCTAGAGCATGGAGAACCCCCAACTTATATTCATTCACAAACAATCTTGGAAAAACTTTATTTACAACTTGGACCATGACTGCATGACTCCTTTCAGGGTATCATGCCGCTATCAGGAGTCGGGTATACTGCTTTGAGTAATCAACTTGCAGTATGTGCATACTAGCATGCAGTACTGTGTTCATTCACTGGGTCGACAACTTTTAAGAGATTCCAGTTGATAAGGAGGCTGCCCACTTTCTTCGATTTATTTCCATCCTCACTAGACTTATCAGATTCATTGGGGTCAGGGATTAATATATTCCCAGGGCTAATGTCTCAATGAAGAATGTTAATTTTATAAATGGCTTTATAAGCTATAATGTGAGTCAGGTTATGTTGACTAACTGCTAAGAAAATAGCAATCTTACCCTTCAGAGCAGCACACATTGCTGCTGTGAACTCCTGGGTTCATTTGAAATCCTCAAGTCTTCTGCCAACAGTACCTAGGGCTATGTGGTAGTGCCAATGGTGTGTTAATTTCCAAAGGTCACTATTTATGATCAAGTGGTGGATGGCTTTGTTGATTCGAGATTTGAGATTGACACTGTTTTCAACATCACCAGCTGAGCTGTGGCAGTAGTGGATGAGGTAGAGTGGTGAGAGTGTTATCCCCAGTCATGACATGACAATGGGTTGTGCCACACTCGTTGGGGCCATGCGGACAGTGGCACGAGACTGAGGGAGCTGCCCTCAGTTAAGACAAAATGTTCTTGTGGCTCATCAGACACAGTAAATTGTAAGGGCACCAGTGGGTGGCGATAGTGTCAAATTGAGGGGATTTCAATCTAATCCTGATTCCTGACATGGTCACATGGTTGCCTGGACTCAGGAAAGGTCACTGATCGCCTTTATGGCTAATCAGATATTGTACATATCTAAATGGAGCGCGTGTCAAAATACATGAATGTTTGACTAGAGGGCTGAACTTGAACCTAGAGTCCTGTCGGTGTGAGCACGTGACTAGTGGCCTCTCCTGACCTTGTCAGGTCGGGTATACCAGCGTGTGTGCCAGGCATGCCATCACCATCGTCTAGTTCAAGCATGCATGAAACATTGGGCGCCAGCGAGTGTATTGGTTGATGATGCAATTTCATGTCTCATTGACATGGCATAGATGTTGTGGCTGCATCGATGATGTAAGTGTTACGGACTTGACCTCTGACATGGCCTATGACGCATATCTTTTTCTTTCTGACTAACATGCTTACTGTACGTGATTGACAACTGTCTTAGTCATGCTGACTGATGACGAACCCATCTTGCTAACTGACTGCTTACTGACGAGCTGATTGATTCCATCAGCAATGACTCATCACTTGACCTTTCGCTGACTGATACTTGTACCATTACAAAGCGCTGACTGATCCAATCAGTCAGCTTGACTCAGACCCTTAGTCATACCGGTTCGCTTGTATTATAAAAGACTGTGCTGCAGTCTAGGAAGAGCCCTAAGCTCGACTTAGTCTAGCAATCTACAAGTTCCACTGTCACACCTGATCAGGCCCCTCTCGTCATCTTCCATTACCTTTGTGTCCCTTGAAAGACAGGGCGTAATCCACATTTAGTGCTTGTATGTCAACAAGCAACTGATCACATTGACTCCTTCTTGGAGTAAACCCCGACCATCGAAACTCGGACCCATGGCCCTGTAGAGCCATGACATAAGTCAAGCTTTACCACACTGGCAGCTCTCTGCATTGAAATCCCCAGAACCGGAGAGTGGGTACTTATACACAGAAGAACCCAGAATGACCTCCTGACAGAAGTACAAGGAAACGGACATTGGATCCAATCCCGAGATGACCAAGAAAGCGGATACATCATTGACGATCCAAGAACTGCACAGCAGATCCCCATAGAATTTATAAACGACAGGTGGTACCGACTCCAACAACAGAGAATAGGGTATTGCACCAGAAACCAACTTCGACTTGCCCAAGTAAATGAACTCGGACTAGGGAGCTTCCCCATCATCAACGATAACCTTGAACCAACCACATCACCAGCACAACCAGGACCTTCTATGGAAGTCATCACCATAGGGCTACATCACATAGTCACCACCCAAGGAACCAACCCACTCACCGAAGAAGGACCAGCATCCATCATGACCAGTATCGAACAGAACATCGCCCAAGGAGGAGAAATCCCCCTTAGTTACCCTCCCACGGGAGCTATCAATGCCACCACAGATGAGACATAGGCCATGACCAATGAAGGAGGATGAGGCTCTCTAAAAGGAAGCCCCCCAAAAGAATTTGACAGGACCAGGTCCAAGTCCGAGACCTTTGGAGATGATTTTAGCATCTACCAGAGGATTAATCAAAAGAACCAAGTCATGAAGGAACCATACTTGCGCATCCTCATGGCTATGTCATTCATGAAAGGACCAAAGGTCCAGGACTGGGTCAGAGCCCAAATGAGGGCACTTGATGACAAAGTCAACCCCCACAAAAGAGGACTCTCTGAAGGTGATGAAACCTTGTGAGATGAATTTAATAGGGATTTCGTAAACTCCTTCACTGACACCACAATGACCCAGGAAGCCTACAATAAACTAAAAACCCTCAAGATGAATGAAGATGACTTGGACACATACATAGCCACCCACGAGAGCCTAGTTCTCAGGGCAGGATGGGCCCCAGATGGAGACGCTGCAATAGAAAGCTTCCGCAATGGCTTAAAAAAGCCTCTCCACCTCAGCGTCCTAAAAAGAGATGCAGTCCCTACCACCCTATAAGAGTGGCACGAAATGAGCAGGAGGGAACACGTGAAGTGGGCCCTTATTAAAGCAAGTGACCTTGTAGAAGGACAAAGCGGGAGACAGTCAAACCAAAGAAGGTGGAAACAGCAATGGGCCCACAAAAATGAAACAAAGGACCCAAACGCCATAAATGTCGACTCCGTTCAGCTAAAACCGCTCTCTAACAAAGAATGACAGACCCTCAGCAAAGAGGGAAGATGTTTCCGCTGCTGACAAAAAGGGCATATGTCCCAAAGCTGTCCCCAAGGGATGGGACAGAAACAGACATTCACCCCATGAACCAATGCACATACCATGGAAGTGGTGGATGACAGGGACGACGCCTCAGAAGCCAGAACCGAGGCATTGACATCCACCACCCACACAAAGGTCAACAACACACAGCTTGGACCAGAAATGATGATTCGAGCATTGGAAAATATGGCGCTGGAACAGAAAGAAGAATTCTTCGACAAAATGATGCAGAAGGATTTTTAGAGCGCTCAAACCCAACAGCCTGGGCAAGAGCTGTAGCGATCGATAAAGTGTATTTCTCAAATGAAAATGCAATTCATATGCCTTTTGACAATAGTTGTTCCTACTTTAGTTAACTTTAAAACAGTCTTACTGAGGGGAAAAAGTGTGATATAAGTCAGCTTGCTGTAATTAACTATCTTACAGCTTTGCTGTAAGAAAGTTTTACTATAAAAATGATATATCTATATCATAGTGTTACTTAGAGATGATATAGCTATACCATAGTGTTACTTAAAAGATAATATAGCTGTATTATAGTATTACTTAAAGATAATATAGCTGTATTATAGTATTACTTAAAGATAATATAGCTGTATTATAGTATTACTTAGAGATGATATAGCTGTACTATAGTATTACTTAGAGATGATATAGCTGTACTATAGTATTACTTAGAGATGATATAGCTGTATCATAGTATTACTTAGAGATAATATAGCTGTATTCATTGCGTGAGCGAGTTTATTTGCCACATGTGCTTTATGGTATGATAATGTTATGTAAAGACACTATTTTCCAATCGATGCCAATGTAACATAATCTTCTAACTCCACCTCAGTAATGAATAACTTAAGAGACTCTAAAGATCGTCTTCTTCACCTCTTCTCGAAACGATTCTTGGTGTCAGCTTTTTGACATCGAAGATAAGCAGTGCCGTCTTTATTCGGTGCTTTCTCTCAGCCAATGGTTTGCTCAGTATAAGATTTATTGCAGAAAATGATGTCATTATGGTCAGAAAAGAAAAAAGAAGTATGCTATTAGGTGGTACAGGCCTGGGTGTATTTTCCTTCCCTCGTCCCTCGCATTCTCTCCCACCACATGGTCATGTATACCCCTACTGGGCCACAGAGGTACACACCCAGCAGCTTGTCCCCACATGAAAGCAGCTCTCATGCTACCCCCACGTCTGAGTATTCCCAATCCTCCCATGGGTCGCCCAGCGGTGTATATGCAGATAGGCCGGGCTCTAGAGCATCGCAGGCATCAGAGAACCTGCCGCCATTCAATCCGTATTACTGTCAACACCAGGGACCGGGAGTCAACACGGGAACTCACCCCCACAATTTGGCCCATATCTTGCGCCATGTCCCACCTTATCCCACCAGCGGTGACTCCGCATATACCTGGCAAGGAGATGGCCCTGGGGGTGGGTACCGGACTTTGTACTCGCCTCAGACTTGCCCGGGTTGGTTAAGCGGGTCCTTTCCGGATCAAGCAACAGAGTCATTGCATGTGTCCATGGCCCAGATAATCGCTGAGGTGAAGGGACTGGCTGCACGTGTAACAAGCCAGTCTGAAGGGGAAGCCGAGCGAAATGAAAGGCTAGATCGATTACTCACTCAAGTTGAAGGGATTGAGGCTCAGATGACTGAGCTTGGAGGAGCAATCAGTGGGGGTACCGATGTGTGTGCTAGAAGATTGAGCAGGGGCTCCAAGAGTGTTTCCAACGAGCACCCCTTATTAAAGGTGTGTCAGGATACTATATCACATGTGCCGTCTGTGCTAAAGATATCAGCCCGTGGTCCACATGATCTTTTTTCAGATGTGTGGAGTGGAGGAATTGGGGAGCAGAGGGAAATGTACTAATGACTTGTGTGGGGTGGCACCGCTGGAGACTGGTGCTCCATTTGAGGTCGTTGAGGGCAAGGAAGTCTGGCATCCGGTGTGGAAGGGAAAGATCGACGATGGGGTTAACGTGCAGTTCGTAAAGGCGGCTGCTGACCGCATCTGGGAGAACGAGGAGGTTAGTATCTATAGGTTCCCAAGCGCATATATACTCATCTTCTGTATAGAGGATCCGGAACGCTTGTAATGGGAAGGGTGAAATCGTGGATGACGATTTCACGATGTCAGCAATTACAGAGTGTGTAAAGACTTACTGGAGGAACGTTCACAAACAATTTCTCCTACGATCTGACCCCGAGAAGCATGCCAAGACTCTGGATGCTGTGCGACTTTGTGGACGTCGTCAGGGCGTGAGGACCTGTCATTCATTATCAGCGGTGGGTTGCTTAACAGACAGTTGCAGCGGACGAATACTCGCAGACAAGCTGCGAGGGTTTTCTGTGAGGATACAGGTATCCCCCTCAAAGACGCAATGGCCATGCTTGACACAGACTATGCAAGCAAGGCACAAACTTGTGGGTCAGATACAGATGATTCGGAAAGTACATCGGACAGACGTGTGAATGTGGGCTTGGGGCAGACAGCGAAGAAACTCGTCAGCTTGGAGTGGAGAAGTCCTGACGTGAGTGATGGACCAAATGCCTATATGTTTCGGAACTCACCTGATCGTCTAGTATGTCACCTTTCTTCGTTGGTTGACATTCAGATCTTTCAAGGGACGGGTCACGGACATGAGATGTGAAACATTACCTGAACCTCTGGTCAGGAAAAGGAGACGTGTCAATACAAAAGGTAGTAAGGCTTTTAAGAAGGAATTCGACCCACCACCTTCCACCCTGTTGAACCGTTCGCCCTCGTCTCAGAAGTGCACGCCGTTCAGGTCGATGGTCTCAGATTGGTGGCTGCAGAGCCACTCTGACACAAAAACTCTGGCCGGCGCTGCTTGGCTTGAGGGTTTCTATGACTGCCTGAAGGAGGATGATCTCCATAAAGTCGATAGAGACTATTTGAAGGAGCTTGTCACGTGGCACAAGGAGAGAGAAAATGTCGAATGACCAGTGGATGATACACTCCGTCGCGTGTGGTCGTCATGTCAAATGGGGGATGTCCGAAAAGGTCTGTATGTGTATTGCAGTGCTCAAGAATTGAACAAGATACCAAGTCCAATCGTAGAATAAGAAAATCACTGTAAACGAAAGTCATAATTAAAATCACTGGCCATGTATAGAATACACACCTTCACCAAATCAACTGTAGCCCATACCTTTGTCCTGTTCCGCCCAATAGAAACTGTGATCATTGCGAGGTGTCCTTTGATCCAGTCTGGGTCAATAAAGGCAGGGAAACCTGCATCTTGGTCCTGGTATTCTCCGAGGTCCCAAAGGCAGACGTTAATGTCAGTGCTGAGACATGAGATGATAGAATTGTCAGTAAATGGTAGCCAGGGGACTCACAAGTTGTCCCATATCTGGTCTCATTCCCCACCCCACGGTTTGAACCATCGCACCCGAGCGAACCATAATAAATAGCCTGTATTCCGAAAGTCCTGGTCAATCTGTAGTATTTTGAGTACTTCACCATATGCGTCTTTGGGAAAGGGCCCCAGGATAACAACATGAACGAGAGAAGATTTGTTCCATCCGACTGTCCGAAATGCGAAATATCGTTTGCCGTTTACGACAACATACTCAAAAAAGGTCGCAGTGTGCTCGAGTGGAAGGCTATTCGGCACAATGGTGTGGTCTGATCGGCAGTGGATGGGCGTCGCAGGATATCTGATGCATATCATATGTGCCAGAAGACAATAGGTCTCTGACGACATGTTTCTCACTTGGTGTCGGGGGCTCAGCGCATAGGTAACATGTCCTACTGTGGGTGTTAAGAGTCCTCATATTCAAAAAATGCCATTACTTACCTTCTGCGTGTTTATCGTCGAGGGCCTGTGATAACACTGCGAGTCCTGCTACCGTACCTCGCTCGTTGTGAGATGCGCGGAGCATGATCTCTGCAACACCATGTGGGAGTGAGTCCCTAGGGTGGCGCAGCAGGTTATACGTCTAAGGATTAATTGTACTGGTATTTCAGCCCAAGTGAATGAACTATAAGGTTACATACCAGCCGACTTATGTGACATGTCCTCTGGAAGTCATTGAAGAACATCGTCTCAAGTTCTCCATGGTCATGGTTGTTGGTTTTGTATGACTTCAAAACCTTGTTGAGCCGTTCGTATAGGAACATCCAGAAGTCGTGGAGTGGGCCATAGTTTTGTACACATTCGCTAATGTGGGTCAAGTAATGGTGATTCGGTTTGATCACATTGGATCCATACAACTGGTTAGATAGTAGTTTGTCAGTCACATTAATATGAACGAGATGAAGACATACAGAGATCAGTTCCATACAGTATTCTCGAATCAACCGGTCTGCGTGGTCTATGTCGGGATCCGTCAACTGACGACGCAATAAGATGCAAATTGCGGCGCATAGTTTCAGAAAGTTGTTGGGATTGCTCGGATGAAGGAGAAACTTGTCTTGAGGGATGCCGGCATCGATCAAATCCTCGTCATTTGCGGTCGCGGTGGATATTTGTGTAGGCGGTGGCAGGGTATGCTGTTCACCTTTGGGGACCCCTTCAATGACTTGTGACGTTGCTTTCCATTTGGTTACCTCGAGAAGAGATGTTGAATAGGGCTTCAAATCCATGAGATAAATACACACCTTTGCTTCAGCTCGTTTGGCTTTACTCTCAGCAGCGAGCCTTGCCTTCTCCACCTTTTGCTCTGCAGCGATCCTCAACTTATCCATCTTCTTGGCCTCAGAGGCTGCAGCCCGTTCTTGAGCGAGTCGGGCCTTGAGAGCAGCATGTGCCTCCTTTCCGACCTTCTTGGCCTCCGCGAGGGCATTACAGTCGTTCGCTTTTTAAGTGTCCTCACGACTCTTCTCCATTTCGAATTCTGTGACTGCGGATACCCGCTGATACAACACCGCGTTATCACCATGCTCGAGCAGGGACCTGCTCCACAGTTGAGGGACCTAGTAATGAAGGGCGAGAGAGTGAGACTAGAAGGCGGGGATCATAGAAAGGCGTACCACTATTGGACCATAGACGGTTGTAAGGAGCAACCATTGATCAGCCATAAGAGAACCACCAGATGGTACGCCGATGTCCATTGGGAGTTTACCGCAAGAACTCGGAACGATGAACTATACATTTGAATTCAGCATATAATAAGCGAGTGAGGGACAAACCGGTAATACATCAGATAGTATAGTATGGAAGGCATTAAGTTCGTGATTGGGTCGAAGGATCTTCTGTTGCACCCAAATACCATAGAAGTGTGTCTTGACAAGACCTACTCGGTGTCAATGCAAAAGGTAAATCACGTTAAGGACAGGGCATACTGAGGAAAAGGTTATGCATTGGGTCAATGACAATTTGTTCGACCATATTGAAGTAAGGAAGACTTGAGAGCTCGCTGTAGCAGGTCGCGTACTCCTTGACGAAGTTCTTGCGAGCGGTGGGGGTGCTGAGTTGACGATAGTCCTTGCCGAGTTGACGATGCTCCTTGCTGGTCCGGCGAGGGAACGCTACAACAAGCAGGCAGACAAATGACGTAGCACATATGGTCCATGTGACTTACCTCCGTCTTGAAACGCTGCCACCTTGGCCTTGTCGTGAGCCAATACCCAACAGAGAGTGCAGAAGTGATTGTGAGAGTGGGACGCAAACCCCCCGATTTTATGAGCAGCGGGTTTGTCGCAAACAACTGCCACAAGGATGACACGTACCAAACGGCCTAAAATAATTATCACCCAGAGTGCTGTGTATGAGGATGAAAGACGTACCTTCAGGTCTGGACTCTGTGGGGACCACGATTCCGTCCTTCCATAGGCGTAATAGGTCAGAGATGATTGGACGTAAATACCATTGGATTTCTTCAGGAGACTGTTCCTTGGGACTGGGAAGGATACTCGTGCACATGAGATTTGACATATGATACCTTGAAATTTTTATCATGTATGTAAAGGAAGGTGTAGCACAATGCACCGAAACTCAGATGGTAGGTTACAAATCGAAAACGAAGTGGGACATGACGAATGGGAAGGCACGATGTTGCTACGAATATAAGAAAACCTAGGCCAGGGTTATTAAGATCATAGGAAGCAAGGCGTGGCACATACCAGTCCACACCCATGTTGACGCCAATTCGAAGCTCGTTATCAGGTCCGTGGTTCTCGTGAGGGCTATTAGAAAAGAAGAGTGAATGGTTCGGTGCCCTGAGCTTGAGGCGACACATCCTGCCATCAAATATGTCGCTGTACACTCCCGAGTTACATGGCTTGGTGTGCCATTCGTCCAATAACGCCTCGACCCCAGAGATCTTGAGAATCGACACGATTTGTTCCAACAAAGGAAGGTACAGATATTTGATCACAGGAGTCTTGACCGCGCGGTGGTTGCCCTGCCTTGTGTGATCCGGTAAAAAAAGGGGTATATGACAAAGGATACACTCATTCTACACGTGTTTAAAGCCGGTGGATGGATAGACGCCTCAACAGCCAGGACAAACGGCCAGTAATTCAACCCCAGGATTGACGTCAAGTGCATGTGTAGTGGAAGGCAGGGTGATAAATGGCGGTGCGAGATCCACGCTGAAGAACCTAAAAAGGAGTGCCAGGAACGCAAGTATTGCATTGCATGCAAGATGAGGAAGGTGGAATTGAAAATGTAGCCAGGTAACCAT
>WNGJ01014974.1_pt1 | contig 17182 bp, 22 predicted proteins | sample 5400611 | NCBI WGS metagenome assembly WNGJ01 (sample SAMN13153375, study PRJNA577476) | soil metagenome | isolation source: 40 cm soil or saprolite under Garry oak tree replicate 1 | place: USA:California | collected 2016-06-15 | reverse complement strand
AGGGAAAAAGTTCCGCAAGGAAGTGGCGTTTTGATTGGCGATAGATCTTAAGAAGAGGAATGCTCCATGCACTTGCATCAGCCCTCGATAGGAACTGGCATGCATCACCGGCTCCCAGGTGTAGGAGAGAGGAAAGGCAGGCAACACTATGAATGGCCTGTTTACACGGTTAGCGCCGAAAGTAGCTCGCGATAAACCACAGCAAGGTGACACTCGTCTGCACGGTAACCGGTTGATCCTCGCCCGCGTTGCATGTATAGCTGCAGGTGTACTCTCCTTTGGGGTCTTCGTCATCAGTGTCCCGGCAACCTATGAGGCTATCCTTTCTCAATTCTGCGCGGGGCCTTTGTGCAATCATCCATCGCAAGCCTCGGTCCAGTTTGTCCAGCAACTCCAGGCGTTGGGTCTCTCTGTTCAAGCCTATGCCATCTACCACATCATGCTCGACGTCATCTTCGTCTGTACCTACTTCTTCGTCGCCATCATTCTCTTCTGGCACAGATCCGATGACTGGATGGCGCTTTTCGCAGCATTTTTCTTGATGACCTTTGCTATCACTTTTTCTTCCGACACGTTGGTACCAACGCCTTATTGGTTGTTTCAGTTTGTGATCTTTCTTGGCGCTCTCAGCATTGTAGTCTTCTTCTATCTGTTTCCAACTGGACGGTTTGTCCCGCGTTGGACCCGCTGGCTTTCAGTCGCAGCGATCCTCTATTGGGGTCTCAAGTATTTCTGGCCCCCTTTCCCTTTTAATCCCTACATGAACCTCGTATTCTCGGGCATAGGCTTTCTCGTATTCGTAGGGTTTATGGTCGTTGCGCAGGTCTACCGCTATCTTCGTGTATCGAACGCCGTGCAGCGTCAGCAAACCAAGTTGGTCGTTTTCGGAATGTCGATAGGCATTGGGGGATTCATCGTATTATCTTTGTTTTTTGCAATTTTTTTCCCTTCGGCAAGCCAAAGTCCACTTGCCGCAATCCTCTTGAACACTATCACCCATCTCTTACTCCTCCTCATCCCGATTTCCGTCGCTTTTGCAATCCACCGTTCCCGGCTGTGGGACATCGATATCATCATCAACCGCACCCTGGTCTATGGCTCATTGACGGCAATTCTGGCCATCGTCTATTTCGTGAGCGTCATTGCCTTGCAAGCGCTTTTGAGCGCGTTCATAGGACACCACTCATCAGGGGCTCAAACCCCAGTGGTGATTGTCGCTTCCACGCTTGCCATCGTTGCGCTGTTCCAGCCATTGAGACGACGTCTTCAGACCATCATCGACCGCCGATTCTACCGCTCCAAGTATGATGCCGCTCGGACCCTTGCAGCCTTCAGCGCATCCTTGCGCAATGAACTGGACCTGAACCAATTGAGTGAGCACTTGCTGGCAGTCGTTCAGGAGACCATGCAGCCCAGCCACATCTCGCTGTGGTTACGTCATTCTGAACAGTCCCGGGAACGGAACACACAACTGCTACCGGAAATTGATGAGGAAATAAGAAACTCACTATAACTGCTCAAGCTACGTGGGCAAGTCTTAGGAGATCAGCCATGAAGTGATTTTAGATTCACCTGTAACGCTTTTCGTAACGTTTAGGAGACGCACACCCAGTACAATAGAGACTAGAGTTGTTCTACCAGGCTACTACGTGAACTATCAGTTTATGCGTTTTTTCCTATCTGGAGGAAGTGGACAATGACTATTCCATCTATCGACAGGCAACCACGCGATATGGCCTATTGGGCACAGCCAGTCTCGACTATGAAGGTAAGAAACATGCCAACAGGTGCGCTCAATCTGAATGTAGACGGACGCCAGGCCATGAGTCCCCTACAAGGCTTCGGCCAGTTGTGGCAGAAAACCTTCCAGGTGCGTCTGAGTGGGACTTCCGTCAAACCAACAGAAGTCATCAGCACATGGAAGCAGAAATTCCCGGCGTTCTGGCCGAAGTGGGATCATTTCTATAAGCCACTTACTGGTATCGCCCCAGGCGAGGTGGCCTTGATCAACATGTTGCTCCCTGGAGACATTCCACATGGTTTTCCCATCTCTACCGGGGTACTGGTAATTTATGCCGACGAGGAATCTTTCACCTTTATGAATCCACAGGGACATATGTTTGCCGGCTGGATCACCTTTAGCGCCTATGAAGAGGATGGTTACACCATCGCTCAAATTCAATTGTTGGTGCGTGCCAACGACCCGGTATATGAACTGGGCTTTCGCCTGGGAGCATCCCGGTCGGAGAGTAAATTCTGGCAATATACGCTCGCAGCTCTGGCGGCAAACTTTGGCGTGAACGAGCCAGTGCAGACCCATATCGTCTGCGTCGATCCACGGGTACAGTGGTCGCAGTTCTGGAACATCCGGCAGAATGCAGCGATTCACACAGTGATGTATCGCATGTTGACGCCATTCAGATGGGCACTCAGCCGCAGATTCGGCGAAAAGTAACTGCTTGCTTTTATAGGGGAGCAAGCACATCCGCAAGCTCAACAAGCGACTTGACGACCATTGGTGGCATGGGTGCAAGCGTGTCAAACAAACCGCCAGATCGATTCACCCACGCGGCTTGCAGGCCTGCTGATTCAGCCCCAATTACGTCAAACGGATTCGAGGAGATGAGGCGAACCTCGTCAAGCGGCCGACCAAGTCTGTTTGCGACGTGTCTGTAGACGACAGGTGAGGGCTTATACACCTTCACCTCGTCAACGCTCACGAACCTGGAGCAGTACCTTCCGAGATTTGCTGCTTGCATAATAGCTGAAAGCATAGAAGGACTTCCATTCGAGAACACTACCATTGTATAGCCTGCGTCTTTCAGGCGTTGCAAACCAGGCTCGACATCGGCAAAGCGCTCAAGGTCGTTATACTGAGTCATCAGTAAGTTTTTCTGATGTGCGTCCAGATTACGCCCTCTCGCGGCAAGCGCATAATCAAGGGCTTTGCGTGTGACCTGCTCGAAGTCTTCGTAACGCTCCATCGCAGTGAGACGGAACGTGAATTCAAGCTGTTTTTGTCGCCATATCTCCGCGATACGCTGAGCGTCATCCGGAATATAGTGTTCGAGTTGCTTCCAGATACGAATTGGGTCTACCAGCGTACCATACATATCGAAAGCAAGCGCTTCGGATACCGGCATTATCTCTCTCCTTCGACAGATCCCGACGCTGGTGGAGATCACCGGTATTCTCCTCATGGCAGGTGGAGTAGCACTGCATCAGGAATCTGAGGCACTGCCCAGAAATCGCAAGAAGAGCAATTGAGGTTAGGTTCCCGATTGAGCATTTGGGTCAGGGCGTCGTGACGTCATAGCCCCATTTTGACGCAGAATCCCTAACACTTCCTTCTCTTGGCCAGCAACTCTAACCAACACAACGGTGTGTCCAGCATCTAATTCATCATGATAGTAGCCTGCATCCTGCTCAGGCACCCCCATGCGTATGAAATCATCCGCAGTAGCTCCAGGCGTTGTTTCTTGACCTGTAAACAAACTCTTGAGATTGTCGATTAAGCCACCTGTCGCGACTCCATGTTTCAAAACGCTGATCTCGTCATCGCTAAATCCCACACGCCGAAGTTCGTCGGCGGCTAGCTCCGCATAAAGGTCCTCTGTGAAGACGCCTACTACTGTTGAACGTTCACTCATAACCATACGTTTGCTCCTTTCGGCTCATGTAAAGAACCATTTGGTTCTTTCGCTCTCGCCATTCATTGACCATAACTGGGTAGCGGTTATGCTGTGTTTATTCTTTCCCATAGAAGGGTTGTAGGAGAAAAACAATTTCTCTCTATTCTTTCTTTATGGACACGTATCAAAAACGTAAAAAGGCGGATGCACCATCTGTCCTGTTATACGAGCAACGAACCGGCGGGGAAAGAAACGGGACATCTGTGCCAGCAGGGCATTGGAAGAGCCATCAATGACGACACTGCGCCCCCGTTCCAGCGCGCGCAAGCCCGTGGCCACGACGTGTTCTGGCGTTCGTCGACGCCCAATCGATGCTGCTTCTCCGGCGATGTCGAAAAAAGGCGTTTCTGTCGCGCCGGGACAGAGGGCGAGCACGCGGAGACCGCGCGCGCGATACTCCTCAGCTAAGGCCTGGGAGAAGGACAAGACGAAGGCTTTGCTCGCAGAAGCCATTGAGGCCAAATCCCGCATTGTTGACCAGCAGATCAAGCACGAGATCCCGTCGTTCGACCTCCTGTTGGATCTGACGCGCAGCTCCCGCCAGACTCAGATCAGCGGGGATGACCTCAACTCTAACCCTGTAACGTTGGGATAGCTCGGTCGCAAGCGTACGCAGACGCTCCTCTGAGCGTGCGACCAGCAGAACGGACATGCCGCGTTGTGCCAGTGCGCGGGCAAATGCGCGACCGATCCCTGAGGATGCCCCGGTAATGAGGGCGGTTTTTCCTTGATAGGCAAACATGGTATTTCTCTCTCCCTCTGTACTTGTTCAAAGGTGAGTCGGAGTCTCATTCGCCTGAATCTCACTAAGTGGTATCATAACATAAAGCGATTGCCACGCGTAGGTGGGATGTTTTTTATTCACAAGGAAGGCCGATGAATGACACTGAGCAGCACAACTCCACAGCGACTCTATCTTATGCAACTAGGGACCTCGACCATCCCAACGACTCCTCAACCGACGGCAGGGTCGGCGGGATGCTATCTTGTTCAGACCAGCGATGGGAAGAACATCCTCATCGATAGTGGACTCCCTGCAGACTACACGCCACCACCAGGAACGCCGCCAACCGAGAACGAAAAAAATGTGCTTGAACATCTCGCCGATCTTGGTATGCGTCCTGACGATATCGATCTCCTTATCTGTACCCATTTCGACGTGGACCATGCGGGCTATCACGATGCTTTTCCGAAGGCAGAACTCATCGTCCAGCGTGAACACTATGAACTAGCGCTCAGCGGACATCCGCGTTTTGCAGCCGCACGTGCGCACTGGGATCATCCGGCACTGCGCTACCGGCTGATTGATGGAGACACCGAACTCCTTCCCGGCCTGACGCTGATCGAGACCAGTGGACATGCGTCTGGACATCAGTCGGTCCTGGTGCGCCTGCCGCAGACCGGGAAGGTATTGCTGGCGATCGACGCGGTTGTCCTACAGCGCCTTTTTACTCCTGATCGAAAAGCCTGGCCACTTGAGAACGAGGAGCAATTGCGCGCCAGCACGCGCAAACTCCTGGATCTGGTCGAGCGAGAGCATGTGGCTTTGGTCATCTTTGGCCATGATGGCCTACAGTGGCAAACGCTCAAGAAAGCACCAGCCTATTACGAGTGATATGCTAACCCAGGCGGGCTTGACAACGGAAAACAAGCCGTGTAGAATATAGGTGTAGATACATCTATTAGCCAGGGATGAAGGCGATGAGCGACCAGCTAGATACCAGTGCAGCCCGACGACGCTGTGTCGGCGCCAATATTCGGCGCACCGATCGTGTGGTTACCCAGTTCTACGAGGAGATGATGGCACCCAGTGGGCTCAATGCTCCTCAATTTTGGCTGCTTGCCACTCTTGCCGAGGTCGCACCGATCACGATCCATCGCCTGGCCCAGATCATGGACATAGACCGGACGACCCTCACCCGCAACCTGAAGCTGCTCATCAAACAGCACCTGGTTGAAAGTCGGGAAGGCGAAGATCGACGTATACGTCTGGTGCAGCTCTCCCAGGAGGGGGAGCAGGCTCTCAGGCACGCCTGGCCGTTGTGGCAGGAAGCGCAAGCTCGCATCGAGCGTGCCCTTGGTCGTGAACACCTCGAGGCGCTGCTCACAGAGCTCTCGGCCGTCAGAGCTCTGGTAGACTAATCCGTCTCCATGTTGTTCTTCGCAAGGGGTAGCGTTTTTTTGTGAAATACGTGTATATACAATGCATATACACGTAAAAGATTGGAGTACATGATGAGTGAGGTACATCGTACCAACAAAGTGGTTACGCTGATCGTGACCTGTCTTGGATTGTTTATGGTTCTCCTGGATGCCTCTATTGTCAACGTGGCCCTGCCGACGATCCAGGCCGACCTCCACGCGAACCTGTCGGACCTGCAGTGGGTCGTTGACGCCTACACCCTGCCCTTTGCAGCCCTCTTGCTCACCGCTGGTACCCTTGGTGACCGCTTCGGGCGCAAGCGCCTCTTCCTGGCCGGACTGGTGCTATTTCTGCTCGGTTCGCTGCTCTGCGGGTTCGCCCCGGCGCTCGGCTGGTTGCTCTTTGGGCGCTTGGTGCAAGGCGCGGGCGCAGCAGCGCTTATGCCGGGGAGTCTCTCGGTTTTGGTGTCAGCCTTTCCCGAGCCGCGTGAGCGCGCGCAGGCCATTGGCCTCTGGGCCGGCATTTCTGGCGTGGCCCTGGCCGCCGGGCCGCTCGTGGGTGGCTTGCTGATCCAGATTGCTAGCTGGCCGGCGATCTTTTTCGTGAATCTGCCCATTGGGCTCCTCGCGCTCGCCCTGGGCTGGCCATTGCTGGCCGAGTCACGCAACCCGAACGCCCAGCGAATCGACCTGCCGGGTCAGCTGCTGGTGATCGGCACCCTCGTCTGTTTGATCATGGGCCTCATAGAGGGCTCCTCGCAAGGATGGACCTCTCCCTTGATCCTCGGCCTCTTCATTGGTGCTGCGGTACTTCTGGCGGCGTTCCTCTTGGTCGAAGCCCGCGTGCGCGAACCGCTGCTTCCGCTGCGTCTGTTTGCAAACCGCGTGTTCTCGGTCGCCAATGTGGCCGGACTCCTCCTCTTCTTTGCTATGCTGGGGACCTTCTTTTTCGTGACGCAGTTCTTCCAGGCTGTGCAGGGCTATACGCCGCTGGAGTCCGGCCTGCGTACACTGCCCACCACGATGGGCATCTTTCTGATCGCTCCGTTCGCAGGCCTGCTCACCGCCCGTATAGGTCCGCGTCTGCCGATTGTCTTGGGGGGGCTCCTTGCTGGGGGCGCTCTGATCCTGACGATGCGCCTCATGGAGCCTAACTCTAGCTATGCCACGCTTTGGTGGGATCTCGGTCTGGTGGGCATTGGCTTTGGCTTGATGCTGAGCCCTTTGACCGCGGCGGCCCTCTCCGCCACGCCTCCGACACGGGCGGGTCTGGGTTCGTCTATGATTAACACCAGTCGCCAGGTCGGTGGCACTTTAGGTATAGCCGTGCTAGGGGCCTTTGTCTTGCAGCAATTTTCAAGCAACATTGCGTCTCAACTCAATCAACGGGGCGTTCCCGGTCAGATCAGCGCAACGATTGCAAATAAGATTGCTGCTGCTGGTGCGCAGGCCAGCCAGGTCCCGCTGCCGGGACGACTGCCACTGCCCTCGGCAGCGCTGCACCAGTCGATTAACCAGGCGTTCGTGGGCGCGCTGCATGGGTCGTTTCTCATTGCAGGCATAGCCTTGCTCGTTGCCGCTGTGCTGGTAGCGTTCTTCTTGCAGCAGCAGCCTGCAACCAGGACGAGCGTTGAATCGGTTGGCTTGCGCGAAGCGACCGAGGCCCTCGCCATGCAGGATGTTGTACAGCAGGAGGAAGTCACCGGATAGTTCGTAGTGCAGCCTGGCCGAGCCCTGGATGGGATGGCAAACAGTTGAAGTTCATCGAGGAAAACATTACAGCGTCTCACGGAGACTGGGTGAGGAGAGCTGACCCAAAGGGATGACAAACAGAAAGGAGAACACATCATATCAACAGCAGAAAACAAACAGACGCGCTGGCACTTCCGTCTCCGTCGTAAGCTGCAAGCCAAAGGCACCCGTTCGGCAAAACGCCATCTCAAGAAGCTGAGCGGGAAACTGTTTCGGCAACGCAAAGATCACGACCATGTCCTCTCCAAACGCATCGTACTAAACGCTCCCCCTGGCTCTACTCTTGTCATTGAGAACCTGACATACATTCGAGACCGGGCCACCATGAAGAAGCACTCCGAGAATCAGCGTCGGCTCCATAGTTGGAGCTTTGCTCAGTTCCATGGCTTCCTGTCCTACAAGGCTCAAGAACGAGGTATGACCGTGGTCAAAATTGACCCTCGGCACACCTCGCAGACCTGTAGCCACTGTGGGTACCAAGCTCGTAACAATCGTCGTTCTCAATCCTTGTTCCTTTGTCGTAAGTGTGGGTACAGCTTAAATGCTGACCTGAATGCTGCTGTGAATATTCAGCAGAAATACCTTGCTAGCCTAGGTACATCTTCGGCTAGTGGGCTAGCGTCAAGTAGCCTATCGTCTCAACCCCTCGCGGGTTAGGGACAAGCCCCTGGCTTCAGCCATGGGGTTCTTGACGTCAGTAATATCCTCTCGAAGCTCGGCGTGCAGAGCCGCACGCAAGCTACACTCTATGCGATCCGCATCGGCTTAGTCTCTGCCGGTTCATCAGATACGGTGAGATGAGAGAGTGCTTATCCAATGCCACCAACTTAAAACTATGTATTCCCTCCAGGTGAACATGAATACGCAGTCCTCGTTATAAATGAGAAAGGGGATAACTAATGCCCCCCGCAATACAGGATACCCTCTTGCAACTCTTCGACCAAGTACGACAATACCCCGTTACAATGCCTACTGTGCCGGTTGAAGACTGGCAAGAAGGTTCAGTGGAGAGACGCCTGCTGTCGGGCTTCCAGGGCATGTTAGAACAGGTGCGGCAGCGCCTGCAGCAGAGCATGCAGATGGATCAACAGTTGCGTGAGCGAGAAGAGCAATATCGCAGTATCTTTGAAGCCAGTGCCGATGGATTACATATCATCGACCTGGAAAATAGCCAGGTGGTCGAGGTGAATCCTGCAGCGTGTAAGATGTATGGCTACACTCGTGAAGAGATGCTGGGCCATTCCACGGGATACCGGTAGACGGAAAGACGGGACGGTATTCAATATAGAGGTACGTGCTACACCATTCACCTATACAGGCAAGCCTCATATGTTGGCAATAGATCGTGACATCACCGAACAGGTCCAGGCGCAACAACTGTTGGAACAGCGCGTGGAAGAGCGCACCCGTGAGTTGTCTTCGTTGCTTGAAATCTCTCATACGGTGGCCTCCACCCTGCAACTCAAGCCTCTCTTGCGGCTGATCCTCGATCAACTCAAGACGGTGGCAGATTATAATGGCTCAGCTATAACTACACTAGAGGGCGCAGATTTAGTGCTTATAGCTACCAGGGGACCTGACCCCGAAGAGCACCTGCTACATCGTCGCTTCTCACTGAAGAACATGATGCCTATCTGGGAGGTAATCTATCGCGGGGAAACGGTCATTATCGACAACGTACGCAGCGATACCCCTCTGGCGCAAGCCTATCAGGAGTCGGTTGGCGAGCTCCTGGAAACGACCTTTGACTACATCCGTGCATGGATGGCAGTCCCACTTTTGCTCAAAGAGTGAGTGATCGGCATGTTAAGCCTCAGCCATAGAGAACCCAGGTCTTCGCTTCGCGACTCGCCTGTCGGACCTTGAATCAAGCATTGCCAGTGAAGGTCCAGGTGATCTCCACTCGGATGGCTGAAGCGTGATGTAGCTCAGGACAATGTTTCTTCTCGTAGTGAGTTTATCACTTCCTCATCGATTTCTGGCAGCAGTCGTGTGTTCCGTCCATTCGATGATTCAGTATTATGTAACCAGAGAGAGACATGTGTCGGTTGCATCGTCTCCTGCACAACCGCCAGCAACTGCTCCCGCAATTGCTCCAAGTCCACCTCATCGCGTAGGGACACACTGAAGGCGGCAAGGGTACGAGCGGCATCGTATTTAGAGCAATAGAATCGTCGGTCGATGATCATCTGAATTCGTCGTCTCAATGGCTGGAACAGCGCAGCAATGCCAAGCGTGGAAGCGACAATCACCACTGGAGATTGTGATCCTGATGAGAGTTGTCCTGTGAACACGCTCAAAAGCCATTGCAAGACAATGACACTCACGAAGTAGGTCAAGGCCAGGATGGCTGTCAACGAGAGATAGACGAGCGTCCGGTTGATAAGAATGTCGATATCCCACAAACGGTAGCGCAAAATGGCAATTGCAACGCACAGAATGACAGGAAGTAAAAGGAAAATATCGAATACAGCGAGGGCGAGATCGTACAGGGTACCTGACTGTGCAAATGATGGAAAAAGAAAGGGAGGGAGATTCCAGAAAATGGCCAGCAGAATAGTTGCTGTCAAACCATAAACAATCCACTTGGTCTGTTGCCGTTCCACTGGAGTAGAGATTACCCTATAGCGATACAGAAGCGCAATTGCGACACTGGCCAATCCAGCGAACCAGACGATATTTTCGAGTAATTTAAGATGTTGCAATGAGGAAAAGACAAGAAAGAACAGATAACACAGCACCCAGATGATCGGTAGCCAACGTGTTCATCTAGGAACAAACCGTCCGTTAGGAATGAGGCAGAAGACCAGAAAAATCACTACCCAGGTCAGTATGTTTAAGAGCATTGCCGGTACCTGCCATGGCGAGGCAAACTGTAGTAGAGTGTAGGTGCTGTTAGCTGTGACCAGTAGCACGAGTGCGAGAGCAGCCAGAAGCGCCATCCAATCGTCTGGTTTGCGCCAGGCCAGCACCCCAGCGACTGCAAAGGATATGAACGCTGCAAGGATGGTGAGAGCTATCGTAAGAAGAGCATAGTTCGCAAGAGAGAGACCAAGTCCATGCAGAAGCTGCACAGTGCTCGAGAGCGGTTGTCCAGTGACACATGGGTTGTGTGTACAGGAGATTTGAAGTTGCGCAAAGTAGAATGGAAGGCTGCCGAAAAAAACGCCAAGCGTATAAACAACCAGGAAGATCCAGCCGATCCAGACGAGAACGAGTCGGCGACCATACAAGCGCGTTCCTGCTTCAGCATGTTGACCAGGGGACAGTGTTTTCTCTGTTGCCATAAACGGACCCTTCGCCCATATACAACTCTAAGGTATCGCTACTCTCATCTTCTTACTATACCACCTATCAAACCTCCTCTTCTTTGTATTTATCTCTCATGAATAACCATACGTAAGCCATATTTAGGGCGCAGCGACACCAACAACTGAGGCTCGACCGGGTGACCAGGAACCAGGTCCAACTGATAGCATTGAGCGATAGCCAGGATCAACTGTGCCTCCATCATCGCAAAGCTGCTGCCGATACACATGCGTGGCCCACTTGAGAATGGAAAGTAGGCATAGTGCGGGCGATCTGAAGAGCGTTCAGGCGTGAAGCGCTCGGGATCTGGCCAATAATCGGGATGATGCTGCGTCGCATATGGGCTTACGACGATCATACTATTCGCCGGGATGTGGTAGCCTCCCAACTCGTCATCTGCGATGGCTTTACTGGCGAATGTGATATATACGCGATTGCCGCCACATCCTGGCCCCACAACAGGGCGACCACAAGGGTGCGCCCCTACTATGGACGAGCCTGGCGAGCCGTTTCGTAGGCATAGTAGGGGCGCACCCTTGTGGTCGCCCTTCCTCGATCGCCTTGCTCTAATGTGAGACGCGCTTGAGTGTCCAACGTACTGGTGTCAGCATCCTGTACAGAAATGTGCGAATGGCCGCATTCTGCCAGATATTCCAGAACTGCGACCACTGAACTCTAGGATCGATACAGACGACCCGGGTTTGCACTGTCTCGTTCACACCAAAGTGTGCAGCCACCGATTTGACCGTGTATTGCCAGAACCGATTCTCTGATTTCGTGGCTCCCAGGCGGGAGCCCAGTTCATATGCCGGGTCGTTGGCGCGCACAAGCACCTGGATCTGGACGATGGTGCAGTCCTCTTCTTCATAGGCGCTAAAGGTGATCCAGCCAGCATACATATGCCCCTCTGGATTCATGAATGTGAAAGATTCCTCGTCGGCGTAGATGACCAGGACGCCGGTTGAGAGTGGTATGCCATGTGGAATATCGCCTGGGAGCAACATGTTAATCAGCGCTACCTCGCCTGGGGCAATACCGGTGACTGGCTTATAGAAATGATCCCACTTGGGCCAGAATGCCGGGAACTGCTCCTTCCATATTCTGATGACTTCGGTCGGTGTGACGGAAGTTCCCCGCAGAGGCACGCGAAAGGTTTTCTGCCACAACTGGCCGAAGCCTTGCAGAGGACTCATAGCCTGGCGTCCCTCGACATTCAGATTGAGCGCTCCTGTAGGCATGCTTCCCACTTTCATAGTCGTGATTGGCTGTGCCCAATAGGCCATATCGCGAGGTTGTTTGTCGTCGGATGGGGTAGTTTTAGGTTCCATGGCCTAGTTCCTCCTGTGAGAGTACTATATCTATTCAGACCGGGTGAACAACTGCCACAGCCTGGGTTGTTGGATCAGCGGTGTCAATGAACTGGTTTAAGCGTGTGATCTCAAAGATGTTAAGAGTACCTCTACTGCCCCGCGCTTCTCCACAAATGCTGTTGCACCTGCGGCCAGTGCCCGTGTTCGCGTGTGGATATCGTCATGGATACTAATCATTACGACTGCGCATTGTGGCGTACTGTCGCGCATGGTTGCAGTTGCAGTAATGCCATCCATACCAGGCATCTCGACATCCATCAGCACAATATCAGGATCGAGCGACTGTACGAGCTCGAGTGCCTGTTCTCCATTGCTCGCCTCTCCGACCACAGAGATGTCAGGCTCCAAGAGTAGTCTCCTTCTTAGGCCCAGCCTGACGATCGATTGGTCATCTACGAGCAATAGTTTGATCATGTTTTCCTCATCTATGTTTACCTGCATTCCTCCGATTCGCTGGTATAGGCAGATATGTTACATGGTTAGCAGAGCAATTGATGTCTCCCGTGCGACACTTAGCATTCAACAACACACCAGTTCTACTTGCCGCAGGGTCTCCTCCTTTGCTTATAAAAAGTATATACTATGACACCAACCCGCGTATCTGGCATCCGAACTATTTTCCCTAGGACTTTAGGCGTAGAGAAGGATTGCACAAAAAGAAGGCGAGTGTTGACGAACCGTATCGACCCGGTCAATACCAGTTTATCAAACACTTTTTCACTTCATGGCGCCGGTCATCAATATACCACGAGTTCCTTGGGGAGTGGCTGATCTGTCATCCAGGCACGCACTGTATTAGTGAATAGGTCCGGGGCTTCCATATTCCAGATATGGCCAACTCCAGGCGCCATCACCGCTTTTGCCGGGAGCGTCCTGCTCAGTTCGCGAGCGGCTCTATTTGCCATCGTCAGAAAGATCTCTTTCTGTCCAAACGTTACCAGGATCGGTGTATGTACTCCATGCGGCAATTCCATTTTCACTAACGCATCGGCAAAATGGATGATTGCCTCCGGTTTGAGATGGTGCACATCCTCTAGCAATACGCTTAGATAGGGCTGAGGAATCTTGGACTGACGGAGCCCGAGACTGATCAGCGGGGCTGGCTTGAGAATATGGAGCAACGGCTTACCGAGCTTGCTGAGTGCAGCTATCATCGGGTCGAGACGAGCCGCTGTGCCACTCACCATCATATGATCGATGACCCCTGGCACGTCACGTAGCAACCCTAGAGCCACCGAACCACCGAGTGATAAGCCGACGACGTGAGCACGCCCGTGGGGGGTCTGCTCACGAATCAGGTTGGCAATCACTCGGCTGGTATTTTCCAGCGTTAATAATCCAATGTCTGTGCTTTTCCCGTGCTCGGGCAGATCAGGGGCAAGGCAGTGGTATGCATTCGAGAGACGCTCGATGTGGGGCTCCCACATCGCGCTGCTAAGCCACAGACCATGCAAAAAGACAATACATGGCGCATCAGCCGGTCCTGCTTCGCGTAGATAGAGTGCCATTATCATTCCTCTCTGCATGGTGAGTAGATGGAGGGTCGAGTTGGTAATGACATCGTCCCTCCTCATGGTTGATCAGCCTGGATTTAACCTACGCCAATCATATCACTTCTATGAAGCAGGTAAACAGCTATACCAATAGGGATGAAGAGGTAAATCACTACCAGGAGTTCTGGAATGATCTGAAGGATTGTTCAAAAGCGTTGCGGCGATGGCCAGGTGTTGCTTCATTATGAGTTCATCTTTATACCTTTCGTTATGGGCCTTTAAGATGCCAGGCTCTAAACGAGCACTTAATAAGATCATGACTATTGCAATTTGTTTGTACTTGCCGCGGGGTATTCTTCCTTGCTTCTGCAAGTATAGGTTCCGACGCCCCTTAAACGGAACTGGTATCCGAACTATTTCTACTGGGTCTTTGGGCAAAGATAAGGACTGCATCAAAAGATTGCATGTCAAAGCAACATTTCTCCAAAAAATAAATTTTGCAGTTTATTGCCAATAGAATGATTTAATCTGCCAAACCATTGACAAATTTAATTGTCCATGCTAATATCTCTATAGAATTGGTAATTATTACCAAGCAATTAATTAAAAGTGACAATGAATTAAGCTCTACTTGGATTTCATTTATTGATGAGTAAGTAGGAGGAATAATAGTATGCATCCAATCATTACCAGAGACCCGGTGAGTGGAAACGAGTTGACCGTTACCCGTCTGGAGTGTCCCCAGAGTGGTATCGTCATTGAGGGGCAGTTTAGCCTGGGTTGGATTGGCCGCCTGACGCGCGAACAGTTAGATTTTGTTGAGTTGTTGGTCAAGAATCGGGGTAACATTCAAAAACTTGCTCAGGACCTTGATATGGCCTATAACACCGCTCGCAGTCGACTTGATGAAATTGTTATGGCTCTAGGTGGCGCTCCCGAGGGAGATGGTCGCGCTGATCGCCGTCTGGTGCTTGACCGCCTGGCTGCTAAAGAGATCAGTGTTGAGGAAGCAATGCGGATGCTAAGGGGTTAAAAGAATGATATCTTCGACTGATGAACGCAACCGTATACTGAACATGATCGAATCGGGCCAGATTACGGCTGCTCAGGCAGCACAACTGTTAGATACCATGCTGCCAGAGTATGAACAGCCAGGCGGGCAGATTGAGAACCGAACTGTGCGTATCTGGATGACTGATATGTCCACCAATCGTAGGAAGATGAATATGACCGCGACAATACCAGTTTACCTGGTCAGCATGAGTCTGCGCCTGCTAGCTCGCGCGGTATCGCAACTCAATGACAGCACAATTCAAAATGTGATACGTGCTATAGAAAGGGGAACTACTGGTCGCCTTTTAGATTTGCAAGATCTGGAAGAAGGAAAACGATTAGAAGTTTTTGTTGAGAAATGATTGGTTGAGTTAAGAATTGGAGGGCAATACAATGCAACAAACATTTCCCGCTGGCAGTGAGCCAAAGGTGATTATGGCGCAAATTCGTGGAGATCTACATGTGAGCGTGTGGGATCAGCCGACTATTGCCATTGATGCAGATGGTCGTGTGACTCAGCTTTACCACGAAGGCGATGCTCTCATGATAAGGGAGGGTAGTGGAGATCTTGAGTTACATGTCCCGGCCGGTGCTGAGATACACGTTACAAAACTAAAAGGCGATGTTTCAATACATGGTGTGAGACGGGTCGAACTGGTCGATATTGGCGGAGATGTAGCATTGCATGATATCGGCATTGGTGTAGATATAGAGAAAATCGGCGAGGCAGTCGCATTAAAAGACCTTCGCGGTGATTTGAGAGTCATCAATGTGACTGCGCTGCGTTCTCGTGGTTCCATTGGCAATGATGCTTTCCTTTCTCATGTCGCACTGGTTGAGATCGAGACTGTAGGGAACGATTTAACCTTAGAAAACGTTGAAACAGCCGTAGTTGGAAATGTTGGTGAAGATCTGCATGTAGATGAAATTGCTGACGCTTTGAGCTGTGGAAATATTGGTAATGACTGTACGGTAAGAAGCGGGACTCCCTACGAGATCGCGGTTGGCAATGTAGGCGGTGATATAAAGGTAAGCAATGCAGCGAGTGTGCAGCTCGGCAGCGTTGGCGGTGACAGTGAGTTACTTGAAGTGCGCGATATTGTCGAAGTAGGTAATGTGGGAGGAGACGCAAGTTTTAGGGGCGTAGGGGGGAACCTTCAGGTGGGGAGTATTGGTGGAGATGGAGTTCTGTCAGGTTTGAATGCTGCTATGGAAGTGGGAAGTATAGGTGGAGATCTTACATTACAAGCCAAGTTCCCTGCTGGTAGTCATACTCGATTGAATGTGGGAGGAGATGCCAGTATAGAGTTGCCGGAAAATGCAAATCTGAGCATACGCGCCGCGGTAGGAGGTGATGTCACAGGCCAGTCTGTAACATTTGAAGGTGGTAACATGGTCAGTCTTGTGTATGGTGATGGAGCGGCAGATCTCGAAATGAGTGTAGGTGGAGATCTGGATTTACGTGGTACTGGTAATCCTCGCAGTAGTAGTAGTAACAGCAACTCCTGGGGAGACTTTGGCAAAGAGATGTCCGAACTGGGGCGTGAGATGGGCAAGTTGGGTCAAGAATTGGGCCGTGAGATAGCTGCGGCATTCCAGGAGGCAGGCTGGTCGCAAGGTTCCAAATGGTCCAGGGAACTGAAGCGCAAAATGGATGAGCAGGCCCGACGTGCACAACGACAGGCCGAAGAAAGCACAAGAAAAGCTCAAAGACAGGCTGAGGAAGCTGCCCGTCGCGCTGGAGGGCGTGCATCGCGTGTACGAGTGCGAGTGAATGACCGCGAATGGGAAATGGATCCAGAGCGTTTAGAACGGCTTAAAGAACAGGCACGCAAAGCAGCTACAGAAGGAATTGTGGGAGCGCTTGAGGCAGTTGAGCAGGCCATCGGAAATTTGGGTTTGCCCAGGTCGCCTAAACCACCAGTGCCTCCAACACCTCCATCGAGTCCATCACCTACTGGAGCGGGGCAAACGTTGAGCACTGATACTGAAGGCTTGGCCCAGCGCGAACCATCGACTCAACAATCTTCCAATAGCGAAGATGCCAGCATCACCAATACTTCAGAGCCTGATCTCGAACAGGAGCGCGAGGCAATCCTGCGTATGATTGCTGAGGGACGTATCTCACCAGAGGAAGGCGATATGTTGTTGGAGGGTTTGGGAGGATAAAAGTAGTTGCTGACAACTATTCAGCAAGTGTTTCAAGGGAGTCTTGCTGAATAGTTAGCAGCTTACAAAGCAAGTAAGAACAGTCCAACCATGAATATGAGGAGGCCACAAAGCTGATTTTCTCAGTGTCTTTTCCTCTTGTTTCATGAACTACGAGATCGCCTCATCCACTGAGCTCTCCACTCGCAAGATGGTTTCGGTG
>WNGJ01005723.1_pt1 | contig 17182 bp, 16 predicted proteins | sample 5400611 | NCBI WGS metagenome assembly WNGJ01 (sample SAMN13153375, study PRJNA577476) | soil metagenome | isolation source: 40 cm soil or saprolite under Garry oak tree replicate 1 | place: USA:California | collected 2016-06-15 | reverse complement strand
CGTGACATTGGCCATGCGGTGATGGCGGTCGGGCACCCTGATCGACTGGAGGATCCCGCCGAAGGTGATGATCTTGACCTGCATGCCACGGGAGTTGGTCAGCGTGAACCGGTCGACGCGGATACCGTCCGGGGTGAAGCCGAACAGCTCTTTGGTGATGGTGGGGCGGTGCTTGTGTGGCGCCGCCGATGCGCTGGTGGCGATCATCGCGACGGTCACGATCAGGACTGCGACCGAGCCAAGGCGCACGGACAGGCGCCCGAGCCTGCCTCCGGAATTGGAACGGCTTAGTTGCATGAGCCCCTCCTTACCGTTGTGGCGGAGCGGTCAGCGCGCTCCGAGCAGGTGGTCGATGACGAGCTGGTCGAGGCGCTCGTAGCCGCGCCCTCGGCGGGCGGCGGCGTCCGGGTCGAACGACCGGTCCGCGCGCAGGTCGGCGAGCGTCTCGTCGGGGCGGAGCGTGGGCGTCGCCAGGTCGGGAACGCCCGCGGCGGCCATGGCCTCGGCGACCTCCGGGTCGGCCCGGAAGGCGGCGGCCCGCTCCTTGAGGATGAGGTAGGTGCGCATGCAGCCGCGAGCGAACTCCCAGACGCCGTCCGAGTCCTCGGTGCGGTAGGCGCGGGCGTCGAAGTGGCGCGGCCCCTCGTAGCCCCCGCGCTCCAGGAGGTCCACCAGGAAGAAGGCGTTCTTCTGGTCCTCGGACCCGAAGCGGAGGTCCTGGTCGTAGCGCACCCCGCGCTGAGCGTTGAGGTCGATGTGGAACAGCTTGCCGTGCCACAGCGCCTGCGCCACGCCGTGGTGGAAGTTCAGCCCGGCCATGGTCTCGTGGCCGACCTCCGGATTGAGGCCGACGATGTCCGGGTCCTCCAGCGTGTCGATGAAGGCCAGCGCGTGCCCGATGGTCGGCAGGAACAGGTCGCCGCGCGGCTCGTTCGGCTTGGGCTCGAGCGCGAAGCGCAGCTCGTAGCCGCGCTCGCGCACGTGGGCGCAGAGGAGGTCGATCGCCTCCTTGTAGCGGTCCAGCGCCGCGCGCACGTCCTTGGTGTCGGACTCGCAGCCTTCGTCGAGCCACGGCCGCACCGGGTCGCCGAATGGGTCCATGCCGGGGTGGCCGACGGTCCACAGCCCGAAGCTGAAGCGGTCGGCCCTGGTGGGCTGATAGCTGTCGTGCTGCATGCTCATGCCGCCACCGCCGTCCATGCCGAGCCGGACGCGGCGCTGCGCAGCGCGGCGTCCAGGACCTGTTGTACCTGCAGCCCGTCGGCGAACGACGGCGCCAGGTCGCTGCCGCCCGCGATCGCCTAGAGCAGGTCGCGTGCCTCGTGGGTGAAGGTGTGCTCGTAGCCGATGGTGTGGCCGTCCGGCCACCAGGCACCGGCGTAGGGGTGCTCGCGCTCGGTAACTTGGATCCGCCGGAAACCCCGGGTGCCGCGCTCGTCGGTGGCGTCGAAGAAGTCGAGCTCATTGAGCCGGTCCAGCTCCCACACGACGCTGCCGCGGTCGCCGTTGAGCTCCACGCGCAGGCCCTCCTTGTGCCCGGTGGCGAAGCGGGTCGCCTCGAAGGTGCCGATCGGGCCGCCACGCTCCGTGCCGAAGCGCGCGACCAGCGCCACCGCGTCGTCGACCGTCACCGGCCCCCGCGCGCCGCTGCCGTCGGGCAGCAGCCGCTCCTTCACGAAGGTCTCCGTCAGCGCGGACACGCCCACGATGCGGTCGCCGAGCAGGTACTGGGCCAGGTCGATGGCGTGGGCGCCGAGGTCGCCGAGCGCGCCGGAGCCGGCCTGCTCGGCCTGGAGCCGCCAGACCAGCGGGAAGTCGGGATCGATCAGGGGGCTCGCCAGGTAGGCCCCGCGAACGTGGCGGATGGTGCCGAGCCGGCCGGCCTCGACCAGCTGGCGCGCCAGCACGACCGCTGGTACACGGCGGAAGTTGAAGCCGACCATCGCCCTGACCCCGAGGCCCGCCGCCGCGGCAGCGGCATCCGCCATCGCCCGTGCCTCGTCCATGGTGTTCGCCAGGGGCTTCTCGCACAGCACGTGCTTGCCGGCCTCGAGCGCGGCGATCGATATCTCGGCGTGGCTGGACCCCGGAGTGCAGACGTCGACCAGCTGGACGTCGTCCCGCGCGACCAGCCGCTTCCAGTCGGTCTCCCAGGCCGCCCAGCCGAGCCGCTCGGCGGCCGCCCGCACTTTGGCCCGGTCGCGGCCGCAGATCGCGGCCATGCGCGGGCTCAGCGGCAGGTCGAAGAACCGGCTCACCGTCCGCCAGGCCTGGGAGTGCGCTCTGCCCATGAAGGCGTAGCCCACCATCCCGATCCCGAGCACGCCGTGACCGGCGTCGGTCATGGCAACCTCCGGAGAAAGGGATTTGTCAGTTCACTCCACGAACTAAAGCCCAAACCAGCAGCGGAGTCAACCGCTGAACGCCGCGCAAAAATGAGGAATTCATGAGGTCAGGGTATATTTCGAGGCAGTCTCGTCAGCGGCGGCCGAGGATGTTAAGTTCATTAACTGAATAAAGTATGATCCCGAGCAAGGAGCCGCCAATGCCGGTCGTCGCGGGCGTCGACTGCTCGACGCAGTCCACCAAGGTCGTCGCCTGCGACGCCGACACCGGCGAGGTGCTGGCGGAGCGGTCGGCACCCCACCCCGAGGGCACACAGGTCGACCCGCAGGCGTGGTGGCGGGCGCTCCAGAGCGCCGCCGCCGTGCTGGGCGGGGGGGACTGGCCTGGGGACGTGGCCGCGATCGCCGTCGGTGGCCAGCAGCACGGCCTGGTCGCCCTCGACGAGGCCGGCAAGGTCGTCCGGCCGGCGCTGCTGTGGAACGACGTCCGCTCCGCCGGGGCCGCGTCGGCACTGGTGCGCGAGCTGGGCGGGCCGGCCGCATGGGCGAGCGCGGTCGGGTCGGTCCCCGTCGCCAGCTTCACCGTCACCAAGCTGCGCTGGCTCGCCGAGCACGAGCCCGAGCGCGCCAGCCAGGTCGCCTGGGTGCTGCTTCCGCACGACTGGCTGACCTGGCGCCTGGCCGGCGAGGGCGAGCCGGTGACCGACCGGGGGGACGCCTCTGGCACCGGCTACTGGTCGCCACGCGCCGGCGCCTACCGCCACGACCTGCTCGAGCTGGCCTTCGGCCGGATGCCGGCGCTGCCCCGGGTGCTGGCGCCCAGCGCGGCGGCCGGCCAGACCAGGTCCGGCGCGGTGCTCGGCGCGGGCACCGGCGACAACATGGCGGCGGCGCTGGGGCTTGGGGCCGGCCCGGGCGACGTCGTGGTCTCGATCGGCACCAGCGGGACCGTGTTCGCCGTCCACGACGCCGCCAGCGAGGACGCCAGCGGGATCGTGGCGGGATTCGCCGACGCTACCGGGAGGTTCCTGCCGCTGGTGTGCACGCTCAACGCCGCCCGGGTGCTTGCTGGGGTCGCGGCCACGCTCGGCGTGGACCTGGCGACGCTGGACCAGCTCGCGCTGCGCGCCCCGGCGGGGGCTGGCGGCCTGGTCCTGCTCCCCTACCTGGACGGCGAGCGGACTCCGAACCTGCCCGACGCCAGCGGCCTGCTGGCGGGCCTGCGCCTGTCGAACATGGAGCCGGAGAACCTCGCCCGGGCGGCGGTCGAGGGCGTGCTGTGCGGGCTCGCGGACGGGCTGGACGCCCTCCGGGCGCAGGGGATCCCGGTCCGGCGGGTGCTGCTGGTCGGCGGGGGCAGCCGCTCCGCGGCGGTGCGGGCGCTCGCGCCTCTGGTCCTCGAGGTGCCGGTCCAGGTGCCAGAGCCGGCCGAGTACGTCGCGCTGGGCGCCGCGCGGCAGGCGGCGTGGGCGCTAGCGGGCACGCCCGACCCGCCGCCCTGGCCGCTCGGCCACACCACCGTCCCCAGCCCCGACGACAGCGGCGCGGCAGGCGCCGCGGTGCGGGCGCGCTACGCCCAGGTCCGCGAGGGCGCAGCGCGCGGGCTGTTCGCCCCGGAGGGAGACGGGCATGCCAGCGGCTGAGCGGGTGCGGCCCGGGCGGCGGCGGTGAGCGCGCAACGGGCCGCGGGCCAGCACACCGTCCGGCAGCACAACCTCGCCCTCGTCCTGCAGCAGATCGCCAGCGACGTCTCCAGCCTGGTCGACGAGCTGCTGCAGGCCTCCCTCGTCGCCGAGCTCGGCCCCAGCACCGGCGGCGGGATCGGCAGGCCGGGAAGCGCGCTGGCGCTCAATCGGGCGAGCTACGCCGGCCTGGGGCTGGAGGTGAACGTCGACTACATCGCCGTGTGCGTCGCCGACCTCGCCGGCGAGGTCCGCTACCTCCGCACCCGGCTGGGGGACAACCGCAGGCTGTCGCCTGGCCGGGTGCTCAGCCGCGCCGTCAGGATGGCCCGCACCGCCTCCAAGGCCGCCGAGGCGGACGGGCTCACGGTCGCCGGCCTTGCCGTCGCCCTGCCCGGCCTGGTCGAGGCCGAGCGCGGCCTGCTGCGGCTGGCGCCCAACCTCGGCTGGCTGGACGTGCGGGTGGTCGACTTCCTCGCCGTCCGCCTCGAGCTGGACGGCCTCCCCATCATGGTCGACAACGAGGCCAACCTGGCCGCGCTCGGCGAGCTGTGGTTCGGCGGTCACCAGGGCCTCACCGACTTCGTCCACGTCTCCGGCGAGATCGGCATCGGCGCCGGCATCGTCGTCGGGCGCGAGCTGTTCCGCGGGGTCATGGGCTTCGCCGGCGAGGTCGGCCACGTGACCGTGCAGGCGGATGGGCCGCCCTGCCGCTGCGGGGCGCGGGGCTGCCTGGAGCAGGTCGCCGGCCAGGAGGCGATCATGCGGGCCGCCGGGCTGACCGGAGAGGCGGGCACGAGCATGGGGCAGCCGGGGGGCTCGGTGGCCGAGCTGCTGGCGCGGGCGCGCAGCGGGGAGGCGCGGACGCTCGAGGCCGTCGAGGCGGCCGGCCGCGCGCTCGGCATCGCCGTCGCCGCCGCCGTCAACCTGGTTGACACCACCACGGTGGTGCTCGGCGGCCTCTACACCCTGCTGGGGCCGTGGCTGCGCGCGCCCTTTGCCGAGGAACTGGAGGCACGGGTGATCGGGCGGCGATGGTCGCGGGTCCGGGTGCTCACCTCGCGCCTCGGACCCGACGCTGCGGTGCGGGGCGCGGCCGGCGCTGTTGTAAGGGAGATTCTCTCCAATCCGGCGGTCGTGCGCGCCGACGGCGGAGTCCTGTCGGGCACCTGACCACACCTGGAGTCCGACCACGGGATCGGCAGCCTGGCCGATGCTCGTCTCCCTCGTCCGATATTTCGAACATCGTTCGCACAAACTGGTCACTCGGGACGGTAACCTTCAGCTCCAGCACCGTGTGGGTGCCAGTTACTCGGACACGTCAGGCGGCCTGCGCGTACTCATGGATCAGCCCACCGATCCGATCTCGCCGCACGACTCTCCCGGCTGGCTCGACGACCGCTGGCTCGGTCGGCCCGAGCGGCGGCGCCTGCCCCAAGGCGCGGTGCGGACGGTGGCGGTTGTAATGGTCGGCATACTCGGCCAGCACCGACCGCAGCTGCCGGCATCCGACAATGAGGATTCGGTCCAGCACCTCACGCCGAACCGTGCCCACCCACCGCTCCGCGTAGGCGTTCGCCCGCGGCCGTAGGGTTCAGAAACCCGGCCGGATGCGTTGAGCAGCGAGGATCGGGTCAAGCGATAATCCGCCGATGGCCCTGTCCTTCCTCTACGTTATGGCACGCCGCCTGGTCGGCATGCTGCTTGGAAGCCTCCGAAGCCAGCACGCCAAGGACGTCGAGATCGCCGTCCTGCGCCACCAGCTTGAGGTGCTTCGCCGCCAGGTCAAGCGACCCCAGTTCCGACCCGCCGACCGTGCGGTCCTCGCGGTGCTGAGCCGAGCGCTTCCCCGCTCGCACTGGTCGGTCTTGCTTGTCACCCCGGCCACGATCCTGCGGTGGCACCGCCGGCTGGTCACGCGCAAATGGACCCAGCCCCGCCGTCGGGGCGGCCGCCCAGCACTCGCAGAGCAGGTGGTGGCGCTGATCCTGCGGCTGGCCCGGGAGAATCCTCGTTGGGGCTACCGGCGCATCCAGGGTGAACTCAAGAAGCTCGGCGTGTCGGTCTCGGCCACGACCATCCGCACGGTGCTGCTCGGCAGCGGGCTTGGGCCCGCACCCCGACGGGCGTCGGGCAACTGGCGAGCGTTCCTTCGGTCGCAGGCCTCAGGCATCGTGGCCACCGACTTCTTCACCGTTGAAACCGTGCGCCTGACGACGCTGTATGTCCTGTTCATCATCGAACTTGGGACGCGGCGGGTTCGCCTCGTCGGGGTCACCGACCACCCCAACGGGTCGTGGGTGGTCCAACGGGCACGGGAGCTCTCGATGAAACGGGAGCGGGAAACAGCGGAGGGCACTACCGTGCCGCGGTTCCTGATTCGTGACCGTGACAGCAAGTTCACCCGCGCCTTTGACGACGTGTTCGCCGCCGACGGCATCCAGACCATCAAGACGCCGATCCAGGCGCCGAACGCCAACGCATTCGCCGAGCGGTGGGTGCGGACAGTTCGTGAGGAATGTCTGGATTGGATGCTGATCTGGGGTCGACGCCACCTTGAGCGCGTGCTCGGCGAGTACGTGCGTCACTATCGCGGTAGGGACCGCCCTTGCGGGCGGCCCCCCGCGCAGATCCCAGCGTGCGCTGCTAACGCACTGGGCTCCTGACTCGGGTTCTGGCGTCGAAGCGTTCGTTGGGCCAGGGATGGGTATAGCGGGCGGGAGGGAGCCATCGTTCCACGTGCCGGCGCATCTTCTGCCAGTTCAGGCGGTGTCGCTGGCCGCGGCGCCGAAGCGCCCGGTGCCAGTGCCGCACGAGCTGCTCGCGGAAGGCCGTCACTTGGTGGATGTTGCCCGGGACCGAGTAGTAGGCGAGATGGCCGCGTAGCACCGCCCCCAGCCAGCGTCCCTGTGTTTCGATGGGCCAGTGGCGGCGCTGCATGAGCAAGACCTTGGTCTCGCGCAGCTTGGCTGCCATGCGTTTCTTGATCGTCCGGCGTCGCACCGTGAAGCGTCCGTCCTTGGTCTTTGCGCAGTAGTGCGTGAATCCCAGGAACTCAAACGTTTTGGGGCGCCCGAGGCCACGCTCTGTTCGCTGCTGGGCGGCGTACCGTCCGAACCGGAGCAGGCGCGTCTTCTCGGCGTTGAGCCCCAGCCGGAACTTGGCCAAGCGCTGCGCCAGCTCCCGCCGGAACCGCTCGGCATCCGAGCGATGCTGAAACCCCAGCACGATGTCGTCGGCGTACCTGACGATGACAACGTCACCGCGGGCATGCCGCCTTCGCCACTGCTGGGCCCACAGATCGAAGACGTAGTGCAGGTAGACGTTGGCCAGCAACGGGGAAACGGTCGCCCCTTGGGGCGACCCGTCCTCACTCGCCGACCACACACCTTCCTCGACGACCCCTGCCCTGAGCCATCTCTGGATCAGGCGCAGGACCCGCTTGTCCGCGATCCGGTGCTCGAGGAACTTCACCAGCCACGATTGATCCAGGCTGGTGAAGAAGTCGCGGATATCCGCGTCGAGCACCCAGTTCACCTTCTCGCGTTCGATCCCGACCACCAGCGCATCCAACGCATCGTGCGGTCCGCGCCCTGGTCGAAACCCATACGAGAAGCCGAGGAAGTCCACCTCGTAGATGGCGCCCAGCACCTCGACGACGGCGCGCTGAACGACCTTGTCCTCCAACGCGGCGATCCCAAGCGGCCGCAGCCGCCCGTCCGCCTTCGGGATATACACCCGCCGTGATGGCTTCGCCCGGTAGGCACCCCGCTGCACCCTCTCGTGCAGGTCCCGGAGCTTTGCCTCCAGATCCTGGCCGTAGGACTCCCACGTCACCTCGTCCACACCCGCGGCCGCCGTCGGGCGCAACGCCCGATAGGCCGCACGCAGGCGATCGACGCTGACGTGGTGCAGCAGCGCCGTGAACCGCGCTTCCCTGTCTGTCACCGCGACTTGGCGCACACGGTCCAGCGCACTTGACGCGCGAGATTCCCGGCGCTGGGTCCGGAGCGCGTTTTGCAGGTCCGTGTTCCCCTTGTCCAGCCGCCTTCCCTCCACCGACTCCGCGGCCGGTCTCCCGGCGTTGTTCGCCAGCTTCGCGGGTACTACGCGGCTGTCTGACTCCCGACGGCCGTTCATCTCAGGCTTACGGCCAACGGCCTTCCCCTCGCGGCCCGCCCGCGCGCCGACCTGCCACCCCCCGATCCAACTGGGCGGGACAGCATCGACGCCGACGGGCGACCGTCGGGCCTCCCGGTTCTCGCGCATGGAGATTCCGCGCATGCACAGGTTCTCAGACCGCGCAGGGTCCGCTGACGCCTCGCGATAGCGCCGTCAGCGATGTTGCCTTCCGCCTGGTTGTACGGCGTCGGCACCCCGAATCGCTGATTTCGCGGCTCCATAGCCCAGCCTACGCGTACCCCTGTCAACGCTTCGCCGACGCCCTCACAAGCGCCAACGCATGACTTGGGGCCACCGTGGATCGCTACTCCTTCGATGTAGAGCTCTCTCATCTCCTTCTCCATGCCGGTTTATCCCGGCGCACACAACCAGCACCGGCCACACCGAAGCCTCGCCCTTCGCCCGCCCAACGCTATCGCCGTCGGAGCTGCGCCCGGCGCGGTCACGGCCGCCGCCAGCGTTCGGCGCCGGGATCGCCTCGGCGGCTTGGTTCACGAGTACTACCAGGTCGCGGCATGACGTTTGAGTTTCTGAACCCAACGGCCTCCCAGCTCCGCATCGGCGCCGCGCCCCGAGCCATGGCCAGCCTGCGGAACCTCGCCATCGGCATCCTGCGGCGCCACGGTCACCGCAACATCGCCGCGGCGCTGCGCCGCAACGCCCGCGATGCCACCCGCCTCCTTCCCCTGCTCGGCATCACAAGCCCGTCAAGCCTGTGAACGCGATACTTCGGCACTTGCCGAGGCCCTGGTGCCGCACCAGGGTCGTCGTGGACGTTCGGTGCAGCTGTGTTGCACAACACCATCGGTTGGTGCCGCACGACACTGCTCGTCTGCTCCTGGTGGTTTTTCCTTGGTGCTGCTGCGACTCGAGGAGATAGGTGTGGCAGTACCGTCCGACCTCACCACGCCCCGCTGCGGGGGATCCCGCCCACGGCCAACGGCACTGCCGATGGCCCCTGGATCACCGGGCCTTTGGCCCCTTCTGTGCGGCACGAAAGGGGCGTAACTCCTCGGCGAGGACCGGAGAGCCGGTGGCGCACCGCCAGGGAGGCTGCGTCGTCGAAGGGGGTCGCTGCAACTGGGGCCCGGTCGCCCCGCAGCTCGGGTACGCGAGTTCGCCGATCGATTACAGACCAAGTCGTGTGGCACGCGAGCTTGGCCCGCGTTGCCCTGCCGCAGGAGGAGCTTCCCATGGCAACCACCACCAGCCGTATCGCCCGCCTCGCCGTCATCGCCGCACTCATCGCCCTTGCCACCAGCGGCTGCGGCGGCGGAGGGACCAAGACCAACACCGCCAGGACCGAGGCGACCCAAACCAACGGTCTGGAGAAGAAGTCCGCGGCCCAGGTCGAGCAGAACGCCGCTGCGGCGCTCAAGGCCGCCAAGAGTGTCCATGTGACCGGGACGGGCCGCAGCCAGGGCAAGCCACAGCGGGTCGACCTGCGCATCCAGGGAACTCCGGCAGCGGCACCATCGAGACGGCGGACGGGGTGTTGGAGATCACCACGGTCGGCGCCGACACCTACCTCAAGGCCGATCAGCGGGCCTGGCAGGCGATGGGCGCACCCCCGTCGCTGCAGCGCCTGGCCAGCGGCCGCTGGGTCAAGCTGGGCGCGCAGCAGACGAGCAGCGTCGAAGGCTGGTCGCTGGACTCCCTCGCCGCCCAGCTGACCAAGAATGACAGCCCCCTGCAGCCGCGCGTCGAGCAGGCCACGCTCGACGGCAACAAGGCGGTCGTGCTCAGCCAGCAGAACGGCTCCAAGCTCTATGTCGCGAATACGGGTCTGGCCTACCCGCTGCGCATGGAGCTCAAGGGAACGGACACCGGCCGGCTGGACTTCACCGAGTACGGCAGCGACTTTCACATCACCGCACCCAGCGGCGCAGTCGACCTCAGCAGGCATGGCTGAGCCGGCCGTCACTGCCACCGGGCGCTGCTTGTTGGCCGCTGCGCCGGTCAGGCAGCCAAGCCGACCGCCACGTCCAAGCCAGCGCGACGACACTTGCGCCGACCACTGGGGGGCCAGGATCCACGCCTTGCCACGGTCGCTGGCGTCAAGGACCCCGGCCGCCGGGTCGCGGTTGGCACCAGCGAGGAGCGAACGCAAGAACGGGCGCTCGACGGCGGATTGCCGCGCAGGGGAACGGCAGCAAGCTGCTGCTCGACGCCGCGGCAATAGCCGAGGAGATCAAAGCTACGGCTGGCTAGCGAGTTTGGCCGAAGAACCGGGGCGTGCGGCCTGGGCGGCCGGCTGCGCCTCACGGAGGATGCAAGATGAATGAGGTGTTGAAGTCGACGCCGCAGTCCTTGGGGCCACCGCCCCTTGTGGTGCCTGGCCAGGAGGACCTGCTCGGGCGTCGCATCAGTGCCGCCCTGATCGATGTGGGCCTGCTGCTGGGGGTGTTTGTCGTCCTCGGGCTGACGATCGGGCAGACGGGTGTGGCAGGGGGCGGCGTCTCGGTCACCCTCGGCGGCGTCTGGGCGGGGGTGTACCTGGCCCTGGTGCTGCTCTACTACTTCGTGCTGGAGGCGGCGATCGGGCAGACCGTGGGCAAGCGTCTGCTCGGCCTGCGGGTCGTGCGTCCCGACGGGAGCCGGCCCTCCATCGCGGCGATCGCCGTGCGGACGCTGCTTCGGGTGGTGGACTGGCTGCCGCTGTTGTACCTGGTCGGCTTGTCGCGATGCTGGCCACCGGCGTGCGTCGCCAACGCCTCGGTGACCTTGCCGCCAAGACCACGGTGGGGCGGGCGCTGGCCGTGCGGCATCGCGGCCTGGCTCTGGCGCCGGTGGCCCTGGTCGTCGTCCTTGTGGGCCTGTCCGCCTACTACGGCGTTGTCTCGGGCAGAGTAACCAGCACCTCTCAAGGTCACCGGTTCGCCTCGGGCAACGCAACCAGCACCTATCTGGGCCACGGCGTCTCGTTCGACTACCCGGCGGGATGGCAGGAGGGCAGCAAAGTCCAGACCCGGGCCGCTGGCAGCGGCGACACGCTGTGGGGCACCGCGGTCGCCGCCGACGAGGTGAACCTGGTCCTGGTCCGGGCGTACCGGCTGCCCGTGTCCGTAACGGCGGAGAACCTGGACGCGGTCACGGCCGGGGTCCAGGCAGTGGTGCAGCGCCTGCTCGAGCAGCCCGCGGGCACGGTGCAGGCCGTTCCAGAAAAGCTCAGCATGGGTGGGCTGCCCGGCCTTCGCTTCCGAGGCACGGCGACCGTTGATGGAGCGCCCGTGGCGAGCACCATGGTGTTCGCCTTCGACCACACCACGGAGTACTTCCTCAACTGTCAGTCCACGCGGGCCAGGGCCGCGGAGATCCAGCGCGGCTGCGACCAAATCGTGCGCAGCTTCAAGGTCGCGTCCCCCAGCAGCGCCTCCAGCGCGCCGGCTCCCCGGCTGGGAAACAAGATCGTCTTCACCAGCAACCGGACCGGCAGCTACAACATCTACCTGGTCAACGCCGACGGCAGCGGGCTGCGGCAGTTGACCCGGTTCCGGGCTGGCGACCTGTCACGACCGTCGCTGTCTCCGGACGGCAACACCGTGGTGTTTGATCGGCCCAAGAAGCCGAATGCGGAGTCGGACATCTGGATCGTGCGGACCGATGGCCGCGGGCTGCGCAACCTCACCCCAGACCCGGAGGACGACACCTCACCCAGCTGGTCGCCCGACGGCACCAAGATCGCCTTTGCCAGCAGCCGCAGCGGCGCCTACGACATCTTCGTCATGCACCCGGACGGCACCGCGATCGAGCAGCTCACCGACCGCGGCGCCACCGATGGCGAGCCGGCCTTCTCCCCCGACGGCACCAGGATCGCCTTCCTGGAGTGCGACCCCTCGTCTGCCGCCTGCCAGCTGTGGACGATGAACGCCGACGGGACCGGCGCCCGGCGGCTGACCAAGAGCCCGGTCGAGGACGAACGACCGGCCTGGTCGCCCGACGGCACCAGGATCGCCTTCACCCGCAAGCAACACGGCAACACCGACGTGTATGTCATCAGCGTGGCCAGCCGCCGCGAGCAACGCCTCACCAGCGGCCCGGCCGACGACTATCAACCCAGCTGGTCGCCCGACGGCAGCAGGATCGCGTTTGGCAGCAACCGCGCCGGCCCGCCGAGCCTGTACGTGATGCAGGCCGACGGCACCCGGGTGGTACGGCTCACGGCGCCCGGCAACGGTCAAGACGAGGACTTGTCCTGGCAGCCGTGAGCTGGATGCCGGCCGGACGGGCATGGGCGTGCGGCAACGGCCCGCAAGCCGGTGGCCAGAAGTTCCCCAAGCCTCGGCAAGGTGCACACACCCCCGAGTGCGGCCAGTACCTGGCAGGACGCGTCGCTGGCCACTCGCCGATCGCGGCCAGGGATCTGGCGCCGGCCAGCACCGCGCAGACCGCCACGGCCAGCACCCCGACCAGCGGGTGCCGTCGGCCGCGTGGCTATGGGTCGGCGATTGGGCGAGGTCATCGGGCAGGCACTGCTCGGGTGCCAACCTGGGGGCGTGTCCGGCCGATAGGCAGCAGCAGGAATGGAATGAGAAATCATGGAGGCAGGCACGACAATCCGGACCGGTCATGGGCTTCAACAACCAGATGATCGCCGGCGGCCGGTGTCTCCTTCACCTCCACTCGGCCCGCCCAGCCAACCATTACCAATCAGACAAGCCCGCACTATGCCGAGGCCCTGGGCATCGGGAGCTGAAGCAGCTCCAGATTTCCATCTATTCGCCTTCGCTCCCCGTCCGTAGGACGGGTTTCTGTGGCCAGGAGCCGTTACACCCCAAAGTGTCGATAGAGCCTGACTACTGTGCTTCCACGGCGGTCAGAGGGAGGGGAATACGTTCCGAGCACTCGTTGTATGAATGCTGGGGCATAGGCGTTCAACGGGAGCACCACCCGTTGGAACATCTCCTCGAGCGAGGAGCAAGACCTGTCGACAGCCTGCTCGATGAGGGCCTGAAGCAATGCATGCTCGTCGTCTTCCCAGCACGAGCACAATAGCGCGTCGAGGGTTATGACGCCGATGCCTAAGTCGCCGCAGATCTCCGTCGCGAAACGATCTCTGTCGACCGTGACAATAGAATCTACTTTGCCAGCCACAGCTGCAAGGATGATGTGGTAGCCCTTGATCTGAGGGGGAATGACCTCCAATTTCTCCTGTGTGTCCAGCACGTCGGAATCTAGCACATCAGCGTTCGGATACGCGACCCTCATGTAATGGACCAGCGGATTGAGGGAGTGACGTCCAAGCAGAGGCGTCTTGGCCAGGATCATCTGACGCATTTCTTGAATGATCTCCGATGTCCACTGGATCTCGAAGAAGCCTACGTCGGCCAAGCGCAGCAAGATGGACCGCGCTACGCGTGGGGAGAGCACACTCGCATCGGTTAGCACTCGTCGTCGACGCATTCCTTGTCCCTAAGGCTTACTCGGCGGGTGGCTAAGGCAGGCCCAGGCGCTCGCTTGCCTCATCGTGATTGCGAATAGCGTCCCGGCGCTCGCTTTGCCGCTTCCGTCGGAAGGCCAGAACATCCTCGACTCGGAGACGGCGATGCGATCCCGACCTCTCCTGCTGGCAGGGCAATGCGCCAAGGTCAATCAGCCGCACAACATAGTTCCGGGATACCCCTAGGAGTTCGGCGGCCTCTCCAGTGGTCAGTTCATTGTCGGCCGGCACGACAGCCACGCCGTCGCCCTGCGCCAGCGTCCTCAATGCCGCGAGTAGCGCTAGCTTTACCGGCTCTGGCAAGTCGTGCAGTTCCCCACCCTGCCAAGCCAGTTGAATTTTGCCAACGCTGGCAAGACGGTCAAAATCGCTCCCCGAGGTAACCTCACGCAGTCGCTCCCGACTCGTCAGCAAGGCCTCCCACAAGGCGCTGATTTCATAGCTCTCGTCAGACGACGGCTTGATGAACTCTCGAAGGTCCCCTGCCATCTAACACCACCGTGCCCCTCATCGAACTGACCTGGCGAGGCGTTGGGTACAACCCGCTGGCTGCACCCAACGCCTCAGAACCTACCGCTAGCGCATGGGCCGACCCGCCCATGCCGCGATCGCCGCCGCAATAGCAGTGAACGCCAAATAGGCCTCTGACGGCGCTCCCATCTGCGTTGCGTGGGCCACCGCCGCCGTCACTGCTACACAACAAATGGCCGCCGCTGGCGGAACATCCCGTCGCCTGAGTTCCCTTGGCAGCTTGCGCTCCCTTCGCGGAACGCCGCTCCTGACATCTGGTTGCGACCGTGGGCCGTCTGCTACTGCCTTGTGTTGCGGCCTCGCATGTGCCACGGTTGCAGCATCGGCGTGTACCCGCCGATGCATGCCGGGAGCGTCGTTCCTGGTTGATGTGGTAGCGAGTGCCCTTGCTCCTCACGGGAGCGGGGCACTTGCTTTGACGGCCGGAGTCCAACACAAAACACAACCAAACACAACTTGCGGGCAGAAGGCCTAGGGCCGCCGCGTCTACCAGCACAAACGTCCAGGTTGGTACTCCGATACGGGATGAATGAGCGGCTCGCTAATCTCCTGGGCAAAACTCCGTACGGACCATTCTAGTAACTTACGACTAGGCCCAATGGCAGGGACACGTTGGTCAGCACGGCGAACGTCCACAAGTGGCGGGCTGTGATCAGCATCCGATTGCCGGAGCCCAGGCCAACACCGCTTGCCGCATGCCCGAGGCGCGGGTGATCGCGTTCCCATGATCCTCCACTTGCCTGCACGACAGAGACCTATGGCGCCACGATGTAGTTCAGACCGAGTGGCCGGGGCTCTGCTTTGGCTGCTTGCCGCATCTGCAGCCGTGTAGCTCTCCCGCCTATGTGCGCGGCTGGTGCGGTCGGTGCGCCTCGTCGTGGTCCATCCAGTCGGTGTCTCCCTTGAGGCTCAGTGCGACTTCCGAGGGGATCGTGGGGACGATGCCCATCGCCGCCAAGAGTTGCTGCGCGCCGGCTATGGCTTGCTCGTACCGATCCTCTGGGAGGTCCGGCGTGAGGCCGCGCTCACGCAGGAGCGCCCGCACCTCGGAGAGGAACGTGATCTGGTTGTAAGACTGGAAGCGCTGGTGCTCGGTCATCGGGCTCGCTCCCTTGTGCTGGTCGTGAAGTCGATCGTGAATGGCCAGGTGAGGCCGGTGATGCGCTCGAAGACCTCAATGTATCGCTGCCTCGTCGCCTCTACGACGTTGGGCGGGATGGGAGGCCCGGGAGGCGTGCGGTCCCAGTCTGACAGCGTCGCCGACCAGTCGCGCAGGTACTGCTTGTCCAGCGCGTGCTGGGTGCGGCCAGGCTCCCAGTCGTCGGCACGCCAGAACCGGGAGGAATCCGAGGTCAGCAGCTCGTCACCGAGCGCCAGCGCGCCGGTCGAGTCGCGCCCGAACTCGAGCTTGGTATCGGCGATGATGATGCCTCGCTCGAAGGCAAGCGCGGCGCCCCGCCGGTAGATCTCCAGGGTGATCTCACGGAGTTGCCTGGAGGTTTCGGCGCCGACTAGCTCCGCCACGTCGCCGAGAGTGATGAACTCGTCATGGCCTACGGTTGCCTTGGTCGTTGGTGTGAAGATCGGCTCGGGCAGCCGGTCAGCCTCGACGAGACCCGGTGGCAGCGTCACTCCTGACACCGCGCCGTGCTTCTCATACTCCTGCAGCCCTAGCCCGACCAGATAGCCGCGGGCGATGCACTCCACCGGCAGCATGTCGAGCCGGCGGCACCGGATCGCCCGACCTGCCCACTCGGCGGGCACGTCGGTACTCGAGATCACGTGATGGGGCACCACGTCGCCGAGCTGCTCGAACCACCACAGCGAGAGCTGGGTCAGGATCTTGCCCTTGTCGGGGATCTCCGTTGGCAGCACGACGTCGTACACGCTCGCTCGGTCCGAGGCGACCAGCAGAAGATCCTCGCCGTCGACGTAGACGTCGCGGACCTTGCCGGAGTGCAGGAGCTTCATGCGCGATCTCCGATCTCGTAGTCGTAGGCGGTCCACCGGCGCGGAATCGAGACGCTCTCGCCGTACTCGATCACGCCGCCGCTGCTGTCCCAGTACCAGTTCCGCCCGCGAAGGACCGGGGCGCCGAGTTCGACATCAAGGTCCTGAGCGTCCTCCGCGGACGCCTCATCGGCGGCGAGCTGATCCCTGCCGGTTGCGACGCGCCGGCCGGTGGCCGCCTCGATGTAGGCGGGGGTGCCCTCCTGGATCCGCTCAGCTTGGAGCAGCCGTGGGCAGGTTCCGGCAAGGGCGCCGTCGTACCAGGATGTCGACGCCGAGACAGGCCGGTCCTGGCCCTGGCCCCGGCGCTGGTAGGTGACCCGGCGCCGACGGATCACAGGCGCGCCGGTCGCGATCCCGAGGGCGTCGGCAACGTGCGGCGGTGCGCTGACCATCTCAGCGGACGTGATCCTTGCGTGCTGCCCGGGCGGGTAGATGCGTCCGCCTCGCCTGGTCGACACCATGCGGTCCCTGGCGCCAAGCCGCATGGTCTCAGCAGCGCTTACGACGGTGCCGACGCCTTGCACAGCCCGGACAAACCCTTCCGAGCGAAGGGTTGCAAGCACCTTGGACGCTGTGGCCAGCGAGATGCCCCACTCGCGCGTCATCTCCCGCGCCGATGGCACCCGATCGCCCTCTTGGAGCTCCCCGGACGAAATGCGGTCGCGGATGGCCGCTACCACCCGCAGATACGGCGGATCTGTCCGGCGGATCGTTGGGGCCACCTCGCTCCTCCTTGGCTCCCGGCGGATCTCGATCGTCCTGGTGTGCTAGCACACATTACAGCAGGCCAGCCGGATGCCCATCTCTCTTGGTAAGCCCAGGTGTTGACATATGTTTAGCACAGCTCTAGTGTGCTAAACACTAACTTGCGCAAAGGAGGTTCGCCTAGGCAACGCAAGGGCCTCAGCGAGAGCCGGGACGGTGCGCGAACACCGTCCGTTCACAAGCTCCTGCCGAGGCCGGGCATCGAGAGATCGGAGTCGCCCCGA
>WNGJ01003026.1_pt1 | contig 17182 bp, 14 predicted proteins | sample 5400611 | NCBI WGS metagenome assembly WNGJ01 (sample SAMN13153375, study PRJNA577476) | soil metagenome | isolation source: 40 cm soil or saprolite under Garry oak tree replicate 1 | place: USA:California | collected 2016-06-15 | reverse complement strand
CGCTACGCCCGGACCGGATCGGTCACGGGATTTTGGCCGCCGCCGACCCGGAGCTGATGACCGCACTGCGCGACGCGGAGATCGTGCTCGAGATCTGTCCAACCTCGAACCTGTTGACGAAGGCCCTGCCCGACGAGGCCGCCCTCCGGGACACGTTCCGCGCGTTCGTGGAGTACGGCGTGGAGTTCACGATCGCGACGGACGGGCCGGAGATGATGCGAACGCACCTGAAGGACGAGCTCGAGCTGCTGCGGCGGATCGGGGCCCTGGACGAGGACCAGCTCGCACAGGCCAACCGGCGTGGCCACGAGTCGAGTTTCGTACACGGCGCGCCCGTCAGACCGAGGGTGTAGCCGCTCAAAATACGCCTTTCGGTCAATGGTCAAGCGGCGCCTGGCCGAATAGCTTGGGTCACCATGTACGACGCATTGCGAGACTCGCTTCCGACCATCACCGAGAGGCAGCGGCAGGTAATCGAGCTCATCGCCGCCGGATGCTCGAACGACGAAGTTGGCGAGCGTCTCGGCATTTCCCCTAGAACGGCGAAGGCACACTCCGACGTCCTACGCCAGAAGCTCGGTGTCACCCGACGCCGGCAAATCCCCGTTGCGTACAGGGCGATAACCGGCGACGACCCTCTCGCGCGAAGCCTCGAATCGGCTGCGGCCGATAGCGGGGGCTGACGGCACCGTGCCTGCGACCCCCCCGGGGCCGCAGGCACGGTTCAGCCCTGATCGATCAGTCGAATTTCAGCTGGCTCAGCGCTAGAGTGAATGTAGGGGAACGCGGGAGGCCGGGGGTTCGCGTGCGCGAAGCAAAACCAGGCTCTCTCGGCGAAGGGGCTCCGAGCCATCGGCTCGTTCAGCGCCCACGGCTCATGACCCTCCTCGACGAGACGCAGAGCCGACACATAGTTCTTGTCGCTCCTGCCGGCTATGGCAAGACGACTCTCGCGCGGCAGTGGTTTACGGGGGAAAAGCGCAAAGCAGTTTGGTTTCGCGCAGGTCCCGCTTCGACAGACGTCGCCGCGTTGTCACATGGTCTTGCCCAAGCGGCGGAAGACGTATTGAAAGGAGTTGGCGCACGTCTGCAAGAGCATCTTCGGACGTCCCATTCCCCAGATTCTGAGGTGGCCCATATCGCCGAGATCCTGGTTGACGACTTAGGTGACTGGCCCGAGGACTGCTGGATGGTTATCGACGACTATCAGCATCTCGCTCAGGGGAGGAATGCGGAGCAGTTAATTGATGCGGTAGTTGCACGCGGCACGATTCCACTTTTCGTAACCAGTCGAGTCCGACCGTCGTGGGTTTCTGCGAAACGTCTTTTGTATGGAGAAGTCGCAGAATTCGGCCGGAATATCTTGGCTATGACGCATGACGAAGCGGCGAGAGCGGTCCCTTTCGAAACCGACGCCAGCGTCCTGGCGGGTCTTATGGCACTCGCAGAGGGCTGGCCGGCGGTAATTGGACTAGCGTCGCTTATTCAGTCTCCGAAGCTGCTGGTCGGAGATGAGATTCCAGAGGCGCTTCATTCGTACTTTGCGGAAGAGCTCTATCAAGAGCTCAGCACCGAACTTCAGTGGAATCTGGCCCAGTTGTCGCTGGCCGCGACGATCGACGCCGACCTCGCACAGCTGCTCTTCGGACCAAACGGTCGAGCTGTTCTGGAAGAAGCGTTCGATCGAGGATTCCTCAACAGAGATGGCGACACCTACGATCTACATCCGCTCCTTCGCCAATTCCTTCGTACCAAAATGGCGGAAGCCGACCCGCCGACGAGAACTTCCACGATCGAGACCATCGCCCACGCGGCTTTGGAGAGAGCGTCGTGGGATGAGGCATTTGCACTCGCGACAGAGTTCCGAATGGGAGAACTTCTAACTACGATACTCACCAGAGCTCTAGACGATCTCTTGTCAAGGGGTCGACTAGCAACGCTAGAACGGTGGCTCGAGGAAGCGCACAAGCTAATCCCGTCTGCTGAGATTGCAGCACTCGCAGAGGTTGAATTGGCCTTCCGCAAGGGACGCTGGGCAGAGGCCGAGGATCGCGCCCGGCGCCTGGCCATACGCCTGCCCGAAGGGCACGCGCTCGCATCGCGAGCACTATTTCGAGCGGCCCAAGTCTCACAGCTGGACGACCGGCCGACCGAAGCCTTGGAGCTTTTGAGCGAGGCGCGTGTCCGCTCAACGAGTTCAGCAGATCTACGTCGCATCCTCTGGAGTCGATTTCTCACCTTCACGGATCTCGAAGAACCAGCGCAAGCAGCAGAAGCTCTCAAGGAATTCGAGAGACTGGCTCCAGAATCTGTCGAAGACAAAATCCGTCTAAGCCATGGACCGATCCACTTCGCAGTCCGCTGGGGCGGGATTCGGCAAGCACTTGAACGCCATCGTTCAACGCTCGAACTGTTGGAGGGCACCGCGGACCCCGTAGTTCGCTCGGGCTTTCTCCAGTCATATGGGACAGCACTGAATCTCGCGGCCAGATACTCGGACGCGTTCGCCTTAGGTGAGCGCCAGATTGATGAGGCAAAACGGTTTGGTCTTGACTGGGTAGGAACGCACGCACTCGAACTGAAGGGGCTTGCTCAGATCGGGATGCGAGATTTCCAAGGAGCCCAAACAGCACTTAGAACTGCCTGGAAGCTCGCTGAGGCCGCCGACGACTTCCACGCGCAGGTGAACGCACAGGCACTGCTCGCGAGGATCCCATTGGCCCAAGGCGCACCTGGGAGAGCACTTGAATTGCTTGGCCTGAGCAGCGGGCGGAGTGTAGGGCCCGGGATGGAAGGGGAAGTCCATTCCATCCGAGCGCTCGCTCTAGCTTCCAGCGGGGCGATCGAGGAGGCTGAAGTTGAGATTGCGGCTTCAGAGTCGATCTCGACGCACATGGAGGCGCGCGGCTTGCGAGCTTTTGCGAAAGTCCTAGCCGCGGAGGGTCGCGGTGAGCGGGCGGTAAGGAATGAGCAACTGGAACTCGCCTTAGCCGAATCGCATGTCGCAGGCAACGCAGACTCGTTCGTCGTGGCCTACAGACTAGCTCCCGATCTACTGAGCTTCATAGTTAGCAGCGGCTTGGAATTAACCGACTTCTTGCTTCGGCCGCTCGTCACGTATGACCCAAAGCTCGCCGAGAAAGCCAGGCTCAACCAGAGAGATGCCAGGATTGTTCCGTCGACGCCCCTCACTCGGCGCGAGGCTGAAGTACTCGATCTTCTTCGACAAGGTATGTCCAATCGTGAAATTGCACAGACCTTATGGATCGCACCGTCAACGGCCAAAGTTCACGTCCGTCACATCTTCGAGAAGCTGGGTGTGCGCTCTCGGACAGAGGCCGCGCTATTTCGTGCTGAGACCTAGGCGGTGGCTGTAAGAGCGGGCTGGTGAGCGCGCTGACTCTCGAGTGTGAAGTCGTCTCGATGTCCCGCGCGGTACTCCTCGCTCGCGCCGGCGAGAATCGCTTCGAATGCGGCGATTACGGAAGTGTCAAATTGGCTCTCAACAGCTTGCGCGAGCCGCAGCCGTGCGACTCGACTCGGCATAGCGTCGCGATATGGTCGATCCGAGGTCATGGCATCGTACGCATCCGCGACAGAGATGATTTTGGCAAGCAGTGGAATCTCTTCCCCGCTCAGCCCATCGGGATAGCCAAGCCCGTCGACTCGCTCATGGTGATGGCGAACAATCTGTGCGATCTCGGCGTAGTCCTCAACGTTGGAAAGAATCCGCTCGCCGATGGCGGCGTGATCTTCCATTAGTCGGCGCTCCTCAAGCGTGAGGGCACCTGGCTTTTCAAGCAAACCAGCAGGCAGGCCAATTTTGCCGATGTCATGTACTAGCCCGCAAAGATGGACGAGGTTCTGCTCCTTGTCGGTCAGACTCATGCGAGCAGCAATGTCTCGAGAATAAATCGCTACGGCAGCCGAATGTCCTGCGGTGTAGCGATCGCGAGCGTCGAGCGTTGCGACAAGGGCCGTTGCGAACGACAGGTTCGCTCGCTCCAGACGATCGTTTGCTTCACCGAGATCGGAAACGGCCTCGCGCTGCTCGCGATACATGACATGTAGTCGTTGCGCAGCGAGCGCCGGGATAAAGAAGAGCGCGGCACTCCAGGGTGTAAATGCAATGTAAGTGTACGCCAACATGCCGACGAGGGAGGTGTAAAGCGGGATTCCGGCAAGCGCGACAGGACCTGTCGTACGAGCCAAGTCCCGTATCGAGCCTGTCCCGCGTAGAACGAGAGTCGCTCCACTGAGAACAAAGTCCAACCCAACATCGACAATCGCAGCAGCGCAGGTCGCGGCGAGAATACGGCCGAAGGTACTCCCCCCGCTGCCCATCACCTGAAGTGCAGCGATGCCCGCGAAACCGCCGATTAGCGTACGGTTCCCAGTCCAGATCACCCAGCGTGTAAACGGTCGCCCGAGGTCTGGCAGCACGGTTACTGCTCCAATCAGAGCTGCGGCCAGGGGCCCGAACACGACCGCAACGAACAGCAGCGGAAGAAAGGCCACCGAGAGTTGAAGGTTCGCGGTCAGCCTTACGGTCTGCCGCTCGGCGACTAGCGCCAGAACCGCGAAGCCCAGTAGCGGCCAGACCGAGCGCGAGTCGGTCGGGAAGCCACTGGTTCTTGCCAGGCCCGCCACGAGGACGACGCTCACCGCGGCTAGGAAGCCCGCGTAGAGCGAAATGCCGGAGATTCCGGCCTCAAGACTCCTCGAAGCCTTGAAAAACCTACCTGTATGTGCGTAAACTCGCAGTGCCGTCAGTCCCCCAGAAGAGGGAGTTCTTCATGCGTATCGCGCCTCGCGTGATCGCCGCGCTCAGTGCCGCCATTTCGGTGGCGACTGTGGCCGGCCAACTCAAAGCCTGGTAGAGAGCCTGCGTAGCTTCTGTTTTCCACAACGTGTGGACATCCCCCTGTTGAGGGATTTCCACAAAGCAGTGGAAAACGGGACTAGCTGAGCAGATCTAGGCGATCAGGCCGCGTCGGAAGCCGACGGCGACTGCGTGTGCTCTGGACCGGGCCTGCAGCTTGGCCAGCAGGTGCCGGACGTGCGACTTCACCGTCTCCTCGCTGAGGAAGAGACGTACTCCAATCTCGCGATTCACGAGGCCGTCCGAGATCAGTTGAAGGACTTCGATCTCGCGCATCGTGGGCTCCTGCTCCAGTTCGCGGAGGGGCCCAGCGAAGGGAATGACCTCGGCGTTTCCGTTCTGCCGCTTGGCGGCAACAGCGTCGAAGCGCCGCTGATGATCCATGTAGCGGCTCAGGATTTCCTTGCGCTCTGCGGCGTCCATATTGGGCCTATCGGCCGCATGACTAAGCCGCTTTAGCGGCGGGTCTTACCCTGATCGAGGGATTGGCTTGGCCTCGGCCTTTCCAGGCTCCTGGGGCCTTGCGGCCTCGTCTGCGGAGCCCGGTGTATGGCGTTTCGAGACCCGAACCTGCTCCAGCATCTCCCGATCGACGTTCAGCGGGTGGTGACAGGCCGCGAGGTGGCCGTGGCCGTAATCGACGAGCGGGGGCTCGACCTCCTTGCAGACATCCGTCATGTACCGGCACCTCGGATGGAAGCGGCAGCCCGAGGGCGGGTTGATCGGGCTCGGCACGTCGCCCTCGAGGACGATCCGCTCGCGCTGATGGGCGAGGTCCGGATCCGGGATCGGGACGGCCGAGAGGAGCGCCTCGGTGTAGGGCATGATCGGCCGCTGGTAGAGATCCTCGGCCGGCGAGAGCTCGACGATCTTCCCTAGGTACATCACCGCGATCCGGTCGCTCACGTGGCGGACGACCCCGAGGTCGTGGGCGATGAAGATGTAAGTGAGCGAGAGCTCCTGCTGCAGATCGTCGAGGAGATTCAGCATCTGCGACTGGATCGAGACGTCCAGCGCCGAGACTGGCTCGTCCGCGACGATCAGCTTCGGCCTGAGCGCGAGGGCCCGCGCGACCCCGATCCGTTGCCGCTGGCCGCCCGAGAACTCGTGCGGGAAGCGGTTGTAGTGCTCCGGGGAGAGACCGACGATCTCGAGCAGGTCCTGGACCCGCTTGCGCCGGCCCTTCTGGTCGTCGATGCCGTGGATCTTCAGCGGACTGCCGATGATCGAGCCGACACGCTTGCGCGGGTTCAGGCTCGCGTACGGGTCCTGGAACACGATCTGCATCTCCCTCCGAGTCGGCCGCAGGGCGCGGGACCCGAGCTTGGAGATGTCACGGCCCTCGAAGAACACGCTCCCTTCCGTCGGCTCGAGCAGGCGGACGATCGTGCGGCCGAGCGTCGACTTCCCGCAGCCGGACTCGCCGACGAGCCCGAGCGTCTCGCCTTCCCGCACCGAGAAGGTGACGTCGTCCACCGCGTGCACGCGTGCGACCTCCCGCTGCAGGAGCCCCTTCCGAATCGGGAAGTACTTTTTGACGCTACGGACTTCGACGAGCGGGTCGTCGCCGTTGGCAGCGCGCGCGACGGTCATGCGGCTTCCTCACCGCTGATCGTCTCGTCCCGCAGGCGGCGCTTATCGGGCACCGAGAGCCAGCAGCGATCGAGATGCGCCTGCTCCTCGACGCGGTTCCGGAGCTCCGGCTCCTCTATGCACTTCTCGAAGGCATACGGGCAGCGCGGCCGGAACTTGCAGCCCTCGGGAAGGTTGATCAGCGACGGCGGCATGCCCTTGATCGAATGCAGGCGCTCCTGCTTCGGGCGGTCGAGGCGCGGGATCGAGCCGAGCAGCCCCCACGTGTAAGGGTGCTGCGGGTCGTAGAAGAGCTGCCGAGTCGGCGCGCGCTCGACGACGCGGCCGGCGTACATGACAACGATCTCGTTTGCGATCTCCGCGACGACGCCCAGGTCGTGCGTGATCAGGACGACCGCGGAGTTGAACTCGTCCTTGAGCTTGTCGATCAGCTCGATGATCTGCGCCTGGATCGTCACGTCGAGCGCCGTCGTTGGCTCGTCGGCGATCAGGATGTCTGGATTGTTCGCGAGCGCCATCGCGATCATCCCGCGCTGGCGCATCCCACCCGAGAACTGGTGCGGGTAGTCGTCGACACGGCCCTCGGCATGCGGGATCCCGACCTGGTGCAGGAGCTCGACCGCGCGCCTCCTGGCTGCGGGCTTGCCGATGTCCTGATGAATGAGAATCGCCTCGACGATCTGATCGCCGACGCGGTACACGGGATTGAGCGACGTCATCGGATCCTGGAAGATCATCGCGATCTCGTCGCCACGCACTTCCCGCATCTCGTCCTTGTGCAGCTTCATCAGGTCGCGGCCCTTGTAGATCACCTCACCCTCGACCTGCATGTTGGGATCGTTGATCAGGCGCAGCACCGACATCATTGTCACGCTCTTCCCGGAGCCGGACTCGCCGACGATGCCGAGCACCTCGCCCTGGTCGACCGCGAACGAGACGCCGTCGACCGCCCTGACCACGCCGTCCTCCGTGCGGAACGACACCTTGAGGTTCTTGACCTCGAGCAGCGGCTCGGCCATGGCTAAGCCGGCCTGATCCGCGGGTCGAGGCGCGCGTAGAGGACATCGATGAGCGCGCTGGCGATGGTGATGAAGAAGGCGCCGTAGATCACGGTTGCCATGATCACGGGCAGGTCGAGCGAGACGAGCGAGCGATATGTCAGCTGCCCGACGCCCGGCAGTCCGAAGACGACCTCGGTCAGCAGCGCACCCCCGCCCACGAGGATCCCGAAGTCGAGGCCGAAGAGGCTGACGAACGTGATCATCGACGTGCGCAGCATGTGCTTCACCAGCACCTGACGCTCCGACAGCCCTTTGGCACGGGCCGTGCGCACGTAATCCTCGTTCTCGACGTCGAGCAGGTTCGCACGAAGTACACGCGCGTAAAAGCCGATGTAGAGCACTGAGAGCGAAATCCACGGAATGACGAGGTGCAGGAACCACTGCCAAGGGTTCTGAGTCAGCGGCACGTACCCGAGGGGCGGCACCCACGAGAAGAGGAACGTGTTGTGCAGGCGATCCTGGGTGATCAGATTCAGGACCTCGCCGAGCCAGAAAACTGGCATCGAGATGCCGATCAGGGCGAAGATCATGAGTAATGGATCGAAGATCGTTCCCTTCAGGATCACGGCGAGCAGTCCCGTGAGGATGCTGAACACGATCCAGATGACGGCGGCGCCGAACACGAGCGAGAACGTCACCGGCGCCGCTGACGCTATCGCCGGGACGACGAGGAGCGCCTGATTGCCGTAGGAGACGAGGTCTCGCGAGATGAACAGGCGCTTCATCATCAGCAAGTACTGCATGGGCTTGGAGCGATCGAGTCCGAACTGGTGTCGCACCGCGGCGATCGTCTCGGGTGTCGGGTTGCGGCCCGCGAGCGACCTCGTCGGATCGACTCCCGGCGTCGCGAAGAAGATCAGGAACACCAGCACGGTGATCGCGAAGAGGACGGCGACGAGGCCGATCAGCCGACGGACGATGAAGAGCGCCACTGGCTAGCCCTTGAGCCTCAACTTAGCCCGCGGGTCGAGCGCGTCCCGGACGCCGTCGCCGAGCACGTTCAGCGACAACACCGTCAGCAGGATCATGAGGCCGGGCGCGATCGCGACCCACGGCCGGCTGTAGAGCAGGGCCTGGCCGTCGTCGATGATCGTCCCCCAGCTCGCCTTCGGCGGCTGTACGCCGATCGATAGGAACGAGAGCGCGGCCTCGGTCAACACCGTCGTCGCGATCATCAGCGGCAACATCACGATCACCGTCGTCACCACGTTCGGGAGAATTTCGCCGAACATCAGGCGCAGACTCGACGCGCCCTGCGCGACCGCCGCCTCGACGTACTCCTTCTCGCGCACCGACAACACCTGGCCGCGAACCGGCCGGTAGACGTAGGGGACGTAGACGAGCGCGATGATGATCGTCGGAACCCAAAGGCTCGCCGGCTGAACGTGGATGAAGCCCCACTGGAGCCCGTTCGGGAGAGTCAGCAGCACGGTCGCCAGCGAGATCGCAAGCAGGTACACGGGAAACGCCCAGATCAGATCCATCAGGCGGGAGAGGATCGTGTCGCTGAAGCGGCCGAAGAAGCCGGCGACGAGGGCGAGGATGAGCGCGATGAAGCAGCAGAGCACCGCCGAGCCGATCCCGATCTCGAGGGACGCCCGACCGCCGTACAGGACTCGAGCCGCCACGTCCCTGCCCTGGTTGTCGGCTCCGAGGAAGAAGTTCGAGTGCCAGGTCGGACCGATGGGCACGACGCCGATCCCGAGTGTCCCCCCGCCTTGCTGAAGCACGTCGACGCGCTTCCCACCTACGACCGTCGTCCCCGTGATGTTCGACGCGAACGGGTCCGTATGTGCGATGTGGTGCGCGTAGAGCGGCGCAGCGAAGCTGACCGCGACGATCACGACGAAGAGGATCAGCGCCGACAGGGCAATGCGGTTCCTGAGCAACCGGCGCCCGGCGAGGCGCCAAGGGCTTTTTCCTGAAAGCTCCTGGGCACTCTCGCCGGGCGCGAGGACTACTTCGGTTTCCGGCTCGTAAGCAAATTCGGCCGTGCGTGTCCCCCTATTTCACCGAGGCCTGTGCGAGCAGGAAGTACCACTGCGGGCTGAACTGGAAGCCCTTCACGCGGCTCGACGTGAAGTCGAGCAGCTTGGGGTTGAACATCGAGACCCACGGCGCTTGGTCGGTGACCTCCTTGTCGACTTGGGCCCAGAGGTTGTTCGCCCCCGCCGGATCCGTCAGGCCCATGGCGCCGGCCTGGTCCATCTTCGCCTGGATGGGCTTGTTGCAGAACTCGGCGATGTTCGGGCTCGAGTTGCTGTTCGGGTGGAACGAGCCGCAGCCGAGCAAGATGTCCAGGAAGTCCGACGCTGCCGGATAGTCCTGGAACCAGCTGGAATACGCGAACTGCACCTTGTTCTTCGAGTTCTGGATGAACGGATACTGGATGTCGTTCGAGAGGAACTGCGGCGAGGCCTTGTAGCCGAGCTTGTTCAAGAGCCCGATGAAGTAGAGGCCGTAGGCCTTGTCGACCTCGGTCGTGTCGCTGTTCACCTTCACGGAGGCGCCCTTCGTCCCCGACTGCTGGACGAGCTGCTTGGCCTTCGCCATGTCCGGGCCGGTCCATTTGCCGCTGCCGGGATTGACCGTGTAGGGGCAGTACGGCTTGTAGCCCGGGAAGTTCGGGGGCAGGACCTGGCACGTCGGGACCGCTACGTTCGTGCCGCCGTAGAGCTTCACAAGGGCGTTGCGGTCGGTCGCGTAGTTAACCGCCTGTCGCGCCTTCAGGTTGTTGAAGGGCGGGACCCGCACGTTGAAGGCGAAGTAGTACACCGCCGTCAGCGGGTTGATGTGCACCTGGGTCGGGTACTTCGAGCTGAGCTCGGGGAGCCGATCGGACGGAATCGAGTCGGCGTTCGCGATCCAGTCCGCCTGGCCGTTCTCGACCTGCGTGACCTCGGCCTCGACACTCAGGCCGAACTTCTGCACGATCGAGTCGGGCAGCCCGTCCGGCTGCGCGTCCTTCGACCACTCCTTGAAGTACGTGTTGCGGACGATCTTCATCTGCTTCTGCGGCGCGTACTGAACCCATTTGTACGGGCCCGTTCCCGCAGGCGGGATGTTCAGATTCTTCGCGGGCGTGTCCGCCGGGAGGATGTACGCGAACGGGACCGAGAGCTTGTCGAGGAACTCCGGGTCGCCTTTGGTCAGGTGGAACGTGATCGTGTCCCCATTGACGACGATCCCCTTCGAAAGATCGCAGGTCTTCGGCGTCTTGACGCAGGCGTCGCCACCGACGATGACGTTGTACCAACTGCCTGCATTCGGGCTGTTGCCGATCTTGAAGAGGCGCTCGAACGTGGCCTTCACGTCCTTACCGGTCACCGTGTTTCCGTTCGAGAACTTGATGCCGGACCTGAGCGTGAACGCCCATGTCTTGCCGTTGTCGGTCGGCTTCGGGATCGCGGTCGCCAAATCGGGCACCTTCGTGGTGCCTGCCGGACCGCCGACCCGCTTGTAGCCGACGAGGCCGTCGTGCGTGAGGATCAGCCACTGCCATTCCTGGAGGGTGTAGTTCACCTGGGGGTCCGGGGAGCCGGACGGCGCTGCGTTCGCGAGCGTGATCAACGTCCCACCCTTGCCGCCTGCAGCGGTGGGGGTGGTCGTCGTTCCTCCCTTGCTCTTGGAACTGCCGCCGCAGCCGGTTGCCAGGACAGCGACGACCACAGCCATCGCCCAAAGCATCGCCGAGCGCTTCAAACGAACCATCCCCTCTCCCTCAGTCGAAGTCGGTATAGCCCCTGCCATTCGGACGGCTGGCGCCGCGCGATGTTAGCGCCTGCCCGTCGGCCAAGCCGCTGGTGGAGCCGAGTTGCGATCGAACGTATGTTCGCTTACGCTCTCGGGATGCAACTCCGGCTGGACGCGGCGGACCGGCTCGTCGAGCTCGTCGAGGAGCGGCGCGGGCCGGTTTACGCCGAAGAGGCGGCGCGCCGGCTGTTCGCGCTACGGCACGCACCGGTCGGGCTCGCCCGGAGCCTGCTCGAGGAGGTCGTCGGCGACGACACCCGGCTGGCGTGGCGCGGCGATGCAGTGGGTCTCGCCGACCCGCCCGGGGCCGACCTCGCGCTCGAGGACGCGACGTTCGTCGTCGTGGACCTCGAAACGACGGGCCTACGACCTGGTAGCTCGCGCATTTGCGAGATCGGCGCTGTCCGCGTGCGTGACTTCGAGCTCGCCGAGGAGTTCGAGCTACTCGTCGACCCCGGCGTCCCGCTCGCCGCGGCGATCAGCGCCCTCACGGGCCTGCACGACGCAGAGCTCCGCGGCCAGCCGCATCCGAGCATCGCAGTGCGAAGATTTCTCGAGTTCGCGGGTGACGCGGTCCTCGTCGCGCACAACGCACGCTTCGACCTCGCCTTCATCGACCGCGAGACGGAGCGGCTGACCGGCGGCCGGCTGGCGGGACCGGTGGTGGACACGGTCGGCCTCGCCCGCCGTCTCCTGGCCGGACGAACACGGCGCGCGGGCCTCGCATCGCTCGCGCAGTTCTTCGGCACCGAGGCACGGCCGTGTCACCGTGCGCTACCCGACGCGCAGGCGACCGCCGAGATCCTCCTGCAGCTGATCGGCCTTGCACAGGAACGCGGTGCTCGCACGGTTGCGGATCTCGTCGACCTGGCCGCGCCGCGCGTCCGCAAGGTGTACGCAAAGCGGACGCTCGCCTTCGGCGCGCCGGCCTCGCCCGGCGTCTACCTCTTCCGCGATCGTCACGACCAGGTGTTGTACGTGGGTCGCGCACGCGACCTGCGGACGCGCCTGCGCTCGTACTTCCGATCGGAGCGGCAACGGCCCGCGGTGGAGGCGGCACTGTTCGCGCTCGAGCGAATCGAGTGGCGCCTCATGGGGTCGGAGGTCGAGGCCGCGATCGAGGAGCTGCGCCTCCTACGCGAGCTGCGACCTGTCGCAAACGCCCGCAACGCACGGCCCGATCGCTACGTCTATTTGCGGCGGCGCGGCGACAAGCTCGTCTGCTCGCAGACACCGACGCCTCTCGGCCCGATCCGCAGCCGCGCTCGCGCGCGCCTTGCCTGCCGCGCGCTCGACGGAGCCTCCGAGGAGGAGCTCGAGCGCCCCGAGCTCGCGCTGCCCCGCCTCCGTGCGCGCCTCCGCCACCTGGCCGACTGCCGGCGCTACGAGGACGCAGCCCGCCTGCGTGACCGCATCCGGGCACTCGAGCAGATCCTCAACTACCTACGCCGCGTCGAGAGTTTGCGTCACGCGCGCTGTTGCCTGGTGGTCCCGGCCCTCGAGCCCGGTTTTGTACGGGCAATCTTCGTCGCCGGTGGGCGTGTCGCCGCCGTTCGGACGCTGCCGCGCGGTGACGGAGCACGCCTCGAAGTCGAGGCCGGCCTCGCCGAGACAAACCGTGGGACGCCGGACCATCTCGCGGCCGAGGAGCTCGACGCGCTGCTCGCGATCGGGACGTTTCTCCGTCGCCCGCCTCCCGAGTTGCGCGTCGCGCCGCTCGCGGCGAACGAGATCCTCAGACTGGCGGCGGCGCTTCCACCGGCTGTGGACGGGGAGCCTCGAGCACGGCCTCGCGCTCGCGCGGCGTGATCCGGCCCTCGTTGATCTCCTCCGCCCAGTGGCAGGCGACCTCGTGTCCGCTGGAGAGCTTGCGCAGCAACGGGATCTCCTCCCGGCAGCGCGTGGGCTGCACGAACGGGCAGCGCGTGTGGAATCTGCACGCCGCGGGTGGATTCGCCGGGCTCGGCAGATCGCCGGCGAGCAGGATCGGCTGACGCTGACGCTCGACGATGGGATCCGGAATCGGTACCGCCGACAGCAACGAGATCGTGTACGGGTGCAAGGGCTTCTCGTAGAGCTCCGCAGCCGACGACACCTCGACGATCCAGCCGAGATACATCACGGCGATCCGGTCTGAGATGTGCCGCACGACCGCGAGGTCGTGCGCGATGAAGAGATAGGTGAGGTCGAATTCGTCCTGGAGCTGTTCGAGAAGGTTGATGATCTGCGCCTGGATCGAGACGTCCAGGGCCGAAACCGGCTCGTCCGCGACGACGAAGTCGGGATTGAGAGCGATTGCGCGCGCCAGCCCGATGCGCTGGCGCTGGCCGCCGGAGAACTCGTGCGGGTACCGCCCCGCCGCATCGCCGGGAAGGCCGACGATCTTCAGGAGGTCGCGTACCCGGCCGGCCGCCTCGCGCCGGTTTGCGAGACCGTGGGTCCGCAACGGCTCGCCGACGATGCGTCCCACGCTGTGCCGGGGATTGAGCGACGCGTACGGATCCTGGAAGACCATCTGCATACGCCGGCGCAGCGGCCGCAACTCGTTCTCCCCCAGCTGGGAGATATCGCGACCCTCGAACAGGATTCGCCCGGCCGTCGGCTTGTAGAGACGCACGATCGTGCGGCCGACGGTCGACTTGCCACATCCGGACTCCCCGACGAGCCCGACCGTCTCGCCGCGCTTGATCTGCAGCGAGACATCGTCGACTGCGCGGATGTCGCCGACGTGGCGGTCGAGCACGACGCCGCTCTTGATCGGGAAGTAGACCTTCAGGTTCTGGAGCTCGACGAGTGGGCCTCCGCCGTTGGCGGTCGCGCCGTCAGTGCTCATCACGCTGTAGCCGCTGTGCGGGCGCGGTCCCATTCGTCGATTGGCACAGGGTTGAAGCACGCCACCTTGTGGCCGGGCTCGATCTCGACGAGCTGGGGCACTTCGCGCCCAGACAGGTCGACCTCGTACGCGCACCGAGGCTGAAACGGACAAGCCGTCGGCGCCCGGAGCATGTTCGGCGGGGCGCCTTCGATCGGATGAAGCCGTAGGCGCCGGCCGGCGTCGAGACGCGGGACGCTCTGGAGCAGGCCGAGCGTGTACGGATGGCGCGGCGACCCGAACAGCTGCTCCGCCGAGCCTGTCTCCATGAACATGCCTCCATACATCACGTTCACGCGCTCGCACATCCCTGCTACGACACCGAGGTCGTGCGTGATGAGGATGAGCGCCGCGTTCTGCTCAGCGACGAGCTCCCGCAGCAGATCGAGGATCTGCGCCTGAATGGTGACGTCGAGCGCAGTCGTCGGCTCGTCGGCGATCAAGAGCTTGGGCTCGCATGCGAGCGCCATCGCGATCATGGCGCGTTGTCGCATCCCGCCCGAGAACTGATGCGGGTAGTCGCGTAGCCGCGCCTTTGCGCTCGGGATCCCGACGCGATCGATCAGCTCGGCGGCACGCGCGTCGGCTTCCTTCCGGTTCATGTCGAAGTGCGTCTGGAGTGTCTCGCGGATCTGCCGGCCGATCGTCAACACCGGGTTCAGGGACGTCATGGGATCCTGGAAGATCATCGCGATCTCCCGGCCGCGCAGACCGCGGAGGGCCCGGTCGCTGAGCTGAATGAGATTGTTCCCCTCGAAAAGCGCTCGGCCCGACCGCACGCGGCCGTTGCGAGCGAGCAAACCGAGCACCGCAAGCGAGGTCACGCTCTTCCCGCAGCCGGATTCACCGACGATGCCGAGGGTCTCCCCGGGAGCGATCGCGAAGGAGATTCCGTTGACCGCGTACACGATTCCGCGGCGCGTGGTGAACTCGACGTGGAGGTCGTCGACCTGGAGGAGCGGGGCGCTAACGCTCACGCAGCTTCGGATCCAGTGCCTCGCGGAGGCCGTCCCCGATCAGGTTGAAGCCGAGAACGGAAAGAACGATCGCAACGCCCGGAATGATCGCCAGGAAGGGCGCTGCCTGCAGGTAGTCGTTCACGTCCGTGAGCATCGTGCCCCACTCCGGTGTTGCCGGGTCTTGCGGTCCGAGACCGAGAAAGCCCAGGCCTGCAACATCGATGATCGCCGTTGCCATTGCCAGCGTGCCCTGCACGATCACCGGTGAGATCGCGTTCGGGAGGATGTGGGAGAAGAGGATCACGCGGCGCCTGACACCGACGGCGCGCGCGGCCAGCACGAAATCGTTCTCCCGCTGGGCGAGCACCGAACCGCGCAGCAGGCGGGCGAAGATCGGGATGTTGACGACGCCGACCGCGATCATGATCTGGTAGAGACCTGGGCCCAACAGGGCAACGATCCCGATCGCGAACAGCAGCCCGGGGATCGCGAGCATGACATCCATGCAACGCATGATCACGCTTTCGACGACGCCTCCGATGTAGCCGGCGACCGACCCCAGCACGAGCCCGACCGACAGTCCGATGGCCACGGATACGACGCCGATCAAGAGCGAGAAGCGGGCGCCGTAGAGAATCCGCGTGAAGACGTCGCGGCCGAGCAGGTCGACGCCGAGCAGGTGATGCACGGACGGTCCGGAGGGGATGCCACCCGGCTTCAGCAGCGAGAGGTTCTGGTCGAGTGGTCCGTAAGGCGCGATCACCGATGCGAAGATCGCGGCGAACACGAAAATCAGCACGAGCACCCCGCCGGCGATCGCGGTCGGGTTGCGAATCAGCCGACGAGAGGCTTCTCTCCAGAGGCCGCCGGTCGGTGCGTCGAGTGAGATCTCGGCGGCTTCGATCTCGGCGACGCTCATTGGCCGAACCTCGGCCGATAAGCGAGCCAAAGGCGAGCGACGCTCACGAGTACCGAATCCTCGGATTGATGATGGCGTACGAGATGTCCACGATCAGGTTGACGAAGACGAACACGAGAGCGAGGAACAGGATCCCGCCCTGAAGGACCGGGTAGTCGCGGTTGAAGATGGCGTCTCGCAGCCACGAGCCCATGCCCGGCCATGCGAACACCGTCTCGGTCAGCACTGCGCCGGAAAGCAGCAAGCCCGTTTGCAGGCCGATGATCGTCGACACCGGCAGCAGCGCGTTCCGCAGGATGTGACGTCGGTCCACCGTCTGCGGTGGGAGGCCCTTCGCGCGGGCAGTCCGCACGTAGTCCTCGTTCTGCACGTCGAGCACGGCTGCGCGTGTGATGCGTGTGATCACCGCCAGCGGAATCGAGCCGAGCGCGATGGCCGGCAACACGAGGTGCTTGAGCACGTCCCAAAGCGTGCTCCAGTCGCCCGTGATGATCGCATCGAGGACGTAGAAGTTCGTCGGATGCCTCACGTTGAGTGTCACATCGATCCGGCCGACGCTGGGTAAGAGATGCCACCTCACCGCGAACAGGTACTTGAGGATGATCGCCAGGAAGAAGATGGGAATCGAGATGCCGAGCAAGGAGCCGACCAGGGTTAACTGGTCGAAGGTTCGCCCGTAGCCTTTCGCAGCGAAGAAACCGAGTGGGAGGCCGAAGGCGACGGCGAAGATCATCGCGGCCGCTGCGAGCTCGATCGTCGCCGGGAACTTCTGGCGGATCTCCGTCCAGACCTTCCGGTGCGAGGCGACGCTGACGCCGAGGTCGCGGTCGATGGCCGTCGTCTTCAGGTACGTGAAGTACTGCTCGACGATCGGCTTGTCGAGCCCGTACTTCTTCCGGTACGCCTGGACGAGCGCCGGCGTCGCCCTTTCGCCGAGAAGCGATTCGGCGGGGCTCCCAGGCAGCGCCCGGATCCAGAAAAAGATCAGCAGGGAGACCCCGAGGAGAATCGGGATCAGGAGCAGCAGCCGGCGGACGATGTACCGAAGCACTTCAGTCGTCCGCCGGCGTTGTGCTCAGTTCCTACTGTCCTCCGATGGAAACGCCTTCGAATGGATCCGTTCCAACCGGGCTCGGGACGTAG
>WNGJ01004352.1_pt1 | contig 17183 bp, 15 predicted proteins | sample 5400611 | NCBI WGS metagenome assembly WNGJ01 (sample SAMN13153375, study PRJNA577476) | soil metagenome | isolation source: 40 cm soil or saprolite under Garry oak tree replicate 1 | place: USA:California | collected 2016-06-15 | reverse complement strand
GATTGAGGGCGGCTACAAGGTGATGGACGCGACCGCATTCGCGCTTGCCCGCGAGACATCGCTGCCTATCATCGTGTTCTCGATCGCCGAGCCCGGTTCGATCGGCGCAATTCTGCGTGGCATCGGCCGCGGTACCGTCGTCGCCGGCTGACAGGTTTGTGACGCGCCGGGCCCTCGGATTGGCGGGCTCGACGACTACGGATTTCAGGAGGGGAGAGCGTTATGCCCACGAGTAGTTTCGACATCAACGAATTGAAGCGCCGCATGCAAGGCGCCACCCAGTCGCTGAAACATGAACTGGGTGGCCTGCGAACTGGCCGCGCCGCGGCCTCGATGCTGGAACCGGTGCAGGTCGACGCTTACGGCACGCACATGCCGCTGAACCAGCTTGCAACCATCAGCGTGCCCGAGCCGCGTCTGTTGTCGGTGCAGGTGTGGGACAAGTCGATGGTAAAGGCCGTCGAAAAGGCGATCGTGGATTCCAATCTCGGCCTCAGCCCGGCCACCGAAGGACAGGTGCTCCGGCTGCGAATTCCGGAGCTCAATGAGGAGCGCCGCAAGGAATTGGTAAAAGTGGCGCATAAATATGCCGAGGCGGCAAAAGTCGCGGTCCGGCATGTCCGCCGCGATGGTCTCGACACCGTCAAGAAGCTTGAGAAAAACCACGAGATCTCCGAGGACGATCAGGAACGCCTGGCCAATGATGTGCAGAAGGCCACCGACGGGATGATTTCGGAGATAGATCAGTTGCTGGCGGCCAAGGAAAAGGAAATCCTCACCGTGTAGGTAAGGGATTGCCAGGCTTTAAGGATTGATGGATGTCGAACGCTGCCGCGCCCGCAACTGAAGGACCGGATCCAACCGGCGGTCCCTTGCATGTGGCGATCATCATGGACGGCAACGGACGCTGGGCGGCGGCCCGCGGTCTGCCGCGCGCGGAAGGCCATCGCCGCGGCGTCGATGCGCTCCGCCGCGTCGTTCGTGCCGCCAACGAGCTCGGCATCCTCTATCTGACGATTTTCTCTTTCAGCTCGGAGAACTGGTCGCGGCCGGCGACCGAAATCGGCGACCTTTTCGGCTTGCTGCGGCGCTTCATCCGCAACGATCTGGCGACCCTGCACCGCGACGGCGTCCGGGTGCGGGTGATCGGTGAGCGCGACGGGCTGGAACCCGACATCTGTGCGCTGTTGAGCGAAGCGGAAGAACTGACCAAGGGCAATACGAAGCTCAATCTGGTCGTCGCATTCAACTACGGATCGCGGCAAGAAATCGCTCATGCCGCACAACGGCTGGCGCTCGAGGTCGCGGAGGGAAAACGCGATCCGGCGTCGATCGACGCCGACACGCTCGGGCGATATCTCGATGCTCCCGATATTCCCGATCCCGACCTGATCATCCGCACCAGCGGCGAGCAGCGGCTGTCGAATTTCCTGATGTGGCAGGCGGCCTACAGCGAACTGGTGTTCGTGCCGATCCACTGGCCGGATTTCGACAAGGCCTCGCTCGAAGGCGCGATCGCTGAATACGCCAGGCGGGAGCGCCGTTTCGGCGGTCTGGCCGCGAAAACCGGATCGTGAGCGAGGGCGACGCCGCGCCCGCGGCCGTGGTCGAGCAAGGCTCGCGCAATCTCCTGATGCGGGTCGTGGCCGCGCTGGTGCTCGCCCCCCTGGCAATCGCCATCGCTTATGCTGGCGGATGGCTGTGGGCTGGCTTGGTGACGCTGGCCGCGATCGGCCTCTATGTGGAATGGCTGACGATCGTCGGCGGGGCGCGCGCGAAACGTGTGGTCGCGTCAGGGGTTGTTGCGCTTGCCATCGTCGGATTCTGCCTCGCTGGGGAACGGTTCGGTGCCTCGCTTGTGGGATTGGCGCTCGGCGCCGCGGCCGTCGTGTTGCTTTCGCCGGAGCAGCGTCACTGGAACGCGGCCGGATTTCTCTATGCGGCCGCGGCCGCAGTCGCATCGGTGCTGGTACGGTTCGATCCAACCAGCGGATTCGTAGCGCTTTTCCTGGTCCTGCTGGTAGTGTGGGTGACCGATATCGGCGGTTATTTCGCCGGCCGGGGTATTGGCGGGCCAAAATTATGGCCGCGGATCAGTCCCAAGAAGACCTGGGCCGGCGCCGTCGGCGGCTTTGCCGCCAGCCTTGTCGTCGCCGCAGGCTTTGCGGCGGCCGGCGTCAGCAAAGCCGGGCCGTTGCTGCTTATGGGCGCGGCGCTCTCGATCGCGTCCCAACTTGGTGACCTGTTTGAATCCGCGGTGAAACGGCGATTCGGTGTAAAGGACTCAAGTCACATTATTCCCGGCCATGGCGGGCTACTGGATCGTCTGGACGGATTTGTCGCCGCGATCGTGCTGGCGGCGATTTTCGGGTTTTTGCGGAACGGCGTGGATGGCGTCGGCCGCGGTCTTATGATTTGGTGAGAACATGAGCGCCGTTCCCTTGCGTAACCCGATTTGCCGCTGTTGCAGACCCCAATCGCCTGACCGAGCTGAAAGAGGCCTTGGCCGGCACGTGCACCGAATGCGGTGCGGGCGAAAGCGCGATTATTGAAGCAGCCGCGCGCCCGGCGGATTGGGTGATGGCCGCAGTCAGCGGTGCGGCCGGGCTGAAACCCGCACTCGCGGCGGTGGATCGCGGCGCGGCGGTAGCGCTTGCCAACAAGGAATGCCTTGTTTGCGCAGGCGATTTCTTCATGCAGCGAGCGGCAAAGGCCGGGGCCTGCATCCTGCCAGCGGATTCCGAGCATAACGCGCTGTTTCAGGCGCTTGGTTCCGGGAATCGGGAAGAGCTGGTTCGTGTCATCATCACCGCCTCCGGCGGACCGTTCCGGACCTGGGCCGTCGCCGATATCGAACGGGCCACCTTGGCGCAGGCCTTGAAGCATCCGAACTGGAGCATGGGCCAGAAGATCACCATCGATTCGGCCTCAATGATGAACAAGGGGCTCGAGGTCATTGAGGCGTCTTACCTTTTTGCGCTGAAGCCGGATGAGATCGACGTTCTGGTGCACCCGCAATCGATCATCCATGGCATGGTCGAATTTTCGGATTGTTCCGTGGTCGCGCAGTTGGGCGCGCCGGACATGCGAACGCCAATCGCGCATTGTCTCGGGTGGCCCGACCGCATTGTCGGTCCGGCGGCAAAGCTCGATCTTGCCAAGATCGGGCAGCTCACCTTCGAGGAGCCCGATTTCGGCCGGTTCCCCGGACTGCGGCTGGCTTACGATGCCCTGCGGACCGGGCTAGGTGCGACGACGGTGTATAATGCGGCCAACGAAGTCGCGGTGGCGGCGTTCATCGGCGGCAAGATCAGATTCGGCGCAATTGCGCGGCTGGTCGAGGCCACCATGAACGACTGGGTGCGTGCCGGTAATCTGGCGCTATTGACGTCCGCGGACGATGCCATCGACATTGACCAAAGGGCGAGAAATAGCGCTGCCACCCTCTTGCCTCAAATTGCCGCAAAGGCATCTTAGAGAGTTTGGGGGGCAGGGCGCAGGCCCTGGAGAAGGGGAATCGGATGTCAGAGTTTTTTGTTCATAGTTTCAATACGTTAGGCCATGGTCTCGTCGGCTACATCATTCCCTTTTTGTTCGTCCTGACCATCGTGGTTTTCTTCCATGAGCTCGGCCACTTCCTGGTCGCCCGCTGGGCGGGCGTGAAGGTGCTGACGTTCTCGCTCGGCTTTGGGCCGGAACTTGCCGGTTTCAACGACCGGCATGGCACGCGATGGAAGATTTCGGCGATTCCACTCGGCGGCTATGTGAAGTTTTTCGGGGACGACAGCGAAGCCTCTACGCCGTCGACCGAGGCGCTGGCCAGCATGACGGAAGAAGAGCGCGAGGGCAGTTTCCACCATAAGAAAGTTGGACCGCGCGCGGCGATCGTAGCCGCCGGCCCCATCGCCAATTTCATTCTGGCCATTGTGATCTTCACCTGCCTATTCACGTTTTTCGGCAAGCCGAGCACTACCGCGCGCGTCGACAAAGTTGAGGCGGGCAGCGCGGCTGCGGCGGCCGGCTTCCAGGTCGGCGATGTGGTCACGGCAATCAATGGCACGAAAATCGGAAGCTTCTCCGATATGCAGCGGATGGTCGGCACGCGAGCCGGCGAGCAGCTGACATTCATAATTGAGCGCAGCGGTTCTGCACTGCAATTGCAGGGAACGCCGGAACTCAGGGAAGTGAAAGATGCGTTCGGGAATGTGCACCGGCTTGGCGTGCTGGGAATCACCCGCGCGACTTCACCGGGCGATGTCACCACCGAACGCGTGAATCCGGCGACCGCGCTTTGGCTGGGCGTCAAGGAAACCTGGTTCGTGGTGGACCGCACACTCGCCTATATCGGCGGCGTCTTTGCGGGGCGCGAGGCAGCCGACCAGGTCGGCGGCCCGCTGCGAATCGCCCAGATCTCAGGTCAGGTCGCCACCATCGGCCTTGCTGCGCTGGTGCATCTTGCCGCGGTGCTCTCGATATCGATCGGGCTGCTGAATCTGTTTCCGGTACCGCTGCTCGATGGCGGTCATCTTTTGTTCTATGCGGTTGAGGCCGTGCGCGGACGTCCGTTGTCGGACAGGGCGCAGGAAATGGGGTTCCGAATCGGATTAGGCTTGGTGCTGATGCTGATGGTGTTTGCGACCTACAACGACATCCTGCATCTAGCGGCATCTTGAGGCCTTATTTGATGGGCGTGGCCGATAGGCAACGTCTTGGAATGAAAATGAAATTGCACCGCATTCGGACGTTTGCCGGCCCAGCAAAATTAGCTACAAGCGGTGCAACACATGGGAATCTGCTGGTTCGTAGGGGTGCGAACCGGCATTGGAATGATAAGGGCGCTTCGCGCATGAATTTTGGAATGCGAGTGCGGGGGGGCGTGTTGGCCGCTCTGGTCATGTTCGCTGTGCCGGCCGCAGCGATGCTGGCCGCTATGCTTACGGCGTCGCCGGCCGCTGCGCAGGGTGTGTCGTCGATTCAGGTCGAAGGCAACCGGCGCGTCGAAGTCGAGACGATACGCTCGTATTTCAAGCCGGGCCCCGGCGGGCGGCTGGACCAGGGACGGATCGATGACGGCCTGAAAGCGCTGATCGAGACCGGCCTGTTCCAGGACGTCAAAATCAACCAGGCCGGCGGTCGCCTGATCGTAACCGTGGTGGAAAACCCGGTAATTGGCCGCATTGCCTTCGAGGGCAACAAGAAAGTCAAGGACGAGCAACTTTCGGCGGAAATCCAGTCGAAGCCGCGGGGCACGCTGTCGCGTCCCATGGTGCAGTCCGATGCCCAGCGGATCGCCGAAATCTATCGCCGTTCGGGCCGATACGACGTGCGCGTCAATCCCGAAATCATTGAGCAGCCGAACAACCGCGTCGATCTGGTCTTTACGATCATCGAAGGATCGAAGACCGGCGTCAAATCGGTCGAGTTCGTCGGCAACAGCGCTTATTCGGCCTATCGCCTGAAGGATATTATCAAGACGCGTGAATCGAACCTGCTGAGCTTCCTCGGCGGTGCCGACGTTTACGATCCGGACAGGGTCGAAGCCGATCGCGATCTGATTCGCCGCTTTTACCTGAAGCACGGCTTTGCCGATGTGCAGGTGGTGGCCGCGCTGACCGAGTATGATCCGGAGAAGAAGGGCTTCCTGGTGACCTTCAAGATCGAGGAAGGTCAGCAGTACCGGGTTGCGACGGTCAATTTCGCATCCAGTATCAGCACGCTTGACGGCAATACGCTCAAGAGCTTCTCGCGGGTCTATGTCGGGTCGCTCTATAACGCCGAAGCGCTGGAGAAATCCGTCGAGGAGATGCAGATCGAGGCCTCGCGCCGGGGGTATGCCTTTGCGATCGTGCGTCCGCGCGGCGATCGTAATTTCGAGGCGCACACCGTTTCGATTACGTTTGCCATCGACGAAGGCCCGCGAACCTACATCGAGCGCATCAACGTGCGCGGCAACACCCGCACCCGCGACTACGTCATTCGCCGCGAATTCGATATTTCGGAAGGCGATGCCTATAATCGCGCGCTGGTCGATCGTGCCGAGCGCCGCCTCAAGAACCTCGATTTCTTCAAAAGCGTGAAGATCACGACCGAACCGGGATCCTCGAGCGATCGCGTGATTCTGGTGGTCGATCTCGAAGAGAAATCGACCGGCGACTTCTCGGTCTCGGGCGGCTATTCGACCACCGACGGTGCGCTCGCGGAGGTCAGTATTTCCGAGCGTAACTTCCTCGGCCGCGGCCTGTTCGCGAAAGCGTCGGTGACGTATGGCCAATACGCGCGCGGTTACTCGCTGTCGTTGGTCGAGCCCTATCTTCTGGACTATCGCGTAGCGCTCGGTCTCGACTTCTTCCAGCGCCAGCAGCTCGCCAACAACTTCATTTCGTACGGCACCAAGACGCTGGGTTTCAGTCCGCGGCTCGGATTCGGTCTCCGCGAAGACCTGTCGCTGCAACTTCGGTACTCGGTCTATCAGCAGGAAATCCAGCTGCCGGCGAACCTCGCCAATTGTAACAACAATGCGGCAAATACGTTGCTCGCCTTCAACCCGTCACCGGCGTTCAACGCCGCAAACCCCGGGTTAGGCCTGGTCGACCCTTCGGGAACCGGTCTATTTTGCTACTCCGACGGCGAAGCGTCGTTGCCGGTGCGCAAGGAACTGCAGAACGGCAAGGCGTTGACGTCGGCGATCGGCTATTCGCTGAATTACAATACGCTCGATAACAACAAGAACCCGACCGACGGCCTGCTCATTGACTTCAAGCAGGATTTCGCCGGCCTCGGCGGCGACGTGCGGTACCTGAAGTCGGCAGTCGACGCGAAATACTACACGCCGCTGGTTGCGGATATCGTCGGCCTGATCCACGTCCAGGGCGGCATCCTCAATAGCGTCGGCAGCGACATCCGAATGTTGGATCATTTCCAGATGGGGCCGAATCTCGTTCGTGGCTTTGCCCCGAACGGCATCGGTCCGCGCGACCTCAATCCTTTCGGAACAAACGATGCGCTCGGTGGCACCAAATATTGGGGTGCGTCGGCGGAACTGCAGATGCCGTTCTGGTTCCTGCCGAAGGAAGTGGGGCTTAAGGGTGCGGTCTATGCCGACGCCGGTTCGCTCTGGGACTACAAAGGACCGACCTCGTGGGCGCAAACGGGCGAGGTCAACGTGCCCGGCTGCATTCCCTCGACCCGCAATCCCGTCAGTGCGGGAACCTGCACCGGTCTGGTGTTCGACAACGGTAATGTCGTCCGCTCGTCGGTGGGTGTAGGTTTGATCTGGGCGTCGCCGTTCGGACCGCTGCGCTTTGATTACGCAGTGCCGCTTACCAAAGGCGCGAACGACCGCGTGCAGCAATTCAAGTTTGGCGGCGGGACATCGTTCTGAGACGTTTTCGAGCGAAGCGGATACCGGTTCGCGTGAAGAAAACGCGTCGAAAGAAAATAGAGCTCGGGTTTGATTGATCGGAACCGTAGCTCTAGTTCGATCACCGGCCGGACCGCGACGGGTGGAATGGCGCAGCCGACTTTCTTCGAGCAACCACCTGCGTCGACGCTGGCCGATCTGGCCGCGTTGACGAAGGCGGATTTGGCCGATCCGTCGCGGAGCGGCCAACAGATCACGGGGCTGGCTTCGCTCGAAGAAGCCGGTCCGATGCACCTGACGTTTTTCGACAATCTGAAATACACAGAACAGCTTGCTTCGACGAAGGCGGGGGCGTGCCTGGTGAGCGCGCGTTTCGAGGCCAGCGTCCCGGCCCATGTCGCGGTGTTGCGGGCGGCCCAACCGTTCCGCGCCTTCGTGAAGATTGCGCGCGCGCTGCACCACGATACGCTTCGCCCGCAATCCTGGTTTGGCAATGCCGGCATCGCTGCTTCGGCCGTGATCGATCCGACGGCGCATCTGGAAGATGGGGTAATCGTCGATCCCTTGGCCGTGATCGGCCCCCATGCCGAAATCGGCGCAGGCACGGTGATCGGTTCGGGTGCCGTGATCGGCGTCAATGTCAGGATCGGCAGGGATTGCAACGTCGGCGCGCACACCGCTATCCAATGCGCGCTGATCGGCGACAACGTTCTGATCCATCCCGGCTGCAGCATCGGGCAGGACGGCTACGGTTTCGTCTTCTTCGGTCCAGATGGCCATGTGAAAGTGCCGCAAACCGGCCGTGTCCTGATCCAGAACGACGTGGAGATCGGCGCCGGTACCACCATCGACCGTGGCAGCCTGCGCGATACGGTTATCGGTGAGGGGACGAAAATCGACAATCAGGTCCAGATCGGCCACAATGTGACGATCGGCAGGCATTGCCTGCTCGCGGCCCAGATAGGGTTGGCAGGCAGCCTGACGATAGGTGACAATGTAGCGTTGGGGGCCAAGGTTGGGATCAACAACCATCTTCACATCGGCGACGGCGCTCAGGTCACGGCGATGAGCGGCGTCAAGGATGACATTCCGGCTAACGGACGCTGGGGCGGGTTTTTTGCAAAACCGACCAAACAGTGGTTCCGGGAGATCGTTGCGGTGGAGCGTCTGGCGCGCGAGGGCACAGCCGGTCCGAAGGGCGAGGGGCGGGAGTGATGGAGGAGGCAGCGGTCCGGTTTGAGCTCGTGGACATCAATGAGATTCTGAAGACGCTTCCGCATCGCTATCCGATGTTGCTGATCGATCGGGTCATCAATATCCGGGCTGACCACAGCGGCATCGGCATCAAGAACGTCACCTTCAACGAGCCGCCCTTTCTCGGGCATTTTCCGGAGCGCCCGGTCTATCCGGGGGTGATGATGATCGAAGCCATGGCGCAGACCGCCGGCGTGATCGGCATCAAGTCGGTCGAAGGCACCGAGAAACCGCGCGCGGTTTATTTTCTGACCATCGACAAGTGCAAATTCCGTAAACCGGTCATGCCTGGCGATACCATCGAATACCACATGCGCAGCATCGGCCGCCGCAAGACGATGTGGTGGTTTCACGGCGATGCGAAAGTGAGCGGCACCACCGTTGCCGAGGCCGATGTCGGCGCGATGCTGACCGACTGACGAACTTTCGCTCCGTTACGCAAAATCTTTTTGCGGCTTTCCGCCGGGCCGCGAGGTCGTCGATATCGAAACTGCTGGTTCAGCATCGACGCGAAGCCGGCGCATCGCATCGTTGACCGCAATCTGGATTTGAATTCAGCCATTCCGGGCAATGTCGGGTCGCTTACTTAGCGATCGTGCAATGGTCTGCAGAGGTTTTTGCGGTCACGTCACCGAGATCGTCCTCTGCAATGGAACTTCGGCGCCGCTCGTGACTTGTAAACTTCGGGCCGGAGGCTTTCCACTGCGCTGGTGGCAAGATGGATAGCGTGAATTTTTCAAGAACCGCGATCGCATTGTTGATTTCGGCGACTGTTCTAATCGGAAATGCAACGGCTCGCGACGATGGGCGGTACGCTGGGTCTCCGCTGAAGCCATGGTTCGACACTCTGAAGAGCAGCAAAGGGTTGTGTTGCTCGGACGCAGATGGTTTTGCCGTCTCAGATCCGGACTGGGAATCCAAAGATGGCCATTACCGTGTCCGCCTCGAGGGCGAGTGGGTCATGGTTCCCGATGATGCCGTTATCACGGAGCCAAACCGCGCCGGTCGAACGATGGTCTGGCCGATCAAAGACTCCCTTGGGATCACCATCCGCTGCTTCCTGCCCGGCAGTATGACATGATGTCTACCGACAAAGCCGACGACGAAGACTAACCTCAAATCCTGCCGGCATTGCGCACGCTAACGCGCGATGCGTTTGGTCCGGCGTAACCCTCGCGGGTGGAAGCGCAATACGCCTTTCAATACTTCGGCGGCCGATGTATCAGGCAATCGTAAGGGCCGCCTGATCCCGACCCCCTGATATTCTGGTTGAAGAACTGGCCCATTGAAGGTGCGCCCATCAGGTTGCCGAACACCTCAGGGGGAAGCTCGCAGTATTGTTTGTACACACCGTTGATGCTGACAATCATGTAGCGTTGCGCCTTGTCGTAACAGACGCGCTGAATGAGGCTGCTGCGATTGATATCCCGGCACGCGAACGCCGCAAGATCGACAGCGCCGCGATCGTTCACCTCGACCGTTTCAGAGCTAACCCCCGCGGTGAGTAGGCGCAGGAGCAAGACTGTCGTGGTCCTGACCATGGTTTCCCGATACGTGCCGCAATAGGCGGAGCGGAGAAGTCGCTGGGCAATGGTTACCGTGGACAGGTGCCGATAACAAATTCGCCAGGGGGGCCGCAGGCAAGCATCCCCGAAATACGCGGTAACCATACGTCACTGGACAGCATCGGCACGTCGCGGTAACCACCGGAAAACGCGATACAATCCTACGACCTTACCGGCTGGCACGAGACCTCTCGATGAGCATGATCGATCCCACTGCGCGGATTGCGGACGGCGCTGTGATCGGCGAGGGCACCTCGATCGGTCCCTACTGCATCATCGGCCCGCATGTCGTGATTGGCGCCAACTGCACGCTGATCGCGCATGTGCATATTACCGCGCAGACCAGCATCGGTGACGGCTGCACGATCTATCCATTCGTCTCTCTGGGCACGCCGCCGCAATCGCTGAGCTACCGCGGGGAACTCACCCGGCTTGAGATCGGGGCAGGGTGCACCATCCGGGAGCAGGCAACCATGAACGCCGGCACCGTGGCCGGTGGCGGCGTCACCCGCGTTGGCGACCGCGGCTATTTCATGAATTGCAGCCACGTCGGTCATGACTGCAAGGTCGGCAACGATGTGATCTTCGCGACCTCGGCGACGCTCGGCGGTCACTGCGAGATCGGCGATTTCGTTTTCATCGGCGGTCTGTCCGCGGTGCACCAGTTCACGCGGATCGGGCCCCAGGTGATGGTCGGTGGGGTCTGCGGCGTTCGCGGCGACGTCATTCCGTTCGGCCTCGTCAACGGCCAGTATGCGAGCCTCGAAGGTCTCAACATCATCGGCATGAAACGGCGGAAGTTCACCCGCGAACGGCTCGCGGTGGTGAGGTCGTTCTATCAAAAGCTATTTCATGGCCCCGGCATTTTCGCCGACCGGCTGAATGCGGCGCAGCCGCTGGCTTCAGAGGATCCCGCGATCGCGGAAATCCTGACCTTCATTGGCGACGGCAAGCACCGCGCGCTGTGCCTTCCGGCTGACGACGGCAACAGAAATTGACGATTGAGGCCATCGGCGCCATGACCATTCGCGCTCTGGAGATCGCATCGCCTGTCGGCCTGATCGCGGCGGGCGGCGTGATGCCCTTCGCAGTCGCGGACTCGCTTGTCGCACGCGGCATCGATCCCGTGCTGTTCGCGCTGAAAGGCGCTTGCGATCCGGTGGCCGTGACGCGGTTTCGCCATCACTGGATCTCGGTCGGCCAGCTGGGCCGCGCGGTAAAACTGTTTCGCAGCGAGAATTGCCGCGATCTGGTTTTCATAGGCACGCTGGTGCGGCCGGCGCTATCCGAGATCAGGCTCGATTGGGGCACGCTTCGCGTCCTCGGCCGCGTCTGGGCGGCGTTCCGGGGCGGAGACGATCATCTCTTGTCCGGCATCGGCCGCATTCTCGAGCAGGACGGCTTCCGGATGGTGGGAATCAGGGACGTGGCCCCGGATCTGCTGATGCCCGAAGGATGCATCACGCGCGTCGCGCCGGACGAGAGCGCCGCCGCCGATATCGCGAGAGGGCGCGAGGTGCTGCGTGCGCTAAGCCCCTTCGACATCGGCCAGGCGGCCGTCGTGATCGAGGGCCACGTCGTAGGCGTCGAGGATATCGAAGGCACCGATGGCTTATTGGCGCGGGTGACGCGGCTGCGCGCGGAGGGCCGTATCCGGGCGAGGGCCGCGCGCGGTGTGCTGGTGAAGGCACCCAAGAGCGGACAGGATTTGCGTTTCGATCTGCCGACCGTGGGACCGCGAACCGTAGAGGGCGCGGTCAAGGCGGGGCTTGGCGGGATTGCGATCATCGCCGGCAACACCATCGTCGTCGAACCCCAAGCCATGATCGAGACCGCGGATGCCGCGGGCCTTTTCGTGACCGGGCTGCCCGCGTGATGCCGCCGCACGCAAACGCCGTCGCGCGACATATCTTTCTGATTGCGACCGAGGAATCCGGTGATCGGCTGGGCGCCAGCCTGATGAAGGTGTTGCGCCAGCGCCTCGGCGGCGCGGTGCGGTTTGAAGGTGTCGGCGGCCAGTCGATGGCGCGCGAGGGGCTGACGTCGCTGTTTCCGATCGAAGAACTGTCGATCATGGGCCTGGCGTCGGTCGTGAAGCAACTGCCGATGATCTTGCGGCGCATCCGCCAGACCGCGGATGCGGTGACGCAAGCATCGCCTGACATTCTCGTCATCATCGACAGCCCCGATTTCACCCACCGGGTGGCGAGGCGCGTTCGGGCCCGCGATCCCGCCATCCCGATCATCGACTACGTATCGCCCTCGGTCTGGGCGTGGCGGCCCGGCCGGGCGCGCGCGATGCTTCGCTATGTCGATCATGTCCTCGCTTTGCTTCCCTTCGAGCCCGAGGCCTATCGCCGGCTTCGCGGTCCGCCCTGCAGCTATGTCGGCCATCCCCTGATCGAGCAGATCGGCGCGCTCCGTCCCAACGTCGATGAGAAGAAGCGCCGAAATGAACCGCCGCCGGTCCTGCTGGTGCTGCCGGGAAGCCGCCGCGGCGAGATCAGGCACCATTTGGCCGTATTCGGCGAGACGCTGGGCCGGCTGCAGGCCGAGGGCATACCGTTCGAATTGATCCTGCCCACCATGCCGCATTTGCGGGATGCGGTCGGCGAGGGCGTGACGAGTTGGCCGGTGCAGCCGCGCATCGTCGTCGGCGAAAAGGAAAAGCGCGCGGCCTTTCGTATCGCGCACGCGGCTTTCGTCAAATCGGGTACTGCGACGCTTGAGCTCGCGATCGCGGGCGTGCCGATGGTCGCCGCCTACAAGGTCGGCGCGGTCGAGGCATCGATCATGCGACGCGCGATCCGAACCAGTTCGGTGATCCTGGCAAACCTGGTGATCGGCGAAAACGTCGTGCCCGAATTCATCCAGGAAGACTGCACGGCGGAAAAACTCGCACCGGCGCTGCGTGAAATCCTTTCGGATTCGCCTTCACGACGGCGACAGGTCGAGGCATTCGCAAAGCTCGACGCCATCATGTCGACCGGCAACCAGCCGCCGAGCGCCAGGGCCGCCGACATCGTGCTCAAGACGTTACGCAAAGCGCGCGGATCGACCTAGCGCAGCTGTCAGTAGAAGGCAGCAGGTTCCACGTGTGGCTATCGGCGGCTTGATGCGTTATTCAATCGCATCCGCACCTTAAAGCGTCGTCTCTACTTGCGGTTGACGATAGGGACGTAATCGCGGTGGGTGACGCCGGTGTAGAGCTGGCGCGGACGGCCGATCTTCTGCTGGGGATCCTCGATCATCTCGCTCCACTGGCTGATCCAGCCGACGGTGCGGGCGACCGCGAACAGCACGGTGAACATCGAGGTCGGGAAGCCCATCGCCTTCAGCGTGATGCCCGAATAGAAGTCGACATTCGGGTACAGCTTGCGATCGATGAAATATTCGTCGTTGAGCGCGATTTTTTCCAGCTCCAGCGCGACTTTCAGCATCGGGTCGTCGCCATGGCCGGTCTCCGCCAGCACCGCGTGACACATCTTCTGCATGATCTTGGCGCGCGGGTCGTAGTTCTTGTAGACGCGGTGGCCAAAGCCCATCAGGCGGACTTCGCTGTTCTTGTCTTTCACCCGTTTGATGAAATCGGGAATCTTGTCGACCGAGCCGATGCCGGACAGCATCGCAAGGGCTGCTTCATTGGCGCCGCCATGCGCCGGACCCCACAGGCAGGCGATGCCGGCGGCGATGCAGGCGAACGGGTTGGCGCCGGAGGAGCCGGCGATCCTTACCGTCGAGGTCGAGGCGTTCTGCTCGTGGTCGGCATGCAGGATGAAGATCTTGTCGAGCGCGTCGGCGAGCACCGGATTGATCTTGTATTCCTCGCACGGCACCGCGAAGCACATATGCAGGAAGTTTTCGGCGAAGCTCAGCGAGTTCTTCGGGTATATGAAAGGCTGGCCGATGGTGTATTTGAACGCCATCGCGGCCAGCGTCGGGACTTTGGCGATCATCCGCATCGACGCGATCATGCGCTGCTGCGGATCGGTGATGTCGGTGGAGTCGTGATAGAACGCGGCCAGCGCGCCGACGGCTGCCACCATGATCGCCATCGGATGGGCGTCGCGGCGGAAACCCTGGAAAAACCGCGCCATCTGCTCGTGGACCATGGTGTGATGGATCACGCGGCTGTCGAAATCGGCCTTTTGTGCCGGCGTCGGCAGATTGCCGTAGAGCAGGAGGTAACAGGTCTCGAGGAAGTCGCCGTTTTCGGCGAGCTGCTCGATCGGATAGCCGCGGTATTCCAGTATGCCAGCGTCGCCGTCGATATAGGTGATCTTGGACTGGCAGCTGCCGGTGGAGGTAAAGCCGGGATCATAGGTGAACATCCCGGACTGGGCGTAGAGCTTGGCGATGTCGATGACGTCAGGCCCAACGGTGCCGCTTAGGATCGGGAAATCGTAGGTCTCGTTGCCGACCGTCAGCGTTGCGATTTTGGTGTCGGATGTTGCGTCCATCGTGAATTCCCCGATGAGATCGTTGTGTGGGCCGGTAGCCGCATGCGCCATAGCGTCGGTGGCGAGGGAAGCCGGCCTTCTGAAAGCGTTGCCCAAATGGGTAGCTTATTGCTGTGTGCGCTGCAAGATGGCCGGGCGGGACCCGCTATGCCCCCTTATGAGGGGGCTTGGTCGCCCAACCGGGCCAGGCATTCCGCCTTTTCCAGCACCTCCAGGACATCGAAAATACCAGGCGAGGTCGTACGCCCGGTCAGCGCCGCCCGCAGCGGCTGGGCCACCGCGCCGAGCTTGAGGTTGTTTTGTTCGGCGAACGCCCGCATGGCGGCTTCCGTGGTCTCCGCGGTCCAGGGCGTGACGGTGTTGAGCGCCAGACGAAGCCGGCCGATCAGTTCGCGGTTTTCCGGCGTCAGCAGCGCGGCGGCTTTCGGCTCGATCTCGAGCGGCCGGTCGGCGAAGATGAAATAGGCGCTGTCGATCAGCTCGATCAGCGTCTTGGCGCGCTCCTTGAGGCTCGGCATCGCCCGCAGTAATTGCGCGCGCGTGGTGTCGTTGAGCTTCGCCTTGAGGCCGGGACCGTTGGGAATATAGTCCAGAACGTCCTCGAACATGATTACCAGCGACCGGTCGTCGGCGTGACGGATATAGTGGCCGTTGAGGTTTTCCAGCTTGGCGAAATCGAACCGCGCGGCGGAGCGGCCGATGCCCGGCAGATCGAAGGCGTCGATCATCTCCTGGGTCGAAAATATCTCCTGGTCGCCGTGGCTCCAGCCGAGCCTGACCAGATAGTTGCGCAGCGCGGCTGGCAGGTATCCCAGCGAACGATAGGCATCGACCCCCAGCGCGCCATGGCGCTTGGAAAGTTTCGAGCCGTCGGGTCCATGGATCAGCGGAATATGGGACATGCTGGGAATGTCCCAGGAAAGCGCATCGTAGATCTGCTTCTGGCGCGCGGCGTTAATCAGGTGATCGTCACCCCGGATGACGTGGGTGACGCCCATGTCGTGGTCATCGACCACGACGGCCAGCATATAGGTCGGATTGCCGTCACCGCGCAGCAACACCAGGTCGTCGAGGTTCTCGTTCTGCCAGACCACGCGGCCCTGGACTTGATCCTCGATCACGGTTTCGCCTGTTTGCGGCGCCTTGAGCCGGATTGTCGGCTTCATGCCGGCAGGAGCTTCGGCATCATCGCGATCGCGCCACATCCCGTCGTAAAGCCGCGTACGGCCTTCGGCGCGGGCTTTTTCGCGCATTGTGGTCAGTTGCTCCGGCGTCGCGTAGCAGCGATAGGCCTTGCCGCTGGCGAGCAATGCTTCCGCCACCTCGCGGTGACGTGCCGCCCGGCTGAACTGGTAGATGACCTCGCCGTCCCAATCGAGTCCGAGCCATTTCAGGCCGTCGAGGATTGCCGCGATCGCGGGCTCGGTCGACCGCTCCCGGTCGGTGTCCTCGATCCGCAGCAGCATCTTGCCGCCGGTTTTTTTGGCATAGAGCCAGTTGAATAGCGCGGTGCGGGCTCCCCCGATGTGGAGGAAGCCGGTGGGCGAGGGGGCAAAGCGCGTGACGACGGAATCGGCCATTAAGAGCGGGTCGCGGACAGAGAGGGAAACAAGGCATGCGCAAGGCGCGGTGGTGTATAGCAGGTACCGTGCATAACTAAAGCCTTCCTTGGCGGTTACGGATTTGGCAGAAGGTCCGCTGATCCCGAACAGGAACTTGTTAACAATGACAGCAGAAACGGTGGTGGCGGAGGCGGGGCGCGATTTCATTCGCGACATCGTCCAGGCCGATCTCGACTCCCGCAAATACAGCCAGATCGTGACGCGCTTCCCGCCGGAGCCGAACGGCTATCTGCACATCGGCCACGCCAAATCGATCGCGCTCAATTTCGGCATCGCGCAGGAGTTTTCCGGGCGCTGCCACCTGCGGTTCGACGATACCAATCCGACCAAGGAAGAGCAGGAATATATCGATTCGATCCAGGCCGACGTGAAGTGGCTTGGCTACGATTGGGGAACCGATCTTTTCTTTGCCTCCGATTATTTCGAGCGGCTCTACGAATGGGCGGAAGGCCTGATCAACTCCGGTCACGCCTATGTCGATGACCAGTCGCAGGAGGAAATCCGCCTTGCGCGCGGCACGCTGACGGAGCCTGGCAAGAACAGCCCGTTCCGCGATCGTTCGGTGGAAGAAAACCTCGATCTGATCCGCCGCATGAAAGCCGGCGAGTTTCCAAACGGCGCGCGCGTGTTGCGTGCCAAGATCGATATGTCTTCTGGAAATATCAACCTTCGCGACCCCGTGCTCTATCGCATCCTGCACGCCACCCATCCGCGCACCGGCGACAAATGGTCGATCTATCCGAGCTACGACTATGCGCACGGCCAGTCCGATGCGATCGAGGGCATCACGCATTCGATCTGCACGCTGGAATTCGAGGACCATCGTCCGCTCTATGAATGGCTGCTCGACAAATTGCCGGTGCCGTCGAAGCCGCGTCAGTACGAATTCGCGCGGCTCAATCTGACCTACACGCTGTTGTCG